>POVV01000238.1_pt1 | contig 43701 bp, 35 predicted proteins | sample 1560271 | NCBI WGS metagenome assembly POVV01 (sample SAMN08337232, study PRJNA429181) | Bioreactor metagenome, whole genome shotgun sequencing project. | biome: cows' rumen and soil; feature: anaerobic; isolation source: anaerobic chemostat enrichment culture, galacturonate as sole carbon... | reverse complement strand
ATGTAAGAGACTTACTGGTCAGAAATATCCAAAATTCCGCCCTGGAAGTGGATGTGGTTGCGGTGGCAGGTGACGGAGAGGAAGGGCTTAGAGAAGCTCTGTTAAATAAGCCGGATATTATCATTACTGACATTGCCATGCCCTTTATGAATGGCCTGGAATTGATCCGCAGGATTCAGGAAGCCGGGCTTTGCAGTAAAAATGTGGTCATAAGCGGTTACGATGAATTCGACTATGCAAAGCAGGCCATTTCACTTGGAGTCAAGGATTATTTACTAAAGCCCTTTTTGCCCAGGGAAATGATTGATGTTTTAACAAAGGTGATACAGGAACTGGACAGCCAGAAGGCGCTTTTGCAGAATATGAGCCTGTTAAAGGAACAGGCCGTGAGCCGGGCAGGACTAGCCAGGGAAAAGGCGCTGAAGGCTCTCATAAGAGGGAAGGAGTGGGGAGAGGAACCGGACTTCATACTGGAAGGCAGTTTTTACGCGGCAGGAGTGATCCGCATGGAAGGCGGAGCATGGGATTTTGGCAAGCAGGAACATGTGGAGGAGTTTCTGATGCTGGTACGGAACGGTTATCTTTCTGCCGGGATCTGCCTGTATGCGGTCAGCTTTGACGGGATCCAGCTGGCGTCCATCTGGTGCGGTGACGGGGAAAACGAGGAGCACTTCCTTAAAAAGATTGGGGAAAGTCTGGAAAAAGTCAGCATGAGCCTGGAGAAATATTACCATATCCAGATGAACAGCGCCCTTGGCCGTGCTTACCGGAGTCAGACAAAGCTGGTGGATTCCTACCGGGAAGCTATGGCTGTGTGGCGGGGAAACTTAGACGCAGAAAAACGATTCCTGATTTATGGAGAGGAAAGCAGCCGGAAAGAGGAAATCAGCAGCAGCCAGATCAGGGAGTGGAAAAACCAGATCCGGCTTTCTGTGCGTGCAGGACAGGAGGCAGGGGCCCTTAGTGGGCTGTCGGGCCTGATGAAGTGCTATGCCTCAATGTCCAACAGGAAGAATGATTATGTGGGCGTATCTGTGGGGGAACTGGTTTATGCCATTCAGAATGATATGGAGCAGGATGGATATGACCGGGCGGATACGGAACCTCTATCCTCCATGCAGGATCGGATCAATTACGGAAGCCTGATGGATATGAACCATATGCTGGCTGCCTATATTGAAAAGTGCTGCCGGGTGGTACGGGAAAATTCAGAGGAAACCAGGGCAGATGCAGTGGTGAAGCAAATGAAGCAGATCATTGAAAATGATCTGCATAAGACGGAGCTGGACCTTGAGGGCGTGGCTTTAAAGGTGCATTTCAGCTCCAGCTATGTCAGGCAGATTTTCAAACAGTACACAGGTGAGTGTTTTGGTGAATATTTAATCCGAAAGCGCATGGAACGGGCCGGGAGTCTGCTCCAGAAAACAAGCATGAAAATCCAGGAGGTTGCAGACCAATGCGGGTATGAAAACCAGCGATACTTTGCCAGCAGCTTTAAGAAATTTTATGGCTGCACTCCCACGGAATTTAAAAAATTGGTGGAAGAAGAGAATCTATATTAGGAGGGTTAGGAGAAATGATTCAATTTACAGAACAGGAAGTCAGGCACTTAAGAGAAAAATTCCAAAGGCAGCCGGGAGCTGTTAATCGTATCATGGAAGATGTGAAAGAAATCATGGCAGAGCCGGTTTTGGTTCCACAAACAGGGATCGCCAACTGGGCCCTTTATTATTACTGCCCGGATTGTTCTGTGCGGCTTGCTTTTGACAGGAACGATAAATATCATCACGGCTGCCCCTCCTGTGGGCGGGTGTTTTCCGGTGAGCCATATGACAGCACCTGGTGGGGGCTTATTAACAGCAGAAATTACACGGCGGCATTTCAGATGGGACTGATCCATCTGATCACTGGGGAAACAGACTATGCCAGAAAGGCCGTAGAAATCATGATGGAATATTCCAGATACTATAAGGGCTATGAGGTCCACGGAAATATTCCCTATAATGGTCCCGGTAAGTCAGGCGCTCAGACTCTTGATGAGGCGAATTTCCTCAGAAGCTTTGCCATGAGCTATGATCTTCTGTCTGACTTCATGACGGAGGAGGAAAAAGAGTTTATCGGAAAGGAAATGCTCATTCCCGGAGCTGAATTTTTGATGGAACACCGCCATAACCAGCTGCACAATCATGAAGTGATCATAAGCTCAGCCATCGCGGTCATTGGACTGATCTTTGGTATTGACCGGTTTATCCAGTTTTCCGTTTATGAACCTTATGGGATTCTATATCAGCTGGAGAATGGGGTACTCCCGGATCACATGTGGTTCGAAGGAGCGCTGGGCTATCACTTTTATGCCCTTACCAGTTTCTTTGCCTATGAAAAATTTGCCCTTCACACACCTCACAGCCATATGAATCATCCAAATTATAAAGCCATGATGGAACTGCTGGCATCCTATCTGGAACCGGGATTCCGTATTCCCATGTTAAACGATACCAATTACGGTCATACATCCTCAAGCCTTTATTTATATGAATTTGCATACCGGGAACTGGGAGGAGAAAAGCTTCTTTTTATACTGAACCAGCTGTATGAAGAAGAAATGAGAGATAATCTGGAAGCCTTTATTTATGGGGCTGATGAGCTGCCTGAGTGCAGCATGGAGCCAGGGAATTACCATGTGGAAGCAGGACAGTCAGGGAGCACGATCTTAAGAGGGAAGGATGAAAGATATCTGCTGATAAAGCATGACCGCTATGGCGGGGAGCATGATCATTATGATCGTCTTGGCATCAGTTATCTGGCTTATGGAAAAAGAATTTCTCCTGATCTTGGAACTACCGGATATGGTGCGGTAATGCACTATGATTTTTATAAGAATACAGGTTCCCACAATACAGTGAACATCGGCGGAGATAATCAGGCGCCGGTCAATGCAAGGCTTATCCGTTATGAAGAAAGAGATGGGGGCATATATGTGGAAGCGGAAGCAGACTGGACCGTACCCTATGAAATGCCGGACAGCTTTACCATCGTTCAGTGGAAGGAAGAAACTTACCGACCTGTAAAAATGGTTAGAAAGATCGTATGGGAGGAAGATTATTTTGCGGAAGTATTCCAGGTAAAGGGGGCAGGGAAGGATCTGCCTGTGGACTGGGTCATGCATTTTTCCGGAAACCGGATCATACAGCCTGAGGGAATGGAAATAGAAAAATTTTCTGACAGGAAGCCATATAGCTATCTTCATCACATGAAAAAGGCCGTTCTGTCAGAAGATCAAACCAGTGTGATCCATGAGTATGAGGATGGAGGCATACATACGCGGGTATTTACCTGGAACCGGGGGATGGAATTGTATGATGGGATGGGGCCGGATAACCCCTCGATATCCGATATCAATTATCATATCGAACGCGGGTATGGACCGGATCTTGTATTTGCCCATGTGATTACCAGCAGCAATGGGCCTTGTCTGATCAGGAATGTAAACTTTTCTGTAGATGGGGACTGTATCGTCATTGAGGTGGAAGGAGAAAAGGACGCAAGGAAATGGAGCAAGATCCATAAGGTGTAAAGGATAGAAACAGGGAGGCCCAAAAGTTGGTAATCGACTTTTGGGCCTCCCTCTTTAGAAGGACAAAAACATTGTAAAAAGTGGAACCTGATATTTATTTACTGCATATGTTAGGATATGGAAACTTTTAAAGATGAATGGAGGCAGAAGTATGTCAGAAAATATTTTTTTAGCAGATTTAAAGAGGGGTCAGAAAGCAGTGATTGCAAAGCTGGCTGCCTATGATGATATGAGAAGGCGTTTACAGGATATTGGCATTATAGAGGGAACTACTGTGGAGTGCCTGGGAAAGAGCCCTTTGGGAGATCCTACGGCATTTTTAATACGGGGTGCGGTGATCGCTCTTAGAAGCGAGGATTCCGGCCGCGTTTTGGTGCAGTCAAATATAGAGGAAAAAGCAAACCGTCATTATGGTGAAGAAATGGTGGCTGCTAACTTTTCGCTGGAGGATTAGGTATGGGATTGAGCAGGGAATCGATGGGAATTAAGTCTGTGGACTGCGGTCTGGAAATTAAGAAACGGAAGGAAGAGGATAAGGTCATTGCACTGGCCGGAAATCCCAATGTAGGTAAGAGTACGGTATTTAATCAGCTTACTGGGATGAATCAGCATACTGGAAATTGGCCGGGAAAAACCGTGGCCAACGCCCAGGGCTGGTGTACGGATGGTCAGCAGGGATATGTTATGGTGGATATTCCGGGCTGCTATTCCCTGATGGCCCATTCCACGGAAGAAGAGGTTGCCAGAGACTTTATTTGCTTTGAAAACCCGGATGCAGTAGTCGTAGTCTGTGATGCCACATGCCTGGAGAGAAACTTAAACCTGGTGCTGCAGATCATGGAGGCCACGACCAATGTGGTGGTATGTGTAAACCTTATGGATGAGGCTAAAAAGAAGAAAATCTTCTTACACCTTGATATGCTGGAACAGCGCCTGGGGGTCCCGGTTGCCGGAACTGCAGCAAGGAGCAATAAAGGACTGGATCAGATCTATACCGGTCTAAAACACTGCCTGGAACAAATAGAGGAGGAAGAAGAAAAGCCTGCTCTCATCCAATATCCCCAATATATTGAAGATGCCATTGCCAGGCTCCTGCCCGAAGTGGAACAATTGGCCAAGGGAAAGGCAGAGGCCCGCTGGCTGTGTGCCAGACTGTTGGATGCCAATGAGAATTTGATGGAAGCCGTAAGAAAATACCGAAAGCCGGTAGCTGATTCCGAAGAAGTGGCCTCCTGTCTTGCTGAAATCTGGGAAGAATGGAAGACTGCCGGGATCAGCCAGGAGCAGGTAAGCGACGATATGGCTACTGTTTTCATAAATAAGGCGGAAAATTTATGCATGGATATCGTGGAATATGAAAACCAGACCTATAATCGGAAGGACCGGAAGCTGGATTGGATTTTTACCAGTAAGGCTACGGGCTTTCCCATTATGTTCCTGGTTTTACTTGGAATCTTCTGGATTACCATAACTGGAGCCAATTATCCGTCAGAGTTAATAAGCACCGTGCTGTTTAAAATAGAAGCGTGGCTGATCGGGCTGGCTGATGCCGCCGGTGTGCCGGTGATTATCACTGAACTGCTGTTTCATGGCGTTTACCGGGTTCTGGCCTGGGTAGTAGCGGTTATGCTGCCTCCTATGGCAATATTTTTCCCATTGTTTACTCTTCTGGAGGATTTTGGTTACCTTCCCAGAGTGGCTTTTAATTTAGACCGATGCTTTAAAAAGTGTTCTGCCTGCGGAAAGCAGGCACTTACCATGTGACAAAGGAAATCTATGCTTTTTTTGATTCTTACCGATTATACAGATGAACAACCACAATACTGAAAATAGCTATGGAAAAGCTGAGTATGAAACATGAAGATGTATGCAGGGGAAAATTACGAAGGGATTATGACCATGCAAATTGCAGATTTTCTGATCAGTTCAGAGTTTTAAGCCTGGCTAGACAATTTAAAACAACGAAAGTTTGAACGTGTGCCAATAGTTAGTCATAATAACATTTTTGCCCCCTATCATGTTAAAAATTTCAGCATTTATGAATATAGATAAAAAAGAATTTGTCAGTTATTATATTACTATACCTGCGAAGGCGCAAATCAAATTGATTTGCGCCTGTTTTTTGTACATTTTATCAGAGGAGGATACGATTATGAGAAAATCAGTGACAGTAATTTTAGCAATGGCAGCAGCGGCGATCATGACAGGCTGTTCCGGCGCAGCACCGAAAGACACGCAGACAGCTGCAGCCACAACTGTCCAGGAAGCGTCAGCAGATGGAAAAACATCATCAGCTGAAGAGGTTTCAGGCATCGGTGATTTGGCGGAAGCTTCTGAGGACGGCCCTGCAATACGGGCGATTAAGGAGAAGGGCGTTATTACAGTGGCTACAGGTACATATGTACCCTTTGAGTACAGAGATGAAAACAACAATATCGTAGGTTTTGACATTGATTTTGCGCAGTACATTGCAGATAAGCTGGGTGTTAAACTTCAGGTAACAGATATGGAATTCCAGTCTATTGTACCAGCCATCCAGAATGGGGAATATGACTTTTCCATTGCGGCCATGTATAAGACAGAGGCAAGAAGCGAAGTGGTGGACATGTCAAAATCCTACTGCGATTCAGGTATGATTCTGGCGGTAAAGGAAGGCAGTGAATATGAGAAAAGTGTGAAGAGCCTGGCAGACTGCAATGGCCTTAAGGTGGCAGTTAAGGAAGGGGCTACCTCATATAATGAAGCCCAGAAATTTTTGGATGAAAATCCTGATGTAAAATATGAAATTGTACAGTATAAGGATACGGTGGGCTGTGTGTCCGACCTGCTGGCGGGCCGTGTGCACTTAGTTGTGAATGACCTTTTAAACCAGAAGGAGCTTTCAAAGGAATATAAAGGCACGGTCATTGTGGGTGAACCTTTTACCCATGCGGAAAACGCAATTGCGGTACAGAAGGGGAATGATGATCTGCTGGAGTTCATCAACTGCTGCATTGACGATTATTTTGAAGACGGAACTTATGATGAACTCTGGAATAAGTGGATTGTGGGATAATCCGGACAGATAAATTTATTCTGAGAAAGGACTGGACACCAATGACTCTAAAATGGTCCCTTGTATTTGACAAAATACCGGCCCTTCTTTATGGCTGTTTTGTCACCATGGAAATATCGGTATTAACCCTGATTTTTGGCACGGTTCTTGGAGTGATCCTTGCACTGATGAGAGACAGCAGGTTTAAGGCAGTTGCCTGGACAGCTCAATTTTACATCTGGATATGGCGTGGAACTCCTCTGTTGGTCCAGGCTTTCCTGATTTACTTTGGCCTGCCTAATCTTGGAATAACCCTTGGAGCCATGACCGCAGGTGTTCTCTCCATGTCCTTAAATACCGGAGCCTATATAGCCGAAATCGTGCGTTCCGGCATTCATGCAATTGATCCGGGACAGAGGGAAGCCGCAAAAGCCTTAGGAATGAGTTTTTTTCTGGAAATGCGCAGAATCGTGGCTCCCCAGGCTATGAAGATCTGTATCCTGCCTTTGGTTAACCAATTTATTGCTACCATAAAAAACACATCTATCCTTTCCGCCATAACACTGACAGAGCTTACCAGACAGGGAACACTGATCGCATATAATTCTTTTCATTATTTTGAACCTTATATTGCAGTGGCAGTACTGTATTTGTTCCTGACTACTATTTTCACATTTCTTGCTGGAGTATTGGAAAGGAGGCTGGCCTGATGTCTGAGTCAATTTTGTCCATTAAGGATATACATAAAAAATTTGGGGATCTGGAAGTGTTAAAGGGAATTTCCTTTGATATCCACAAGGGAGAGAAGATCGCTATTCTGGGTCCCAGCGGTTCGGGAAAATCAACGGTTCTGCGTTGTATCAATCAATTGGAAAAGTATGACAGGGGAGAGATTGCATATATGGGAAAACCTGTTGATTCCGGACATCGTCTCCATGAACTGCGCCAGCATATTGGCATGGTATTTCAGCGGTTTAATGTATTTAATCATATGAATGTGCTGGAGAATATAATTGAAGCTCCTGTTCACGTTAAGAAACTTTCCAGAACAGAGGCCGTCAAAAAAGCAAGGGATTTATTAAACTTGGTGGGCTTATCTGACAAGGAGACGGTTATGGCCAGAAACCTTTCCGGCGGGCAGCAGCAGCGTGTGGCCATTGCCAGAGCCATGGCCATGGACCCTGATGTTATTCTTTTTGATGAACCTACCAGCGCCCTTGATCCTGAGTTGGTGGGAGAAGTGCTGAATGTAATCCGTAAGGTGGCGGAGGATGGCGTTTCCATGTTGATTGTTACCCATGAGATGGATTTTGCCAGAGAAGTGGCAGACAGAATTCTGTTCATGGATGGAGGACTGATCGTGGAAGATGCACCTCCCCGTGAGTTTTTTGAACAACCCAGTAATGACAGAATCCGGCAGTTTATCCGGAAAATTGAACGCAAGGATTAGATCGTTGCTATTGATTGAGAAGATAAGTATAGAGAATAGGAATTGCATATGCGTTCCTGTTCTTTTTTTGCTTCAGCTGATTCTTTTCCATTGCAGTCATGGCATGATTCTTTCATCAGCCAAATCACAACCAACCTATTTTCAGTGATTCTTCCATGTTTGACTTGACACTTTTTCTTAGAAATGGTATATTACTTACACGTAAACTGTAACTGAAAATAATACAGAATCGCAACTAAAAACGCCGGAAATCAGTAAACGTATGGCACAATCTTAAAAGGAGGTACAGTATTTGGGCTTTTCTATCGACGTAAGCATTCCAGTTATGACCGTGTTTCTTCAGGGGATCATCAGCTTTTTTTCTCCCTGTGTGCTGCCCCTCATCCCGCTTTACATAGGGTATTTGTCGGGAGGGACGGGAGTCCGCGGGGAAGACGGGCGGATTTATTATAAACGCAGCAAGGTTATGGTTCACACTGTCTGCTTTGTTATCGGGGTCAGCTTCGCATTCTTCCTGTTGGGGCTGGGATTCTCAGCTCTTGGAAGCTTTTTTAAATCAAACCAGCTTCTTTTTGCAAGAGTGGGAGGTATCCTGGTAGTTTTATTCGGTTTATACCAGCTGGGAGTTTTTGGAACCTCTTCTGTATTGGGAAGGGAACGCAGACTGCCATTTTCCCTTAATACCCTTGCCATGTCTCCCTTAACTGCGTTAATCATGGGCTTCACCTTCAGCTTTGCCTGGACGCCCTGTGTGGGACCGGCCCTTGCCAGTGTCCTGCTTATGGCCGCCTCAGCCTCCACAAAGGCAATGGGTTTTGTCCTGATCGGAGTATATACACTGGGGTTTGTTCTGCCGTTTCTGGCGGTGGGATTCTTTACCACCACAGTGCTTGAATTTTTTAAGACTCACGGCAATGTTGCAAAGTATGGGGTAAAAGCCGGAGGAGTTCTCATGGTATTTATGGGAATTTTAATGTTCACCGGGAAGATGAACGCGGTGACCGGTTACCTTTCATCCATTCCGTCTCCTACAGTCACAGAATCAAGAGAGACGCCGCAGCCGGAAACGACTGCAGAAGCATCGGAAGAAGAACCTGCATCAGAAGAAGAATCGGAATCGGAACCGGGGAATACTGGTGAGTCAGATGAAGGGAATCAGCCTCTTCCGGCAGTTGATTTTACTTTAACCGATCAGTACGGCAATACCCATTCTCTTTCTGATTATAAGGGAAAGACGATCTTTTTAAACTTCTGGGCGACCTGGTGTCCCCCATGCAGGGCAGAGATGCCGGACATCCAGAAAATATATGAAACCGCCGATACAGAGGGGGATAATGCACTGATCATACTGGGTGTGGCAGCACCTAATTATGGAAATGAAAAAGACGAAGAGGGAATTAAACAATTCCTGAATGAAAACGGATACACCTATCCGGTTCTGATGGACACGAATGCGGATCTGTTTGAAGCTTATGGAGTATTCTCTTATCCGACTACATTTATGATTGATAAGGATGGCAATGTATTTGGTTATGCAAGCGGTCAGCTTTCGGAAGATACGATGCGCAGTATTATAGAACAAACCATGAAGGGGCAGCGGAAATAATCCGCCGATATCGTTAATAATAAACAGAGCAATTATGGCATTCCAAAGGGAAATAGGATCTTTGGAATGCCATTTTTATTGGTTGGAATTACTGGAGTTCTTTTTTTCATGAGCCTTGCGCAAACGATCCCGGTTGTAAATGAGATGTAGAGTCATGGCATCCTGTGCGGCAATGGCATCGTTTCTTTGTATGGCATTTACAATTGCCATATGTGTTCTTATGGTTTCTTCTTTCAACTCGGAATGAGTTATGTCAATAAGCATATCAATAGCATGCATAATAAGAGGCTCAAGCTGCGGTACGATGACATTGCCGCTGATCTCTGCAATCTTAGCATGGAAATTGGCGTCGGCTTCTGAGTGGGATTTTCCTATGTCGTAACATTCTGCCACCCGTTCCGCCAGTTGAAGAAGTTCCTCGGCCTGTTCCGGGGTAGCCTTTGACGCAGCCATAGCGGCGACCCTTGGTTCGATCATCATACGGAATTCTAAAAGATCAGTCACCAGTTTTTCTTTATTTTCTATAAAGGTGAATCCAAGTGGATCATCAGCCACACCTGTATTGTGGCAGACGTAGATTCCGGACCCCTGCTGAACTGTCAGAATGTTACGTGAAACAAGAGCCCGTATGGCTTCCCGCAGAGTGCTCCGCCCAACTCCCATAAGAGAGGAAAGGGTAGTTTCGTTGGGGAGCTGTGCACCTTCTTTTAATTTATTATCAATGATATATTTGATGATTCCTTCCGCTGTTGTATCGGCAAGAGATTTATGTGATGGTGTCATGGTAAATTCCTTTCAGGTGAACAATAGTCTTATCTGATTATAAATGCAATTACTGATTCCTTCAAGTGCAAATGAATTGGGTGAGTCATGAGTCTGTGAAAATTGGTCTGATGAATACATAAAATAAATAGGTGATATATGATAGTGTGTATGAAAAAATTAGGAAAATACATGAAATAATGAAATGAATCATGAAGAATAGTTGACAATCATATGATGAATTATTATAATCAAGATATAAATACAAAATAAAAAGTTCAAGATAAATAGGAAAGGAGCATTATTATGGTTAGTCAGGAAATAAGGAAACTGGCTCCGGAAATGGACCCGCTTCGGATGGGTATGGGCTGGAAGGCAGAGGACCTTTCTAAAATGCAGATCATGGTTGAGAGCACCTTTGGAGACAGCCATCCGGGAAGTGCGCATCTGCTTGAGCTGGTAAATAAGACAGTGGATGGGGTAAGAGATAAGGGAGGAAAGGCGGCCAGATATTTTACAACGGATATCTGCGATGGAATGGCCCAGGGCCACGACGGCATTAACTATTCTCTGGTCTCCCGTGATACGATCTGCAATATGATTGAAATTCATGCTGGTGCAACTCCATTTGACGGCGGTGTATATATTTCAAGCTGTGATAAGGCGGTGCCTGCTCATCTAATGGCAATCGGCCGGGTAAACATGCCTTCCATCCTGGTAACCGGCGGTGTTATGGATGCCGGCCCGGATCTTCTTACCCTGGAACAGATTGGTAAGTACAGCGCCATGTGCCAGAGAGGAGAACTGGAACCGGAAAAGCTGGAATATTATAAGCAGCATGCCTGTCCATCCTGCGGAGCCTGTTCTTTTATGGGAACGGCATCAACCATGCAGGTCATGGGCGAGGCCCTTGGCCTTATGCTCCCGGGATCCGCTCTTATGCCGGCAACCTGTCCTGATTTAAAGGATATGGCTGAAAGAGCCGGACATCAGATCATAGAGCTTGCCAAAAAAGGAATAAAACCGAGAGATATAGTTACCATGGAATCCTTTGAAAATGCGATCATGGTGCATGCTGCTATATCCGGATCAACCAATTCCCTGATCCATTTACCTGCTATTGCCCATGAATTTGGTCTGGAAATAGATTCTGAGATGTTTGACCGGCTGCACAGAGGCGCCCATTATCTTCTTGATATCCGGCCCGCTGGAAAATGGCCGGCCCAGTACTTCTACTATGCAGGCGGAGTACCCAGGATCATGGAAGAGATTAAATCCGTGCTTCACCTGGATGCTATGACAGTGACAGGAAAAACTCTGGGTGAAAATCTCGATATGCTGAAACAAAATGGCTTTTATGATAAATGCGATGAATATTGTGCAAACGTCGGTGTGAAAAAAGAAGAAATAATCCGGCCGTTTCATGATGCCATCGGAACCGATGGGGCAATTGCCATCTTAAAAGGAAATCTGGCACCGGAAGGCGCGGTAATTAAGCATACGGCATGTCCAAAGGAGATGTTTGAGGCGGTGTTAAATGCACGCCCCTTTGACAGCGAGGAAGAGGCGATTGATGCGGTTCTGAAACACCGTGTAAGACCTGGAGATGCTGTATTCATCCGGTACGAAGGTCCTAAGGGAAGCGGAATGCCGGAAATGTTCTACACCTCTGAGGCGATCTCATCGGATAAAGAGCTTGGGAGCACCATTGCTTTGATCACAGACGGACGTTTTTCCGGAGCGTCCACCGGTCCTTCCATCGGACATGTTTCACCGGAAGCGGCGGAAGGCGGACCGATTGCACTGGTGGAGGAAGGGGATATGATCCAAATTGATATTCCCAACCGGATCCTTGCAATTGTAGGCGTAAAGGGCCAGCCAAAGACAGAAGATGAGATGGAAAAGATTCTTAAGGAACGGCGGGAGCAATGGCAGCCAAGACCTTCAAAATACCAGTCGGGAGTATTGAAAATATTCAGTGAACGTGCAGTATCGCCAATGAAGGGCGGATATATGGAGTAATGAAAGGATAAGGAAAAGGGTATGGCAGGGGAGCTGCCATGCCTTTTTCTATTTCTGAGGATGCAGTTTAAGATTAACCAGTGGCGGAGGGCGCGGCATATGGTACAAACCTGCCTGAATAGGATTTCTCAGGAGGTGGTTGAAATGGATTTATCAGATCAGGTAACTTATGAGGAAAAAAACATGACCATAAAGGTGGAGCGGGTTTTTATTGGTGAAAAACCAGTGAAGGAGCTGGTTTTGGAATTATTGAAAAAACGCCGGGATGCCGGGGAGTTTCGGACATGATCAGAGCCAGGAAAGCCGCTTTGAATATTACTGGAAGTATGTATGTGATGGTATTAAAACAGGACTTAATCAGCCCCTTAATAGAGGAGGGGGACTGGTTAAGTCCTGTTTTGTATTCTAAATTTGGTATACAAAGTCTAAATTGCCATTGGTCCGGGCTGCGTGATGATTGAGATACAGGAGCCCACGGATTTTACAATCCGTGTGGAAAAGGTAACACCCTCCGGTTTTGAAATTGATGACAGGATGTGCCACCAGGGCCTTGGCTTTCAGAAGATGTTCGACTGCTTCACCTATACTGGCAAAAATGAGGAACAGATGCTGAAGGAGTCATGTATCCGGGCAGAGGAACTGGCGTGGAGCGGCGGGAAACGGTACAGGCTTGTGGGATCTGAAAATACTCCGTGTTTTCAGATGGAAAAGCTGGAGATTGATTCCTCCTGTGAAATGGAAGGAGAAGGGGCCCAGTTCTTTGTTACGGCAGAATCCGGTAAATATCGGATCGGTACAGAGGGTTTTAAGCCTGTGATACTGTTAAAATTATATGGGCCGGAATAAAACAAGCGAGATTGTGCTATATGTACATAAAAAAATAAAAATGAAGAGTAAAACTGGAAAAATTGTTGAAAAAGAAGAAAAAGTGTGGTTTTGTTATGTTGAGAGAAAGCAGAATTTCCAATAAGATAAATATAGAAAGAAACAAGAGGGGGATGAAAGCACATGAGTAAAAAAAGGATTAAATCCAGGGAAAGCTTAATCGGTTACACCCTTATTGCACCCTGGATTGTGGGGATTTTATGTTTTCAGTTATGGCCCATATTACATAGCTTTCTGATGTCCTTTACCGATTACAATCTTCTCAATACGCCGGCATTCATTGGTATGGAAAATTATCAGAAGATGTTTGAGGACGAGGTGTTTTACCAGGCTGTGAAGGTGACTTTCAAATATGTATTTATTGCAGTACCGGCTAAAATCGTTTTTGCGCTGTGTATTGCCATGATACTGAATATGAAGATCAAGGGAATAGGCATCTTCCGGACGATTTATTATATCCCGTCGATTTTAGGTTCCAGTATTGCTGTTGCGATTCTGTGGAAAGCTCTTTTTGTAAAAGACGGTGTGATCAATGCGCTGCTGTCGGAAATAGGAATCGAAGGGGTATCATGGCTTGGCAATCCCAAGTATACCTTATTTACCATTTCGCTGCTTACGGTCTGGCAGTTCGGGTCCTCTATGGTGGTATTCTTAGCTGGCTTAAAACAGATCCCCTCATCACTTTATGAAGCGGCCAGCGTGGATGGAGCGGGAAAGGCTGCCAAGTTTATCAGCATCACCATTCCAGGCATTATGCCCATGATGTCGTTTAATATCCTGATGCAGACCATCAATGCATTCCAGATGTTTGCCGCTCCCTATACCATATTTAATGGAAAGGGAGGGCCTTTAAACTCCAGTATGCTTTATGTTATCTATTTATACCAGAATGCTTTTAAGTATTTCAATGTGGGATATGCTTCCTCCTTATCCTGGGCCCTGTTGATCATGATTGCAGGAACGGCGCTGATTCTGTATCTTTTGGAGAAAAAGTTCTTAAATTTTGATGATTAAGGAGGAAGGAACGTGAAAGGGAAAAAAAACATAAGCACCATTGTCATCTATCTCTTAATCAGCCTTCTGGGACTTGTGATGCTGTATCCTCTGATCTGGATGATATTTGCGGCATTGAAGCCTTCGAAAGAAGTGCTGTCAAACTCCAGCCTGCTTCCCAGCGAGTTTCGGTTTGACAACTTCCCGGCGGGCTGGAAGCTGGTCAGGCCCTATACCTTTGATAAGTTCTTTATAAATACCTTTGCCCTGGTCATCACCTGCGTGATCTGCAGTCTGGCCATCAGCCTGTTTGTAGGGTATGCGTTTGCCAGGGTGAATTTTCGTTTCAAGGCATTCTGGTACAGTGTGTTATTCTTAACCATCATGCTTCCGGCTACGGCCACGCTGGTATCCAGATATGTTATTTTCAGCAAGATCGGCTGGCTGAACACCTATTTGCCATTTATCATTCCAGCCATCCTGGGCGTTGGAAATGGAGGCGGATTTTTCATCTATCTGGTCGCCCAGTTCATACGCGGTATTCCAAAGGAGCTGGATGAGGCAGCGAAAATTGATGGCTGCTCTGCCGTGGGTATTATCCTGAGAATCATATTTCCGCTTTGCAAGCCGTCCCTGTTTTCCGTTGCCATCTTTTCGTTTATGTGGAATTGGGATGATTTCCAGAACCAGCTGATTTATATTACCAAGGTTGATTTATATACGGTTGCGCTGGCCATGAGAACTACCATCGATGCCACCGGCGCGGATAACTGGGGCGCAGTGATGGCTATGGCGTTATGTTCAGTATTACCTGCCATCGTGATGTTCTTCTGTCTGCAGAGATATTTTGTGGATGGGGTCAGCACGTCAGGTCTGAAAGGATAAAAGGAGGGGGATTTTATGTTAAAGATTGAGAAAAAGATTCAGTCAGAATTAAACCGCCTGGAGGGGCTTTTGTATTATCGCAGGACGCCGGTGGGCAGCTGGCTGGCAAAACGGGGATTTTACAAGGGACCGGGCCAGTATGAAATGCTTGATGAGGAGTGGTTTTCTCTTCCGCAAGGGGAGCATATTGGAGGAAAGGATTATACCGTATTCTTAAAGAACCGGGTGGTTCTGGACAAAAGCTATGAAGGGCAGACGGCGGTGCTGCTGCTGAAGGTGGGAGGCGAGGGCTGTATCTCTGTCAATGGAAAGCACTATAACGGCCTGGACTTCAACCGGAATATGGTCATGTTAAGCCCCTGCGCCCAAGGCGGCGAGGAATTTGAACTGGAAATTGAAAGCTATTGCAAGGACTTGATTTTAGACAGTGCCAATGTGTTTAAAAGTGATGTGGCCATCACCCAGTCCGAAATAGCAGCTGTCAACCGGCCTGCATGGGAGTATTATTTTGAGATAAAAACAGGTTTTGAATTTATCCTGGGATGCGGGGAGGAGTACATAAGACAGCGAACCTTTCATGTGCTGTATGATTCCCTGCTGAAGCTGGACTACTCGGATGAGGAAGCGCTTTCGGCCAGCCTTTCAAAGGCTATGGACGCCTATCTGGAAGGAATCGCAGAATATAAAGACTTAAAGATACCTGTGAATATGCTTTTTGCAGGACATTCCCACATCGATGTGGCATGGCATTGGCCGTTAAAGGAAACGGTCAGAAAGGTAAGCCGGACATTTTCCAGCATGCTGCGGCTGATGGAACAGTATGAGGATTTCAAGTTCTGCCAGAGCATGCCCGTGCTTTATGAAATGGCTAAGGAATATTACCCGGAATTGTTTGACCAGGTGAAAAAAAGGGTGGAGGAAGGCAGATGGGAAACCCTGGGAAGCATGTACTTAGAGCCTGACTGCAACTTAATAAACGGAGAATCCTTTGTCAGACAGATCATGTACGGGAAAAAATTCTACAACGAGGAGCTGGGTTCTGATTCCAATATCTGTTTCCTTCCCGATGTATTCGGATATTCCTCCGCCATGCCTCAGATTTTAAAGAAGGCGGGCACCGATTATTTCTTTACCACGAAGCTGACCTGGAATGAAACCAATGAGTTCCCTTACAGTGTGTTTAAGTGGAGGGGGTTGGATGGAACAGAAATCCTATCCGGCATGATGTCCATGTGCACGGACAAAGGTTTGGGCCTTTACAATGGGGATTTGTCAGCCTCCGGCGTCCGGTTATCCATGGACCATTTCAAGAATAAAGGAAACGGCGACCCGCTCCTTTACCTCTATGGACATGGAGACGGGGGCGGCGGCGTTACAAAAGAGATGTTAGAAGCAGTTACAAGGCTTCAAAAGGTTCCCATGACGCCCAAGGTGGAAATCGGAACCGTGAAGCAGTATTTTGAGGCGCTGGATAATGAAAAGGATTATCCAGTATGGGCTGGAGAACTGTACTTTGAAAAACACAGAGGCACCTACACAACCGCAGCCAGGAATAAAAAGAACAACAGAAAGAGTGAATTTTTATTCCGGGATGCGGAAATCGTTTCCGTATTCCAATACCTGGAAAATGGAAGCTTTAAGGGAACGGATTTGGAGAAGGGCTGGAAATTGATTTTGCTGAACCAGTTCCATGACATCCTTCCAGGTACCTGCATCGGAGAGGTTTACGAGGAATGTGACCGGGATTATGAGGAAATAAGCAGGATCGGACTGCGAAGCATCCGTCAGAATCTGGATTCCATGGCCTGTCTGCCGGAAGAAGGGGTAACTGTTTATAATTCTCTGTCATGGGGCCGGAGCCAGGTGGTATCCATAGACGGACGGGGAAAGCAGGGGGTTAGGGATTTAAACGGAAATTGCCCCAAGCAGTCTAAAAAAGCGGATGGAACCATTGTGTTCCTGGCGGAAGATGTGCCGGCTTTGGGATACCGGACTTATGAACGGACGGATGAGGGACCGGAGAGCTGTGAACCTATGACGGCATTCTGCGAAGCAGGAGAAAACAACGTAAAAATAAGCAATGAATGGCTGGATATGGCACTGGATGGCGACGGAACCCTGATTTCCTTATATGATAAGACTGCCCGCCGCCAGATAATAAAACAAGGCCGGAGGGGAAATCTCTTAAAGCTTTTGGAGGATATTCCTGTGGAATGGGGATCGGCGTGGGAAACCACCAGAAAACGGGAGGATAAACCCTCCCTGCCCTTCCATAGTGTGAGTCAAAAAGTGACGGAGCATAATTGTCTATACACAGTGATTTCCATAGAATCCGAAGTGCATCATTCCAGGGTGAAGCAGGAGATCATCGTGTACCACCATGGACCTTATATTGAATTTAAGACAGAGGTTGACTGGGATGAAAAGCATAAGATGCTCCGGGTGGAATTCCCAGTGGAGGTCCATGCGCTGAACGCCAGATATGATGTGGCATTCGGCAATGCAGAGCATCCAAATCATTCCACTACCAGCCAGGATGAAGCCAGATTTGAGGTGTGTGGACATAAATGGGGAGATGTTTCCGACGGCGGCTTCGGAGTATCATTGCTAAACGACTGTAAATATGGTTATTCCATCCAGGATTCCAATATGGAGCTGAGCCTGTTAAGAAGCGCTGACCATCCTTCCGATACCTGTGACAAAGGAATTCACAGCTTTTCTTACTGGATTTATCCCCATAGGGGCGGCGTCAAAGAGGGAAAGGTGGCCCAGGCCGGTTATGAGGTGAATGTTCCCCTGATTGTAACAGAAGGAAAGAAGAAAGCGAAAGAAGGTTCTTACCTGTATACGGATTGTGACAACATCATCATTGACACGGTTAAGAAATCAGAAGATGGAGAAGACATTATCATCCGAATCTTTGAAACCTATAATACGGTAAGTGAAGCAAGGATTTACTTTAATTTCCCGGTGGAAGCATGTGAGGAAACAGATTTGCTGGAAAGGCACATGGCAGATGTGCCGGTTGCAGAGCAAAGGGTATCATTAAAAATAAATCCCTATGAGATCAAAACGTTCAGAATTCATTATAAAAAATAAAAAGGAGGAAGCAAAAATGAAAAAAATGTCCAGGTTACAGACAGCAGTTGTGGCAGCAGGTACGGCCTTTCTGCTGGCGGCGTGCAGTTCCGGCGGGGGAGGAACTGCCGCACCAAATGCGCCGGCGGATTCAGCAGGCACGGATACGAAAGGAGCAGGAACTTCCGGCGCTGAAACGGAAAAAGCAGGGGATGGGAAACCGGTGGAGCTTCGTATTTCCTGGTGGGGAAGCGATGCCAGACATGAGGCAACCTTAAAAGCCCTGGATTTATTTATGGAGAAGTATCCAGGTATTAAGGTCACCGCGGAATATCAGGGCTGGGATGGCTACCATGATAAGCTGATGACCCAGATTTCATCCGGAACAGAACCGGATGTGTACCAGCTGGACAACAATGTGTATTTTGCCAGCCTTGCAGCCAATGACAAACTGGGAGACTTAACCCCTTACATCGGAAAACAGCTGAAGCTGGACGATTATCCGGACAGCGCGCTGACATGGGCACGTTACAATGGCGTCCAGTACGGGGTGCCCAGCGGACTTAACGGCCCTTTGTTCATCTGGAACAAAAAGATATTTGACGAAGCGGGCGTGGCCTATCCCACCAATGAATGGTCCTGGGAGGATTTTGAAAAGGCCTGTCAGGAAATCTATGATAAGACAGGAAAATATGGCATGAAGGAGCCCTCCTACTTCCTGACCATGACCATGGTAAGGCAGGCGGGACAGTGGTTTGCATCAGAAGAAGGGGAACTTTTAGACTTTACACAGGCTCTTTCCGGAGTTTATGAGCAGTATAATAAATGGAGGGAAACAGGAGTATTTCCGCCTCTGGACTTAACCGTGGGACAGGAATCCCAGCAGGACAATCTGTTTTTAAGCTGTGATGCGGCCTGTGAAGTAAATCACATCGCAACCATGCCTCAGGACCATGCGGCCATGGCAGAAGAAGTGGAACTGGGTGTTTCCTTAGTGCCGGGCACTGCCCAGAATGGCGGAGCTTACATGCTGGCTTCTATGCCATGGACCCTGGGAAAGGGCTCCAAGCATCCGGAGGAAGCGGCAACCCTGATTGATTTCCTGATCAATGACAAAGAAGCGGCCAAGATTTTAATGACTGTCCGCGGAGTGCCGGCTCCGGAATCCATCCGTGAAATCATTTCCCCAATGCTGGAAGGAGATGCGCTGCTGGTAGTGGATGGAGTGAACTTACTGGTGGAGAACACAGAGCGGATTGATTATGAATGGCTGGTGCCGGGAAGCGCAGTGATCGAAAACACCATTATGGATGAACAGTACGCCACAGGATACGGACAGAAAACGCCCCTTGAGGCAGCTGCCAATGCCTTTAAGATTATTTCTGAATCGGTGAATAATTCAAGATAAGGGAGATGGTACGGATTTATAAAATATGATATAATGAGTGAAACAGGGCTGTTGTAAAATGAATGAACCATAGTTTATTTTGCAGCGGCCCTTACTCAATAAAGAACCTTTGGATCCGGAGGGAGGCTGCCATGAAAGGTCAGGGCCAGGTGTTTAAAATTTCGATCAGCAAATTACTGATACTCAGCAACTGTCTGATTATGGCGGCTTTTTTCTGTATCAGTTCATTTTTCAGCCAGAGAAGCTATCAGAAGGTTTTAGACCAGGAATTTGAGGTGAAGCAGTACCAGATGCTGGTCTATATCAGCGATACTCTGGATAAGAGCATGAATTCCATTGAACTGCTGGCCAGGTCCACGGCCAACAATTATAATATCATCAATAACATTTTAAACTATAAGAAAAACAGCAATTCCTACGAACAGATGGTATTTCAGAACAACATGAACCAGAATCTTTCCTCCCTGGCTTATACCATGGGGGATATTGTGTCCGTGAATATCCTGATGGATGATGAAGCTTTAAAGACAACCAGAATCAACGGCGTCTATCATTATGAAAATTATACTGGTGAAGAAAGCTGTGAGAGGATACAGAATATGTCCTCTGGCTGGATCACCACCAGGGGAAACGACTTGTTAAACCAGGTCCATACCCCGTATATCAATACTTACGTCATGAGGATTTATTCAGGGCTTTACTATGGGGAGGGGATCGGCCATCTTGTCATTAATCTCAATGAAAACCTGTTTTATAATCAGATGAAGGAATACTGCCAGGATGAAGAATCAATAATCTTATTTATCGATGACCAGGACAACATCATAAGCAGCACTGACAGAAGCGTGATCGGAAGGCGCCTGCCGGAAACTGTCTATAATAAATACGAGAAGATTTTAACAGGAAACCAGAATCCCGATGCGGATTCTGGACTTAAGATTTTTAACAAAAAACAGTTGAAAGAGCACAAGTATTATGTCATGGCAGTGACCGACTATGACAAAACCGTGGCGGCATTTAAGCAGACCCAGAAGATGGTATTTGTATCCTCCATTGGCCTTCTCTGCCTGTTTGTGGCATCCAGCGCCTTTCTGGCTTATAAGATATCAAAACCCATTCTGATGCTGTCCAAAGAAGTTACCAATTTTAAGGGCCGGGGCTGGAGCCGCAGGACAGGAAAGAGCAGCAGGATTTATGAAATTGATGTGCTGTGCACGGAATTTGACCATATGACCACACAGATCGATGATCTGATAAAAAGCCTGTTAAAGCAGGAAAAACTGAAACAGAAAAAAGAGCTGGAGATCCTTCAGGCTCAGATCAACCCTCATTTTTTATACAATACCCTGGAAGCCATTAACTGGATGGCCCTCAGCATGAAACAGAAGGAAATCAGCAATATGGTGATTCTATTAGGGAATTTCTTAAGACTTAGTTTAAATAAGGGGAAGAATGTTTATTTTGTAAGCGATGAGCTGAACCATTTAAAAAGCTACATGGACATCCAGAACATCCGTTGCAAAGGAAAAATCGAGTTTTCCCTGGATGCGGATTCCCAGGTGTTAAAATTTCGTATGATCAAGCTGCTGCTTCAGCCTTTGGTGGAGAATTCCATCCTCCATGGCTTTGATTTCCGGGGAGGCGCCGGGCAGATATGGGTGAAGGCCTTTACGGAAGAAGACTATATCTATTTCACGGTTACTGATGATGGCTGCGGCATGGAGCCGGAGTTAGTAGAGGCTGTCTGTGATATGAAATCCGACGTGGGGCATGGACTGAAAAATGTGATGAAACGGATTGGCCTTTACTACGGGGAGGGGTGCGGGCTCACCATTCAATCCACCGTGGAAATCGGCACGACAATAGAGATAAAAATTTTAAACGAAGTACCGAATCAGCAGACATAATTACAACAAGGAGGGGATATCTATGTTGTACAATCTGGTTTTGGTGGATGATGAAGATTGGATTTTAGCGGGGATACAGAATGCTATCAAATGGGAGGAAATAGGATTTCGGATAGCGGGGACTTATACCAATGGAAGGGAAGCCATGGCAGCCATGAAGAATCAGCCGCCGGAGGCTATTCTTACTGATATCAAGATGCCCATTCAGGATGGAATTTCCCTGGTACGGGAACTTAGGGAGGCCGGGTTCAGCCAGATCGAGGTGGTATTTCTCAGCGGTTATGATGATTTTGAACTGGCCCAATCTTCACTTCGTTTAGGAGCGGTGGATTATGTCTTAAAACCCTCCGCCCCGGAACAGATCATAGAAGTATTTAACAGGATTAAGAAACGGCTGGATGAACGGCGGATAAACGAAGAGGAACGGAAAGCGGATGCGGAGCTGGTCATGGCTGGCATGAAGGTTTTTAAAGACGCGGTTTATAACAGCATCATGAGCGGAAACAGGCCATTATATGACAGGCTGCTGGAACTGTACGCGGAGCTTGTGGAACGGGAAAGGGGCTGTTCCTTTTCCGTGGTATCGGTGGCCTTAAGGAGTACGGTTGAAGAGCAGCCGCCTTCAGAAGAAGAGGTTCAGGGAATCGCATGCTTAAAGGAGCTGGCAAGGGAACTTGGGGAAGTCCGGAAATACAGCCTGCGGCTGCTTGAAAACCAGTTTTCCTTTTCCTTTGTTTTTTCAGGCTCTAATGAAGCTGAGATAGATGCATCCATGGAAGATTTAAAGCGGAAACTTAGAAAACAGACTGGAAAGGAGCTGTTTTGTTCCAAAATCAAGACATATAAGGAGTTTCGCATGATACAAACGGCTTACGAAATTTCTCTGAAAAGCTTGTTTTCCCTGGATATGCCCGCCTCGGCCCAGCACTTATACAGGACCCTTGGCAATGATACTGTGTTAAAGGCCGCAGTTAAGGACAGGGATCAGCAGATTGTGCTGTGGAGCTTAAAGAATTGGATGCTGAAGATTGATAAAACAGAAGCGGAGTACCGTCTGAGGCTCATGAAGCGCCTGGTTTACAGCCTGGGAATCTATTTTCTGCGCTATGGCATTGCATCCCGGACCGTGGCAAGTCTTTATGAGCCCCTGAAGGCAGGGGATTACCAGGGAGGGAAGGAAGGCGTCATATCCTTTGTGAAGTCAGAACTTTGGCAGGAGAGCAAAGGAGGGGGAAAAAACGCCAATCTCTGCAAAGAGGTGTCAAAATATATCAGTGAAAATTATACAGACGATATTACGTTAAATGAGCTGGCTGATAAGTTCTACATTTCCCCTAATTATCTGGGAACTCTCTTTAAGAAGAATCTGGGCATCGGGGTCAGGGAATATCAGACCACCATACGCTTAGAGCAGGCAGACTCCCTGATTACCAGCGGAAAGTTTAAATTGTATCAGGTCGCCCAGATGGTAGGGTATCCGAATTATGAGTATTTCAGGAAAATTTATTGTAAATACAGGGGAAAGAATCCGTCAGAGTAAAAGGGGATTCTTCTAATATGAAAATTAAATGGTGCAAAATAGGAGGACATGGGGAGAAAATTCGGATATATTAGAAATAGAAAAGGAGGCAAATCTTATGAGACATACAGCATATATTAAAACTGCCTTGGGTCCGATTGAAATATCCGAAGTGGATGGTTTTATTACTGAGTTGCTTTTTATAAAAGATACCCCTGAAATCCCAGAAGAGCAGAAAACTCCTTTATTGGAGAAGGCGGAAAAACAGATAAAGGAATATCTGGATGGAACAAGCAAGGGATTTGATTTGCCGCTTGCTGCAAAAGGGACGGAGTTTCAAAGGACCGTATGGGAAGCCCTGCACAAAATTCCGTATGGAGAAACGCGAAGCTACAAGCAGGTTGCGGAAATGATAGGAAGACCGGAAGCATCCCGGGCGGTTGGTATGGCAAATGGCAAAAATCCCATACTGATCCTGACACCGTGTCACCGTGTAGTGGGTTCAGATGGCAAGTTGACAGGCTATGCGGCAGGCCTTGAAATCAAGGAACAACTACTGGAATTGGAACTGACATATGGCGGCCGTTGAGACGAAGTTCTTTGATTACGGCAGGAAGGAAGTAGAATACCTCTCCAATTCAGACCCGGCGCTTGGTGATGCGATGGCACGGTTCGGACGGGTGGAGAGGGAAGTGATTCCTGATCCCTTTGCTGCTCTGGTCAATGCGATTATAGGCCAGCTAATATCTGTAAGTTCTGCCAAAACCGTATGGAAGCGAATGCAGGAAAGTCTCGGTGATATTACCCCGGAAAACTTAACAGCCGTTTCAGCGGATGATATTCAGCGCTGCGGCATGATCATGAAAAAGGCAATAACCATCTCTGAGCTTTCAAAGGACATTTTACAGGGCAAGGTTTGTCTGAATGATTTGCGGCAACTGCCGGACCAGGAGGTCATCCGGTACTTGACGACGATAAAAGGGGTTGGGCTTTGGACGGCTGAGATGCTTCTCATTAATTGCCTGGAACGTCCCGATGTGGTTAGCTGGGGTGACATCGCCATTCGCAGGGGAATGGAAAAACTGTATGGCTTTCCTAAGCTGACAAAGGACCAATTTGAAGTGTGCAAGAGCCGGTATTCTCCCTATGGTTCGGTGGCTTCCATTTATTTGTGGAAGATTTCCTTTTTATAGAGTAGGATAACATGGCATTGAAACGGAAACATACCCATCGTGGGGCAAATAAATGAAAGGAGGTGTACTGCTATGCTGACAGAGGCGGAAAAATGGAAGGCAGCACTGGAATGTGATGCGTCTTATGACGGCAGATTTTATTACGGAGTAAAAACAACAGGAATTTTCTGTCGTCCTTCCTGTAAATCAAAGAGCCCTAAACGTGAAAACGTTGAATTCTTTGATACGGCGGAGCAGGCGCGTGAAAGCGGGCTTCGCCCCTGTAAGCGCTGCCGGCCTGATTTGCTGGAATTTCACCCGCAGAGAGAGAATGCGGAAAAAATTAAACTGGTTTATGACCTTTATTTTTCAGACAATGACCGCTTAAGGGAGGAATTGAAAAATCTTGGGCTCAGCAGAAACAGAATCCTCCAGCTGTTTCAAAATCAATATGAAAAGACCCCGGCGGAGTATTTAAATGGTTTACGCATAGACAATGCAAAAAAGCTTCTGGCAAGTACCCCGGATAATATTCTGCAGATTGCTTTTCAAAGCGGCTTTGGGAGTCTTTCATCTTTTTACACACAGTTTAAGCGTGTAACGGGTGTTTCGCCCAATGAATACCGGGAGAACCTCACAGAAAAGAATGCTGATTAGAAGAAAGGGGAACTGTAGGAAGCAGCCCCTGTAGTATATGGTACAAACCTGCTGGAATAAGATTTTCCAGGAGGTGTAAGAGATGGATCGATTAACTCAAGCTGCCTATGAGAAAAAGAACGTCTTTGCAAAGGCGTCAGCCTGCTACAAGGCGGCGCTATACATGCGCCTGTCAAAAGACGACGATGGTACAGGGGAAAGCTCCAGCATTGGCACTCAGCGGAAAATGCTTCGTTCCTATGCGATAGAAAATGACTTTGAAATTTATGGGGAATATGTGGATGACGGCTACAGCGGAACCAACTTTGACCGCCCGGCCTGGAAGCGGCTGCTGAAAGATATAGAAACAAGAAAGGTAAACCTTGTGATTACCAAGGATTTATCCCGCCTTGGAAGGGATTATATCATGACAGGGCAGCTTACTGAAATTTATTTCCCCTCCAGAGGGATCCGATACATAGCGGTCAATGACGGGTATGATTCCGATAGTCCATGGAGTGATATTGCACCGTTTAAGAACATTGTAAATGAGATGTATGCCAGAGATACTTCAAAAAAGATCCGCAGTGCATTCCAGACCAAAATAAAAGAGGGGGCATTTATCGGAAATTTTGCTCCCTACGGCTACCAGAAGGATCCTCAAAATAAAAACCACCTTCTCATTGATCCTGTGGCAGCTTCCATTGTCCGGGAGATATTTGAATGGGCAGAGCAGGGAGCGGCTCCAGCCCGGATCGCTGAGGTTTTAAATGAGAGAAAGGTGCTGACACCGGCCATGTACCGCTGCGCCGGGCGGCCTTATTTGAACCTGGATGATTATTCCAGGAGGAAGGAATGGACATCAGGCACGGTCTGCAAGCTGTTAAGCAATCCTGTATATTTAGGCCACATCGTTCAGGGAAAGACCGTAAAAGTTTCCTTTAAAAGCAGTATGACCCTTCGGAAGCCCAGGAACGAGTGGGTGGTCGTTGAGAATAAGCATGAGCCGCTCATTTCCGGAGAGACCTTTGAACGGGTAAGAAGACGCAGCGTTTCCCGCAAAAGTACAGCGGTAACCGGTTTTACCAATATTTTTTCAGGACTTGCCAAGTGTGGGGACTGCGGCAGAAACATGTCGTCCACAGGAGCCGGTGGAAAAGCGGGATCCCGCAAGCTGGTATGCGGAGGGTATAAGCTTTACGGAAGGAAAGAGTGTACGAATCACTTTATGGATTACGAGCTTCTTTATCATGTGGTGCTTCAGGAAATCCGCAGCCTGCTTTCATTTACGGAAAGTGAAAAGGACGAAATTGAAGAAGCCCTTCGGGAGCCTGTTTGCCCTGGAGAAAAGCAGGGGGAAGAAAAGGCGGTGTTTTCACTGAAAAAAAGGGAAAAAGAGCTTGGCTGCATTATCGAAAAACTCTATGAAGACCGGGTAAATGAAAGGATCAGTGAGGACCGGTTTTATAAAATGCTGGATTCCTGTGAAACAGAGGAAAAGAAGATTGCTAAAAGCCTGGCATTGATGGAAACACCCTGTTCTTTGGATCAGGAAAGAGAGCCTGCTTTTGACTGTCTGCTATCCAGCCTGTTAGAGGATATAAGCCAGGAAAAAGGGCTTTCCTCCGATTTGCTGGGAAAGCTTACAGACAGGATTGAGATTTTCCAAAGCTGTGAAGGGGAAGAGGGGAAAGAAGGGTGTAAATGCCAGACGATCCGAATCTATTACAAAGTGGCTCCTGCTGAAGAAGGGAATAGTTTAGCATAAATTTCCGCTGTCATGTGCATGGGGTTTGGATGCAATGCGGCAGGAATTATCGGCTGTAGGATCATCGATTCTCCGAGAGAGCGGCTGATTGCCATGATCACCAATAATTTTGTGCCGTGCAACGGACGATTCCCCACCATGATCGCAATTATAACCATGTTCTTCGTGGGAGGGGCCACGGGCGCTTTTTCCTCCATATTGTCGGCGGCTATCCTGTCAGGTGTGATCATCCTTGGGATAATTATGACGCTCGTCATATCAAAGCTGTTATCAGCCACCATATTAAAGGGGGTTCCCTCCTCCTTTACCTTGGAGCTTCCGCCTTACCGGAGGCCTCAGATCGGCAAGGTCATTGTGCGTTCCATATTTGACCGTACCTTATTTGTATTAGGCCGTGCTGTTTCCGTAGCGGCTCCGGCCGGGCTGGTCATCTGGCTTCTGGCCAATATAACGGTTGGTAATGTGACCCTGCTGGCCCACTGTTCCGGCTTTCTGGATCCTTTAGCCAGGCTCATGGGCTTAGATGGAGTTATCCTTCTGGCTTTTATCCTGGGTTTTCCGGCCAATGAAATCGTGGTTCCCATCATCATCATGTCTTATATGGCAGAGGGAAGCATTCGTGATATCAGCGATCTGTCCGTCTTAAAAGAGCTTCTTGTAGCCAATGGCTGGACCTGGATTACTGCAATAAGTACCATGCTGTTCTCCCTGATGCACTGGCCTTGCTCCACCACCTGTCTTACCATCCGGAAAGAGACACAGAGCATAAAATGGACGGCTGTTTCCTTGTTGGTGCCCACTGTAACCGGATTTGTGGTATGCTTTTTATTCACGACCGTTGCAAGGGTTTTCCTCTGATGTTTAAATTTCCCTGTGGTTGTCTACAATAGGAGTAGAATACCGAATGGGAAAGGAGGGCGAAGCGTGAGCAGGTTCTACCACGTTTACTCCCTGTCAGACCGGTTGAAAGCCAGAAAAATCGAGGGCGAGATTGCCAAGGTTGACGGGGTGAAAGATATCAGAATCTCGGAAGACTTAAAAGAAATGAAAATTGATGTGGACAAAGGAAAAATATCCGCTGTCATGGAGCGGGTGGTAAACATCTGCAGCCGGATATCCTACGGATGTGAAGTGAAATATAAGTTTATTTAAACAGGACATTGAAAAAGGCGGCCAACGGAGCCGCCCTTTTTCATCTGAAAGGATTAGTGAGCATTCTTTGCATAATCACCAATTTTTTTATCCATGTTAGAAATATGTTTTGTGAGCCAATCCACTACCATTTGATTTGCATTTAAAATCACCAGAAGATTGCCCCCGGAAGATTTATATTCATTCCTTAATTTCTCCAGTTGTGCAATGAAAGCGGTATGAGCCTGCTTTTGCTCCACATAACCGGGATAATGAATGCTCATCATGTATTTTTCTTCGTCTGCAAAATGCTTTTTTGTATAAGCATCCAAAAAATCAAGAAGCTCTCCAACGTATTCCTTTGCGCGGTTGTTTTTCCCAGCTTCAAACAGCGCTTCTGCTTTTTCAAACCACATTTTATGCTGATCGTCAATCATTGATATCCCTACGGATAAATTCGGTGTCCACGGCATAGCAATTCCTCCTAAAGTTATAAAAAATTTACATCTTCTTCCATCTTATAACAAAATTTCCAAAAGTTCAACCGTAGATATAGGCAGAAAGGATATTTCAGATAAAATGCGGACATTTTTATTGTAAAATAAGAATTCAAAGGGAGCAGGGGAAAACCACGTTCAAAATAAGCAGATGAATTGACGTACCTTCCTGGTAATGCTATAATTTTTATTTAGTATGTAGTAAAAAAACAGAACCCTATGGGGATGCCATTATGCCCAAAAGTATGGGCAGGAAAGAGGAAACATGGAGACAGAAGGAATCCGTCTGAATAAATTTTTAAGTGAAGCCGGGGTATGTTCCCGAAGGGAGGCGGATCGCTTCATTGAGGCTGGGAAGGTCTGTATAAACGGACAGGCAGCAAAGCCTGGCCAGAGAGTTTTATCCGGTCAGTCAGTTACAGTAAACGGACGCACCATTCACGCAGGAAAAGGAGATAATAGTCATAAGGAAGAACCGGTCTTTCTGGCAGTTCATAAACCAAAAGGTATAGTATGCACCACATCGGATAAAGACCGTGCACCCAACATTGTGGATATGGTGGATTATCCTGTAAGAATTTACCCTATCGGCCGCCTGGACAAGGATTCCGAGGGGCTGATCCTCATGACCAATCAGGGCACTCTGGTGAATAAGATGATGCGCAGCGGAAATGCTCATGAAAAAGAATATCTGGTGAAGGTCAACCGCCCGATAACCGATGAATTTATCCGGAAAATGAAAAAGGGAGTATTCCTGCCGGATCTAAATGTGACCACCAGGCCCTGCGTTGTAAAGAAGGCCGGTGAAAAAGCGTTCCGAATCATCCTGACCCAGGGGTTAAACCGCCAAATCCGCCGGATGTGCGGACAGCTGGGATTTGAAGTACGGATGCTAAAACGAATGCGAATTATGAATGTTGAACTGGGAGAGTTAAAGCCCGGAGCTTACCGGAAGCTTTCGAAAAAGGAGTACCACCAGATGAAAGAGGCCTTAAAAGGCTCGACGAATCGTTCCTATAAAGAGCAGAAAAAGGAGATATCTGATGGACGCTGACATAAGCAGAATGAAAGAATTGATTGCCGTTTTAACGGCAGCAGGAAAGGCTTACTATCAGGAAAGCCGGGAAATCATGAGCAATTTTGAATATGACAGGCTTTATGATGAGTTAAAAGAGCTGGAAGAGGAGACTGGAATCATACTTTCCCAAAGCCCCACGCAGTATGTAGGGTACCAGGCTTTAAGCGAGCTTCCCAAAGAGGCCCACGAAACCCCAATGCTTTCCCTGGATAAGACCAAGAGCACGGAAAGCCTTAAGGAGTGGCTGGGCGGCCAGACCGGAGTGCTGTCCTGGAAGCTTGACGGTCTGACGGTAGTTCTTTCCTATAACCACGGAACCCTTCAAAAGGCCGTGACCCGGGGAAACGGGGAGATCGGTGAAGTTATCACAAATAATGCAAAAGTATTTTCTAACATTCCTTTAAATATATCCCATCAGGGAGAACTGGTTTTACGCGGAGAGGCAGTGATCAAGTATTCGGATTTTAACCGGATCAATGAAGAGATCGGGGAGGTTGCTGCAAAATACAAGAATCCAAGGAATTTATGCAGCGGATCCGTAAGGCAGCTGAACAACCAGATCACAGCTAAGAGAAATGTGAATTTTAAAGCATTTGGCCTTGTAACGGCTGAGGGCGTAGACTTTAAAAACTCCAGAAAAGAGCAGTTTGAATGGTTAAAAAGGCAGGGCTTTGATGTGGTGGATTTTAAAATGGTGACCAGAGATACCCTGCCTGAGGCGGTAGAAGAGTTTTCCAAAGCCATTTCCACCTATGATATTCCTTCAGACGGTCTGGTGCTTTTGTTAGACGATATCGCTTACGGAGAATCTCTTGGCCGCACATCCAAATTTCCCCGTAATGCCATTGCCTTTAAATGGGCCGATGAAATCAAAGAGACAAAACTTGACCACATCGAATGGAGCCCATCAAGAACCGGGCTCATCAACCCGGTGGCAATCTTTGACCCGGTGGAACTGGAAGGAACTACGGTAAGCCGGGCCAGCGTTCACAATCTAAGCATTATGGAGGCATTGGAGCTGGGAGAGGGAGATGAAATTACGGTTTATAAGGCTAATATGATCATTCCCCAGATCGCTGATAACCTGACAAGAAGCAAAAAAATACGGATCCCCGAACAATGTCCAGTCTGCGGCGGAGAGACGGAGATCCGAAAGGTGAATGATGTCAAAAGCTTATACTGTACCAACCCGGACTGCCAGGCCAAACGGCTGAAAGGCTTTACCCTTTTTACGAGCAGGGATGCATTAAACATTGACGGATTATCAGAGGCGACCCTGGAAAAATTCATCGGAGCCGGGTTCATCCGGGAATATGCGGATATTTTCCATTTGGAGCAGCATGAGGAAGTCATCACCCAGATGGAAGGCTTTGGAAAAAAGTCCTATGACAACCTGATAAAAGCGATTGAAAAAGCTTCCCATACCACCCTTCCAAGGCTGATATATGGACTGGGGATCGCGGGAATCGGATTGGCAAATGCCAAGATGCTGTGCCAGGAATTTAAGTTTGATTTTGAGAAGATGCGTGCCGCAGGGGAAGAGGAACTGACCGCAGTCCCAGGAATCGGCAAGGTGTTAGCGGATGCCTGGATCACTTATTTTAAGGAAGAGAAGAATAATGAGATGGTGGACCGCCTGCTGTCTGAGGTGAGCATCGAGGGCGATATGGAGGCCAGGGGGGACGGAATCTTTGAAGGTATGGTATTTGTCATTACCGGTTCTGTGAACCACTATGAAAACCGGAAAGCCCTTCAGGAGGCCATTGAAGCCCGCGGAGGCAAGGCTACCGGTTCTGTGACCTCTAAGACCACCTATTTGATCAACAATGATACTACGTCCAATTCTTCCAAGAATAAAAAGGCAAAAGAACTTGGAGTGCCCATTATTTCAGAAGAGGATTTCATAAAAATGCTGGAGGAATAAAATATGCCGATTAAAGTACAAAAGGATTTACCTGCAAAAGTCATACTGGAAAAAGAGAATATTTTTATGATGGATGAGGACCGTGCTTTAAGCCAGGACATCCGCCCTCTTCAGATCTTGATCATTAATCTCATGCCTGTAAAGGAAGAGACAGAGACTCAGCTTCTCCGGGCCCTATCCAACACTCCGCTGCAGGTGGACTGTACCTTTTTGATGCTGGAGAGCCATACCTCCAAGAATACGTCAGCCAGCCACTTAAATAAATTTTACGTTTATTTTGATGAGGTAAAGAAACGAAAATTTGACGGTATGATCATCACCGGTGCGCCGGTGGAGAACATGGAATTCGAAGAGGTGAACTACTGGGAAGAGTTAAAGAAGATCATGGAATGGAGCAAAACCCATGTGACCAGTACCCTCCACATCTGCTGGGGGGCCCAGGCAGGGCTTTATTACCATTATGGCATACAGAAATATAAGAGAGAAAGTAAGCTGTCAGGCATCTACCGGCATAAGGTTTTGGACCGGAAAGTCCCCCTTGTCCGCAGCCTGGATGATTATGTGATGGCTCCTCATTCCCGTTACACAGAGGTGAGGAGAGAGGATATTGAAAAGCAGCCGGAGCTGGTGATTCTTGCGGAATCAAAAGAGGCCGGAATTCTTCTGGTGATGAGCCGGGACGGAAAGCAGGTATTTGTCCAGGGGCATCCGGAATACGACCGTATGACTTTAGACGGGGAATATCACCGGGACCTGGATAAGGGATTGGAGCCTGAGATTCCATGCAATTATTATGAGAATGATGATCCTGATACGGTGCCGGTGCTTAATTGGAGGAATGGGGCGAACACCATGTATGGGAACTGGCTGAACTTTTATGTATATCAGATCACGCCTTATTTACTGGAGGCCGAGGAATAAAAACCATACAGAGAAACAGGCATATCAATATCGTGATATGCCTGTTTGGCTATCATTTATGATGGAAAGAAAAAAGAGAGAATCCGGAAATGAAAAAGGTATTTTTAGCTGACAGTTTTAAAAGAAAGCTGATGGTTGCCCTTATGTCTGTTGGGCTTGTGCCGTTAATCATAATTTGTATTTTATATCAGAACATTCTAAGTAACCGTATTGTTAAGGATACGAATGCGGCTAGCATTGAAAAACTGAAGTATTTAAGCATGAATATCGAGCGTCAAATGGATGCTGCGGAGCAGTTGCTTGGCTGGATAACATATAATCAACGTCTGGAACAAATTTTGAAAAAATCTTATGATCAGGTTTATGAAAAACAGATGGATATTATTGAATTCAGCTCCTATACCACGGAGTACGCCATCAATGCTAACGTAGAAAATAAGATTTTTAAAATATTGATCATGAATGAGGATGGTTCTTCCTTTCAGATGGGGAATGGTTATTCCCTTCTTCGGGAAGCGGATATCATGGATGCGGGCTGGATGGAAACATTCCAGAGAAGGACAGCGGATGAACTGGTTCTGAGCATGGACCGGTATGTGAAGGATACCTTTGTTTTCCCTATGAGCAGCCGTATTTATGACAATTTGACCGGCAGACCCATAGGCTGGTGCTTATTGATCTTTCAGAATAATATGTATTCAGACTATCTGATTTCCGGAACCGAGGATAAGGGACAGGAGCACCTTTTTATCATCAACGGAAGTGGGCAGTGCATTGCACATACGGATAAAAACCTGGTGGGGGCAGATATGTCAGGCGTTTCTATGGTTAATGAGATTCTTCATTCCGGTCAGGAGACCGGTCATGTTACGGGAATCTATGATGGAGAGGCCATGATTCTCCATTACTATCAGATTCCGAATACAAATATGATAGAGATTCAGGGTACTTCCCTTGAAACATTCTTACAGGAGAAACGCAGCATGACCAGACTGCTGGCCGTGCTCATAATCACTACGGTGGCGGCAATTTTATTTGTAATTCTCTATCTGAGCAATATGCTGATGCGGCCGATTAATACCATCAGTGAGTACATCAAGAAAGTACCGGAAAGTGGTTTTAAGGGGAATATGGTCCTCAACGGGGATGACGAGTTTAAGAAGATTGCCATATCCATTAACAACATGGAACGGGAGATCCTCCAGCTGATGGAACGGGAAAAGCGGGAAGTGGAAGTGAAGAAGAAACTGGAATTTGAGGTTCTTCAAAATCAGATTAATCCTCATTTCCTCTATAACACTCTGAACTCCATCAAGTGGATAGCCACGCTGCAGCATGCGGATACCATCCGGGATATGACGTCTGCACTAGGCCGCCTTCTTCAGAATATCTCCAAAGGCACGGACAGTAAGATCCCGATTTATGAGGAGATGTCCCTATTAGATGATTATATTCTGATTCAGGACATCCGTTACAGCGGAAAGATACAGGTGGAATACCACATCGGGAACAGTGAGATCACCCAGGCCTATATTGTGAAATTTTTGCTGCAGCCAATTGTGGAAAATGCCATCTTCCATGGAATCGAGCCGAAGGATTCAGGCGGCAGGATTGATATCTATCTGGACCGCGTGGAAGAAGATATTCATATTAGCATCGTGGATGACGGAATTGGAATGACAGAGGAGCAGATTGCTTCACTTTTATATCCGGAAGAGGCAGGGAAAAATGTACGGGGACTCAGCGGAATCGGTGTCAGCAATATTCGAGAGCGGATTATGATGACCTACGGAAATGAGTATGGAATCGAAATCACCAGCCGGCTGGGAGAGTATACCAAAGTGATGATTAAATTCCCCTATGAGAGAGAAGGTTGAAAATTGAATACAATCATGATAATAGATGACGAACCTCTGATCCGGCGAGGCCTGGAGAGCATGATTCACTGGGAAGATATGGACTGCCGGTTGGTTGGACAGGCTGCGAGTGGGGAAGAGGGGCTTATGAAAATCCGGGAATGGAAACCAGATATTGTATTTACCGATATCAAGATGCCGAAGATGGACGGGATTGCCATGATGAAGGCGGCTGCGAATGAAGCAGATCCCCCTGTATTTGTCGTCCTCAGTGGATATAATGATTTTGAGCTGGTCAGGGCGGCTATGCGTTTAGGGGCTGTGGACTATCTGATGAAGCTGAATCTGGAAGAAGAGGAATTGATCCGTGTAGTGAAAGAGGCAACAGAGCGGGTAGCCGAAAAGAGGAAAGAGCCGGTTTCGGTTCCGCCTTCCTATGATTTTAAAGAGCATTTTCTTAAAGAGCTTTTAAGGATGCGTCAGGATAAAGAGTTTTACCGGAAGATAGAGCCACAGTCTTTCAACTTAAAAGCAGGAGCCTCTTATCGGCTGCTTGCTATAAAGCTGTCAGAACTTCCGAATGCACAATGGATACAGAGTACATTGTCCCAGAATTTCCTGATCAATATCTGTAAAGAACAGATTTCAGAAGATGTGGAAGTCTATGAATATCACCTGGAGGCTGATACATTTGTGCTTTATATTGAGAGCGCAGGAGTCCTTTCCAAAACAGCGCTGGTTTCTCAGTGTGAAGCGATGGAGTTGGCAATTAAGAAATATCTGAATCAGGAAATCAGGATTGGAATCAGTGCCCCTCATCATAATGCCATGCATCTTCCAGAGGCATTTGAGGAAGCCTTGCAGAGCATTGCCTTTCATATCGGCGGAGTTAATACCAGGATACATTTTTATATAGATCTTTTGAATACCCACTATCTGGAAAAACAGCTGGAGCACATAAAATCTGAGACGGATTTGTTTGATGCTATAGAAAACTTTTTGCTGCAGCTGCAGAAGTTTATTACCCAGCGTGCCACCAAGGAGGAAGCAGTCCACATCTGTTATCTGCTGATCTGTCAGATTTATGAATTAGATTCCAACAGTAAGCCTTTTTTTGTCCGATGGTTCGGGAAAGAATATACCTCTGTCCGGGATTTTAGCAGTGAGGTGGATTTAACGATGGTAAGTGCCTGGGTACTTCGGCTGGAACAGGGGATTAACAGCTTCAGCCAGGAATATATGGGGGAAATTTACCGGTATAGAGTTAAGAAAGCAAAACAGTATATTTTAGAGAATGTCTATCAGAAGGTTTCTTTGAATCAGGTGGCGGCTGAACTGGAGATTACGCCGGGCTACCTGAGCAGAATCTTTAAAAAGGTCACCCAGCAATCTTTTTCTGACTATATTGCAGAGGTAAAGATTGAGGAGGCTAAAGAGCTTCTGCTTCAGGATAACAACCGGGTATATGAAGTGTCGAGTAAGCTGGGATATGAGGATCCATATTATTTCAGTAAAGTATTCAAGCGGGTGACCCAGATGACACCCAGCGAGTATATTGCCAGAAATTAAGCAATACCTGTCAGCCCTTTAAACCACTGGTGGCCACCCCTTCGATGAAGAACCGCTGCATACTTAAGAACAGTGAGCCTACCGGAATCAGAGAGATCAACGCAGCGGCCATAATCAGGTTGTAGTCTGCCGAATACTGTGTGATGAACATACGAAGGCCCAGCTGTATGGTTTTTAATTCATTGGAATTTAAGTAGATCATGGGACCCATGTAATCATTCCACACATTAACAAAGCTGAAGATGACCAGGGTCGCAATCGCAGGCTTGGACAGTGGCAGCATGATTTTTTGATAGATTCCGAATTCACTGAGGCCGTCGATCCTGGCGGCCTCTGACAGTTCCGTCGGGACGCCTAAGTATGCCTGGCGGATCAAAAACACGCCGAATGCCGTGAATGCCTGCATTAGGATTAAGGACAGGTGAGTGTCGGCCAGATGCATTTTCCGGATCAGGATAAACTGTGGAATCATATATACCTGCCATGGCACCGCAATGGTTGCGACATAGCATAGAAAAATGAAGTCCCTGCCGGGAAATTTCATCTTGGCAAAGGGATAAGCCGCAAAGCTGCTGGTCAGCACCTGAAGTAAGGTGATGATGATGGCTAATTTAAAGCTGTTTTTGAAGAAAAGCAGCAGGGGAATCTTTGTCCAGATGTCTGAAAAATTTTTCCAGGCAACCTGTTCTGGAAGCCAGCGCATGGGAACGGAAAATACATCCTGGCTGGTTTTTAGTGAGGAGGACATCATCCAGAAAAATGGGAGCAGGATGATGAGGCTTAATATGATCAACAGACCATAAATGATAATCTTTTTAAAAGAACTAGTTTGTGAGTTCATTCCTCTTAATTCCTTTCTCGTTTTTTACATGTAGCTGACCCATTTTTTCTCTGCCCGGAACTGGACGATGGTGATAGCCAGGACTATGATAAACAATATCATGGAGATAGCACTTGCATAGCCGAATTCATAGTTAATGAAAGCAGTATTGTAGATGTTGAACACCAGTACATTGGTAGCCCGGCCCGGCCCTCCGTTGGTCATGACGGATACCAGGTCGAATACCTTAAAGCAGGCGATGGTGAGCATGATGCTGACGAAAAATGTGGTCGGTGTCAGCATGGGCAGGGTGATGCTTTTAAAACGCTGGAAGGAATTCGCTCCGTCCACTTTGGCTGCCTCGTAAAGTTCACGGGGGATAGCCTGAAGGCCGGACAGATACAGGATCATATAGTAACCCATGCTTTTCCAGATGCTTACGATAATGATAACCGGCATAGCCCAATCAATGGAGGAGGTCCATCCCGGTGGGTTTGCGACACCAAGGAACCTTAGAATATTGTTGATTGGTCCAAGCGTTGGGTGGAACAATAAGTTCCACACCACTGCGATAGCTACCAGGGATGCCACATGCGGAAAAAAGAAGATGGTACGGAAAATGTTAATGCCTTTTATCTTCTGGTTTAAAATGATTGCAAGGCCCAGAGCTGCCGCCATGGTAAGCGGTACGGTGAAAACAGAGTAATATACCGTGTTCCATAGAGAAATCTTAAAGGTGTCATCGGTCCAAAGACGTTTGAAGTTTTCAAACCCCACGAATACCATAGGATTGGCTGAATCCCATTCCATAAAACTAAGCCCCATGGAGCACACGATTGGAATCAGGGTGAAAATCAGAAAGCCAATCAGATTGGGAAGTAAGAACAAGTAGGCCATTGCCATATTTTTAACTTTTCGCTTTGTCATAGTTATGCTGTTGCCAGCTCCTCCTTCGATTAGAATTTTAAAATCCTCTAGATCCAATGCAAGGCAGATTTAGAGGATTTTAATGGATTATACTATTTGTTCAGCAGCTTCTGAACACGTTTTGCCATATTGTCAAGGCCGTCATCCACGGTCTCTGCTCCGAGCATAATTAAGTCATGCTCTTCGGAAATTATTTTGTCAACGGCACCAGCCTCAGGAATCATCTGACATTCCAGCACGAAGGAATTGACCGTGATAGCTTCTTTGAATCCTTCCGGCATACCTTCTACATTCACCAGGGTGTTGATGGTTTTCTCATTCTGGTAAGCAGGAAGGGTTCCCAGACTTGCAAGGAGGTCAGCGCCAGGTTCGGAGCACATGAACTGAATGAACCGCCAAGCTTCTTCTGGATGGGCTGCATTTTTGTTGATAGCAATTGGAGTAGGGTTGCTGATAGCGATATTCGGATCCTGGCCCTCGAAGTGAGGTGCTTTTACCGCACCCCATTCAACGCTTGTTTCACCCTTATTTTTGGCATTGATGATTAAGTTGGCAAACCAGGTACCCATAGGTTCCATGGCAACCTGCTCTTTATAAAATGGTCCGCTGTAGTGGACATTTCCGGTTTTTAATGTACCGTAATCCATGGAAGTTTTATCTTCGTTCTGCATGCCAAGGAACAGTTCATATACAGGCTTTAAGAACTGGTAATCACCCTTGTCCATGGCATGATCTTTATCCATACCCCAGCGGTACAGGGAGCCTGGCCAGGTATGAAGGTGGGAGCCGTAGATCTTGTTATTACCTTCACCGGAGGTCAGCTTCTTAGCCAGTTCGCGGTATTCGTCCCAGGTCATATCGTTGGAAGGATAATCTACGCCGGCTTTGTCAAACAGGGTTTTGTTGTAGTACAGCAGATAGTAATCATTTCTGAACGGAAGACCGTATAACTGATTACCGATCTTGATTCCTTCATCCGAACCGTAGTAGGGTGCCATATTCAGACCGCTTTTTGCAACCATATCATCCAATGGCATTAACTGGTTCTTCTCTACCAGACTAGTGTAGATTGGCATGCTCTTGATTGTGATGACATCAGAGGTGTCGCCGGAAGAAAGAAGAACCGGAATCTTGGTGTCGTAATCTGTTCCCCCGATATCAGTAACCTTTACCTTGATATCGGGATTTTCTTTTTCAAACGCTTCCACAAGCACTTTCCAGTAATCGGTTGTGCCATAATCCCAGACCGTGAAGGTGATTTCCACCGGTGCTTCACTGCCTTTTTTTGTGTCAGTGTTATCTGTCTGTGCAGCCCCCTGCTTTTCAGCCGGTTCGGTTTTAGCTCTTGTACTGCTGCAGCCGGTCAGCAGAGAAACACCACAGGCTGCGATACAGGTTAATGCGGCTGTTTTTTTCACCATTTGTTTCAGTTTCATGTAAACTCCTCCTGTTGTTTGCTTTAATATCTGTATTATAAAAAAATAGACGGTGTAATTGAATGGAATATCTGTTATTATTTCGTCATTATTGAAACTCTGATGGATAATTTTAATTTTGACCCTATAAAATTATGGACTTTCATGGAATATATTGCAGTTGCTGCTGCTTGCAGGGATAAAATCATACAGTATTTATGAAAATCCTCCATGTATTTTCCGTCTATATTCTACTATACTTATGTCAGATTAAAAAGGAGGTTTTAAGAATGGAAGAGTGGATGAAGCAATTATATAGGAATATAGAGGGGAAGATAGAGGCGGAGTGCAAAAGAATCGGCGGAAGAATTCCGTATTGGACGAAAGATGGTGTCTATGCGGAAGATTATGCCGTGAAAGATATTTACTGGTGGACCAATGGGTTCTGGCCGGGTATTCTCTGGAAGATGTATTACGCAACCGGCAAGGAGGAATACAAACTGCATGCGCGGGAAGCAGAAGAAACGCTGGACAGGGCACTGCATGGTTTTATAGGACTTCATCATGACACGGGTTTTATGTGGCTCCATAGTGCAGTGGCTGATTACCGTCTGACCGGCTTAAAGGAATCCAGAGTGAGGGGACTAATGGCTGCCAATATCCTCGCTGGAAGATATAATCCGGCAGGAAATTATATCAGGGCATGGAACCAGGAATGCGTGAAAGAGGGGGAGGACTGTACCGGTTGGATCATTGTGGATTCCATGATGAATATCCCTCTGCTTTACTGGGCGGGTGAGGAACTAAAAGATCCAAGATTTTACAACATAGCAAAGAATCATGCCGATACAATCATGAGAACGCTGGTCAGAGAGGACGGATCCTGTGGGCACATTGCCTGTTTGAATCCCGATACCGGAGAACTGGAACGGGTTCTGGCGGGACAGGGATATTCGGATACATCGTCCTGGTCCAGGGGACAGTCATGGATTTTGTACGGCTTTGCGCTGAGCTACCGGTATACGGGGAATGCTGCCTATCTTGAGACTGCTAAAAGGACGGCCCATTATTTTATCTCCAATATCACTTTGACGGAATATATTCCGCTTTGTGATTTCCGCCAGCCGGATCAACCGGCATACCTGGATGCATCCGCAGGATTGTGTGCGGCCTGTGGCCTCTTGGAGATCGCGGAGCATGTGGAGGATGGAGAGAAAGCCCTTTACCGGAAACATGGAGAAAGGATTGTAAAAGCCATATCGGAAATGTGCTGTAACTGGGATCCGAATGTGGATTCGATCGTGCAGCAGTGCAAGGTGGATTACCATGGCAGCGGCAACCGGCAGACGGATTTAATTTATGCGGATTATTTCCTTGTGGAAGCGGTTTTAAGACTTCTTAATAAAGATTTTTTGATTTGGTAGAGAGGAAGAAGGTGTGGCAATGAAACAGATCATTGAGAGACTGCATAAAAGAGAGGATTTTGAAAAGCTTGTTTTAGAATTGCTGAATCCCTTAAAACCATATTATTCTCATGAAGGGGCCGGGCTGAGATTAGGAAGCACGGCGGCGGTTTACGATCAGGACGCCGTCTTGGCGGAAGGATTTTTAAGGCCGTTATGGGGGCTTGTTCCATTGTGGGCCGGAGGAAGCGAGGAGTCAGAGTTTAAAAATATTTATCAAAAAGGTCTGGTTGCAGGAACAAATCCGGCTGGTGCAGAGTACTGGGGAGGATTTCAGGATGTGGATCAGCGGTTTGTTGAGATGGCCGCAATCTCTTACGGGATTTTAATGTCACCGGAGGTAGTATGGGAGCCGCTGTCAGAGCAGGAACGGTTGAATTTGGCCGGCTGGCTGGATGGAATCAACCATTATCAGTGTCCGCCCTGTAACTGGATGTTCTTTGGAATCCTGGTTAATATTGCATTAAAGTCTCAAGGACAGCCATACAATGAAAATCGTCTGATAGAATATCTGGATTATATTGAGTCATGCTATCAAGGGGATGGTTGGTATATTGATGGTCAGAATGGGGAAAAGGACTATTACGTTTCCTTTGCTTTTCATTATTATGGGCTTATTTATGCACGGTATATGAAAGCAGAGGATCCCGAACGGTGCAGGACTTATGAACAAAGGGCGTTTAGCTTTACCGGAGAATTTCTTTACTGGTTTGCGGAAGATGGTTCTGCATTGGCCTATGGACGGTCTTTGACGTATCGTATGGCACAGATATCGTTTTTTTCTATGTGTGTGGCCAATGAACTGGAGGTGCTTCCGCTCCCGGTTATGAAAGGGCTGATTGTGCGCAATCTACAGTTCTGGTTGAAGCAGCCTATATTTGATAATGCTGGCATCCTGACGATAGGATATGGATATTCGAATCTGCTGATGTCGGAACAGTATAATGCCCCAGGTTCTCCATACTGGTGCATGAAGGCATTTGCACTGTTATCCCTTCCGGCAGCTCATCCGTTTTGGGAGATGGAGGCAGTCCCCTTGCCTGAAATGGATGTTCAGCGTGTAATCTCAAATGGTTCTATGCTGATACAGCGTCTGGGAGGAGAAGTATCTGCTTATGTCAGGGGGCGCAGCCTGCCGCATCACCATGTGCACATGGAGGAGAAGTATTCTAAATTTGTATATTCCAGCAAATTCGCATTCAGTGTTCCGCGGTCTCTTCGGACTTTGGAGGAAGCAGCGCCTGACAGTGTTTTGGCTGTGGAGCATGGTGGGATGATACATACGAAAGGAATCACAGGACGTTCGTATATAGAGAAGAATGAAATCCATATGGAATGGTCTCCCTGCGAGGGGGTCGATATTGTAACTAGGATCGTGCTTCTACCGAAGGGACACAGAAGAATTCATACAATCAGCAGCAGATTCACCTGTAAGGTCTTTGATTGCGGATTTGCCTTACCTTTTGACAAAGAGACTAGGACAGAGATATTGGCAAATGAAGGAGGTGCAGCGGTTTACAATGGCTGGACCGGTCATCAGGCCAGGTACGTAGGAGAGAAGGGGAAGGGATTCCTGATCCATGCTGCGCCTAACACTAATCTGATGTATCCGAAAACAGTGATTCCCTGTGTTATGTACGAAGTTTTAGAAGGAACGCAGACGGTCATGACTGAGTTTCTGGAAATAACAGGAACGGAAAACCAGAGAAAAGAATATCCATATATATGCAATTAAGCCATTTTTTTCGCGTTGTTCAAAGAATAACCAGCATGTTATACTTGTGAAAAACTAAGAGAGAAAAGGATCATGTGATGAACAAAAGTATTATGAAGAAACTATTTCTGTCTGTTTCCGTTTTTATGGTGATCATTCTGAGCTGTTATATAGGCAGGGTGGCATTTGCTGAAAAGCCTGACAGAATTTCCTCAGAACCTTCCCAAGACTCCACAACCATTACTGTTGCAGAAACTACGGTACCTCTTTCCCCGAAAGCCATTGCAGATAATCCTGAAACGGCTGATATCCTTGCCGCAGAGGAATCATATACACCGCCCGCAACGGAACCGATTACATCGCTCGCAGCGGAATCAACTGCTCTGCCTGCAACAGAATCCTCTAACCTGCAGGCTGGTAAATTAGTTGGATATTATGCGGCATGGGCGGCCTATTATAATTACTATCCAAACCAGATCGATGCCGGGAAGCTGACCCATATTAATTATGCTTTTGCCAACATTGGTTCTGACTTAAAGCTAACCCTGGGATATCCTGACGTGGATTCTTCGAACATAAAGCTTTTGAATTCCTTAAAACAGACCAATCCGGATTTAAAAACACTGATTTCCGTCGGAGGCTGGAACTGGTCCGGGAAGTTCTCGGATGCGGCCCTGACAGAGGAGACCAGGACTGCATTTGCAGATAGCTGCGTTGATTTCATAAAAAAATACGGATTTGACGGAGTTGACTTAGACTGGGAGTATCCGGTCAGCGGAGGTCTGGCGGCAAATTCCAGGCGTGGGGAAGATAAACATAATTTTACTCTGCTTCTTAAAAAGATTCGAGAAAAACTGGATGCTAAGGGTGCAGCTGATAATAGGCATTACTTGCTGACCATTGCAGGAGGAGCGGATACTTCTTACATAAACAATGTGGAGCTGTCAAAGCTGGCACAGTATCTGGATTATGCAAATATCATGACCTATGATCTACATGGATACTGGGATACTAATACAGATCTCCTTGCTCCTTTATATGACAACGATGATCCTTCACCTCAGTATAAGGCGAGTGTGGAGAAGGCTGTCAATGCCTGGCTGGGTGCCTCTTTTCCAGCAGAAAAGCTGGTAATGGGTATCCCGTTTTACGGATATTTATATTCTTCTGTAAATAATTCAAACAATGGATTGTATCAGACTTTCGGCGGTTCCAATTCCATTGGGTATCAGGACATTAAAGATAATTATTTAAATAAGTCAGGTTATACCAGTCATTTCCATTCCCAGTCAAAGGTTCCCTGGCTGTTTAATGGTACGATCTTTATAAGCTATGAAGATCCAAAGTCCATAAGCTATAAATCTGATTATATCAAGTCGAAGAAGTTAGGCGGTGCTATGGTTTGGGAGCTGAGTCAGGATCCGAAGGGAGAACTTCTAAACGTACTGTATCGTGGATTGAAACAATAAAAAAAGGCGTCTGCCCCATATCCCAGACAGGGAATATGGGACTGACGCCTTTTTTTGTTCCAGACGGTCCGTAAAGGATTCTATTATTTTACCAGAGTGCTGAGTCCGGCAACTTCATCTACGGGAAGAGAAAAAGCAATGGCATGTTCTCCGGTTTCCTTTAACACCGTTTCGCAGATGGATTTAAGAACCACCTGTTTATCCGTGAAGGGAACCAG
>POVV01000237.1_pt1 | contig 43738 bp, 32 predicted proteins | sample 1560271 | NCBI WGS metagenome assembly POVV01 (sample SAMN08337232, study PRJNA429181) | Bioreactor metagenome, whole genome shotgun sequencing project. | biome: cows' rumen and soil; feature: anaerobic; isolation source: anaerobic chemostat enrichment culture, galacturonate as sole carbon... | reverse complement strand
TCTTCTATTACCAAAACAATATCATAACCATTTTCGTCATGAACCTTCATAAGTTTCGGCAATAAATAAGGCGCGATAGTAGGGATTATACCCAATTTAAACACTCCTTGTACTATTCCTTTTTCTTCTTGGATTATTTCTTTTATCTGCTTTACTTGCGATACAATGACACGAGCCTGATTTATGATCTGAATACCAATAACAGTTGGCTGAACAGGCAACTGACTACGATCAAATATTTTAACCCCCAGCTCATCTTCCAATTTCTGGATCATCATACTTAGGGTAGGCTGCGTTACAAAAGAGGCTTCAGCCGCTTTTGCAAAGTGGCGGTGATTGTCCACTGCAATAATATACTCCAGTTGCTGTATGTTCATATCTACGGTATTTAGTTAGTGTTAGTATTCTCTTTGTCCAAATATTGAAGAACCTACTCGTACTATAGTAGCTCCCTCCTCCACTGCTATTTCATAATCATCAGACATCCCCATAGAAATTTCGGAAAACGAATCAAAATCATGGAAATAGTCTGCTTTAAGTTCATCATAGAATAGTTTCAGGCTACGAAACTCTGTTCTTATCAGGTCTACATTGTCCGTAAAGGTAGCCATACCCATTACCCCTCCAATATATGCATACTTCAACTGCTTCCAAAGACCTTCATCCAGCATCTGCCGACAAGTCTCAAATGATAAGCCATATTTAGAATCCTCTTCTGCAATATGAATTTCTAAAAGACAGCAAATACGCTTATTTACACTTGTTGTCTGCTTATCTATTTCCTGTAAAAGCTTCCAACTATCAACACTATGAATAGTATGAACATATGGAACTATTGCTTTCACTTTGTTTGTTTGAAGATGACCTATAAAGTGCCATTCTATATCTTGTGGCAACTTACTATGCTTCAGATCTACCTCTTGCATCCGACTTTCACCAAAAACCCGTTGACCGTTATCATAAAGTTTCTGTATAGCTTCTACAGGATGAAATTTAGATACAGCGACAAGTTTTACAGTTTCAGGTAAAGTCTCTTTTATTTTATGTAAGTTATCTGATATATTCATTTCAAGCCGGTAACACAATATAATTTATCAACCATAATTTTATGGCAAATCATACCAATACTACTTTCTTCTTTTCGTCTTCTGAATAAGGAAACACATCCATAATAGTAGTCTCGGATAATGAAGCAATAGTATAATCAGCCAAGGTTCCCTCCATACCTTTTTCTACAACCTTCAGCGCTTCTTTTATATCAGATGCCTGAGCTAGCATTTGTACTGCTGTTTTCTTTTCCGTTCCACTTTTTTCATCCAAACTAATGAACATTACTTTAGCTTTAAAGAAACGATCTCCATTATCATTAAAGAATAATTCAGACAATTTAGCTCTTTTAATATCTGCTATTGTAAATTCTCCGGATATATAAGGTTTTATTTCTTCAATTATACGGGCTTCCGCCTCGGTGAAAGATAGTGCATCTACTAAATATGGTTCAGTTACTTTCTTTTGCATACCATTTTCCAGTACTTTTTCGTAACTTACTTTGCATTCAAACCAATTATGCATATAGTCTAGGTTATTGTTTTAATCTATAATTTATTGATACAAATATAAACAATTTAATTCATTATATCTATCAATTGATAAAAGTTCTCTATTGCTTAATTATGAGATTCTTCTATCACAAAAAAAGAAAATAAAGAACAAATCTATGTATATTTAAGCTATAAAAATCTATATTTCTCAAAAAATATTTAACCTCATCTTTTTTATTATTATTCAACTTATGAGATAGTGATAATAACATAAAGGCAGGATATTTTAAAATAATATATATACATATGTTAGAATAAAGAGAGCTTTCTGTCTCAAAAAAAGCCTGCAATTATACTGCAGGCTTTCGTTTATTATCTAAATAATTTCTATATTATTCTCTGTCTTGATATTTATAATCGTTCAGCAGTTCTTGAAGACGTTTACGAGCAAAGAAAATACGACTCTTAACCGTACCTATTGGCAAACCTAGTTGTTGAGCAATTTCTTCATATTTATAACCCGACACGTGCATTGTAAAAGGAACTTTATATTCGTCCGCAAAACTATTTATCACTTTTACTATTTCAGATACCGTATATGCGCCTTCCGGTGTATCAAAACCTGAATCTTGAGGTAAATTTAAATGATATAAATTTTCAGTTTGATCTATCATAGTCTGACTGCGAACTACACGACGATAGTTATTCACAAAAATATTATGCATGATAGTAAAAACCCAACCTTTGAAGTTTACGTTTTCATAATATTTCTCTTTGTTGTCCAAAGCACGTAAAGTTGTTTCTTGCAACAAATCTTTCGCCTCTTCTCTATTGGATGTTAGAGTAAGCGCAAAGTTCAACATATTATTCTGCAAGTCTATTAACCTGTCTTCAAATCCTTTATAAGTGTTATTTAGTGTTGTCATTTTTTTGTAATTTTTAGTCGGCTAATGCAAATTAAGTAATCTTGTATGGCTTTTTAAGCCAAAATATAGTAAAACAACGCTTTGTTTTATAATCTCTTTTCATTAATTCTTAAAACAAATATACTCTTTTTTTTCATCAACCAGAAAAAACTTTATAAAAATATACTTTTTTTCAGAAAAATAAGCAAATACAAAACACATAAACAACTGATAATATGTATTCTCAAATATTATTTGAATATTAATATAAGTTATAAATTATTTCTATAAACTTCATTAATTAATCAAAATAAATCTAATATACTACGACAAATTGTCACTCAGATACTCTTTGGCATTTATTTTGTCTTAACAATACATAATTAACAAATATAACTGGTAAAATATTATACAACATGGAAAAAACTGGTAAAATTGGGGTTACGACCGAAAACATTTTCCCTATCATCAAGAAATTCTTATATAGTGATCATGAAATATTTCTTCGTGAATTAGTGTCTAATGCCGTAGATGCTACTCAAAAATTAAAGACATACGCGTCGTTAGGAGAATTCAAAGGAGAGATGGGCAGTTTGTCGGTAAGTGTATCTATTGACAAAGATAAAGGTACTCTTACAATCTCAGATAAAGGTATTGGGATGACCGATGAAGAAATAGACAAGTACATCAATCAAATAGCATTTTCTTCAGCAAATGAGTTCCTCGATAAATACAAGAAAGACGCTAATTCTATTATTGGACATTTTGGATTAGGTTTTTATTCATCTTTCATGGTATCCAAGAAAGTAGAAATCATCACCAAGTCTTTCAAAGAAAATGCTCAAGCGGTAAAATGGAGTTGCGACGGATCTCCTGAATTTACGTTAGAAGCTGTAGAAAAAGCAGAAAGAGGAACTGACATTATTTTATATATAGATGATGAGAATAAAAACTTCCTCGAAAAAGCAGAAATAGACAAACTATTAAAAAAATACTGTCGCTTCTTACCTATACCCGTAATATTCGGAAAGAAAACAGAGTGGAAAGACGGCAAATCTGTAGAAACTGAAGAAGACAATATTATAAATGATACAAATCCCCTATGGACACGGAAACCTGCCGATCTGAAAGATGAAGATTATAAGAAATTCTACCAAGACTTATATCCTTTCTCTGACGAACCGATGTTCTGGATACATCTAAACGTTGATTATCCGTTCAAGCTGACAGGAATATTATACTTCCCTCAAGTCAAGAGCAATATAGACCTCAATCGCAACAAGATACAATTATATAGCAATCAAGTATTTGTTACCGATTCAGTAGAAGGTATAGTTCCCGAATTCTTGACATTGATGCATGGAGTCTTGGATTCACCGGACATTCCTCTTAACGTTTCTCGCTCGTATCTGCAAAGCGATCAGAATGTAAAAAAGATATCCAATCATATTACTAAAAAGGTTGCAGACAGGCTGGAAGAAATATTCAAAAACGATCGTAGTCAATTCGAAGACAAATGGGATAGTCTCAAGCTCTTTGTTGAATATGGTATGCTTACCGACGAGAAATTCTACGACCGTGCTCAGAAGTTCTGTCTATTGAAAAACGTTGACGGTAAAGCATTCACATTTGAAGAATACAAAACACTTATATCTTCTGATCAAACAGATAAGGATGGTAATCTGATTTATCTATACACCAGCAACAAAGAAGAGCAGTTCTCTTACATAAATACAGCGAAAGACAAAGGATATGATGTAATCTTATTTGACGGTCAACTAGATGTACACATGGCAGGACTGCTTGAACAGAAGTTTGAGAAGAGTCGTTTTGTTCGAGTAGACAGTGATACAGTGGACAATCTGATCTTGAAAGAAGACAGCAAAGAGATCAATCTAACTGATAAACAAAAGGAAGAGTTGAATGAAGCCTTTACTTCTCAACTACCGAAGATTGATAAAACTGAATTTACTGTCGACTACAAATCGTTGGACGAAAAGGCACAACCAATACAAATAACTCAGAATGAGTTTATGCGCCGTATGAAGGAAATGTCTGCTATGCAGTCGGGTATGGGATTTTATGGTGAGATGCCGAACAATTATAATCTTGTATTAAACATCGAGCATCCATTAATAAAAAAGATAATGGCTGATATAGATAACAAAGATAAAGAGGCGGTAAGTGCTTATGCTAATGAGAATAAAAATATCCGTCAATTGATAGATTTAGCTCTGCTGTCAAACGGTATGCTGAAAGGCGAAGCTTTGAGCAACTTTATCAAAAGAAATATGGAAAATATATAATCTACAGAATATATTAACCCAAGCAGGTAATAGCGGAGCTTAATGTCACTAAACAAAGAAGACATTTTGCTCCGTTTATTTATTATAATAAATTTTCAAACCAAAGTTTACTTCCGTCCAAAATCTGCGGGAATCTCACCCCACTCATCCGTTTTCCATTTAAGGATTGTAGTTGTATAAGTATTTGTTCTAAGCCAGTTCTCGGCACGTTCTATCATATAAAAAAGAGATTCATTTTCGGGAATCCGCTCCAGCTTAGTCTTACATTTCTTTTCTTTTACCCACTTTATTGCATTTACACTATCTGAATAAATCGGAATAGAAAAACCTTTCTGTTTCAACAAAGCCAAGCCGTGTACCAAAGCAAGAAACTCTCCAATATTATTTGTCCCTTGCTCAAATGGTCCTTGTTTAAAGATCTCCTCTCCGGTCTTCACATATACTCCGCGATACTCCATCAAGCCGGGATTACCACTACAGGCAGCATCTACGGAAAGGCTATCTTTTATAATCTCGGGAATGTTATGTATCGAAACCTGCTTCTTTTTTTCAGCATTCTTACCTACATACAACCAAGGACTTTCATTGTAAGCTTTGTCAGCCTCTAGTTTTGAGGGAAATGATTTATAGATAGCACCATCATAACCTTCTACCTGAGCTTTACATTCTGCCCATGAAGAGTAAACCCCGGTCTTTACTCCATTCCACACCACATAAAAATTCTTCTTCGCCACCTTATTCCAACAGTATATATCACAAAAATATCCGTAAGCTGTACTTACAGATATTCTAAATCTTTTATTACTCTAATTACTTTTCGTTAAAAAAATCAGAAGCCTTTTTTCGAGCCTTATCTGCAAACTCATCAACCTTATCTACAAATTTTTCAGTATAACTTTGCGTATGCTTCGACACGTCTTCAAATAAATCTTTAGCCTTAGTTAAAAAATCTTCTGTTTTTCCTTTAAAGAATTTATCCCAGTCTATATCAAGACCTTCCTTATCCATATAATCTTTGACTACAGAAACAGCTTTAACGGCCTGTTCGTATGTAAGCCCAACCTCATCTTGCAGTTTTTTTATCAAGTTTTCCATGATTATAATTTTTGATGGTTTTTATTTATAGAAAACAACAACTAGACAGACAAAGTTCAGGCTATAAAACACATACCAATAGGCTAGAATCTGAATCCGAACGAAACAAAAAAGTTTCGATTTTTTAATTCAGGACCGGTATATGCAATATTGTAGAGCCCATATTCATACCCTATGTTTATTGTATATATATCATACACCAGACCAACTTTCGCGTTCAAGCCATAATCAAACCTTCGCCATCGGTCAGGAGTAAAAGATTCAAATTCGACCTCAGGAACCGTTGTAACAACAGGCTTCCCTATATTATCGGAAATCACTGTAACGCTGCTTGTTGTACCTGTCCCTTTATATCCATAAGCGGCATATAGTCCTCCATTAATATTAAATGCCCATGACTTCGTGAAATACAATTCATATCCCAAATTAAAAGGCATCTGTATATAATTGCCTGTGGCATTATAATATCCGTCATAGGTAGTTACAGAAATATCACCATTTTTCTCTACAGTATGAATATGTCTTTTCAATCCTTTCTTAGTAACAAACAACCCTGTTTGGAGCTGCATATTACTCCAGAATTTATAATTTACATTGAACCCGATATGAACTCCTACTTTGGCTTGCTTATATGTATTTTCATTCTTAATATCCATTCCGGCGAGGTTTAATCCCACATGTATATCCGAAGTGATACGTTTTTTAGGATACTGAGCATTTATAGTTCCAATACTGCAAACAAACAAAGATATAAGTAAAGATATTTTTAAGATTGTTTTCATAAAGTTAGTATAGCTAATGCAAAGTTAAGAGAATTAATCATATATTAAAGTAAACAAACTTCTTTCATCAAAAATTTCGTTACTCACTGCCAGTATTTGTTCTGCCGTCACAGCTTCTATTTTTTGAGCGGTTTCCGCCAATGTATTGAAGTGATTATGATGCAAAAAATTCTTACCCAAGGCTAATGCCAGATTCTCATGATTGTCTCCCATCACTCCTATCTGCCCAATGAGTTGCTTCTTGGCTGCACTCAGTTGACTTGATGTAAGCTTCTCTTTTCTTAATCTATTTAATTCTTTATTCACCAAACTAATACACTTATCCACATTTTTCTTATCGCAGCCAAAATAAATTGAAGTTATCCCCGTATCGGTATATGATGTGATCGACGAGTCTACGTTATATACATAGCCTCTTTTCTCTCGTAAAGAAATATTCAAACGGCTATTCATTCCCGGGCCACCCAAAAGGTTATTCAAAAGATTTAAGACTCTTCTATTGGGGTCACACAATGAATATGAACGTCCGCCAATCAGAACATGTGCCTGCGAAGTCTCTTTATCCTCCCTCTTATTTACTGATGAGATGTCAACCGGCTTTATCCGTTGTATATCTGATTTTATATCAGGAATAGCCGACAAATATTTCTCGGCATAATAAACAATCTTCTTAAAGTCTGTTCTTCCAAGTGAAAAGAACACCATATTGGAAGGATTATAGAATTTGTTCACAAAACCCTTAGCCATCTGCCCATCAAAGTTCTGCAACAGCTCTGCACTTCCTAATATATTATGCCCTATCTGGGACTGATCAAAAACAAGGTTTTCGAATTCATCAAATATCAGTTCCGATGGACTATCTTCGTACGAATGTATTTCGTCTATTATAACCTCTACTTCTTTTTCAATTTCCGATTGAGGAAAATTCGAATGAAAAGTAATGTCTGAAAGTAACTCTATCGCACGGCTAAAGTGTTGCTCAAGAAAGACGGAGTAAACAACCGTTTCTTCTTTATTAGTAAATGCATTGAGTTCTCCACCCACGTTTTCCATACGGTTGATAATATGATACGCCCGTCTTTTGTCCGTGCCTTTAAACAGCATATGCTCTACAAAGTGAGCCATACCGTACTGATCGGGAGCTTCATCGCGTGTACCTGCATTGACTATAAAACCACAATAAGAAACATTACTTTCTATTGGTTTATGCACAATACGAAGTCCGTTGGATAATGTATGAGTGAGATAATTTATCATTTCTTCATGTAAAATGCCCTTTCTTCAGGGCTTAATTTTTCTATTGAGTAACGCAACATCGTACGAGGCATCTCTTTACTATAACGATCAAGAAAATCAGTTAATTGCATTTTATCTCTCTTACCCATCTCTCTTAACATCCACCCAATAGCTTTATGCATCAGATCATGCTTATGATATAATAATCGTCGGGATAAATCTAAAATATCTTGATAATCGTTTCGACGGATAAATGCGAATGTGGCAATAATAGCAATACGTTGATTCCACAACAGAGAGCTGTCTGCTAATTGATATAAGACTGACCTATCTTTATCTACAAGGTACTCTCCAACAATATCTTTTGCACTGAGATCTACCAAGTCCCAGTTATTGATACAATGTGTATGAGCCAAATAAAAATCTACAATCTCTTGTTTCTTAGTCTCGTCCTTTGTCTTTTTAAATAACTCTACGAGAATAAGCAAAGCACACAGGCGACACTCATGATATTCATTATTGAGAAGTTTTGCTACCTCTGTAAAAGGAATATCTTTATATTTCTTAGCTACTTTTCGAGTATCAGGAACGACAACTCCCAGAAACTTGTCACCTTCTCCATATTGACCTTTCCCTGTTTTGAAAAAGCACGGAAGAAATTCCCGCTTTTCAGGAGTTGAATAAGCATTTAGCTCTTCTTGTATCTGTTTAGCTATCATTATATTCTCTATAAAAGGTGACAAAAGTGACAGATTCCTGGCTATTTTTATCTGTCACTTTTTAAAGTTCATAAAAATAGCCTTCGATGTATAATAAGATAAATATTGATGCTTTAGATAAAGAGAAAAAGAATCATTTCAGTTTCCATTCGGCACCATCCTTGCCATCTTTGATTTCAAATCCGGCTTTAGCCAATTCGTTGCGAATCTGATCTGAAGTAGTCCAATCTTTGTTTTCTTTTGCTTTTTGGCGAATTTCAAGTAATAAATCTACAGCTTTGCCAAACGCTTCATTATTGCCACTGTTTACTCCTATTGCATCGTTACGGATACCGAGTATACCGAACAAAAAGATATCAAATACTTCTTTAAGCTCATTTATATCTTCCTGACTCAATGTTATATTACCGGCACTTGCAGAATTGATTGTTGTTCCGGCTTCACATAGATGCGCTATTACAATTGCCGAATTCAAATCATCATTTAATGCCTCATAGCACTTGTTCCTAATATTTTTGACATCTACAGAAGATGTAGCTGAGACAGGAATTTTCTCTATACGTGCGTATGCATCATAAAGTCGTTCGAGGCTCTTTTCCGCAGCTTGCAAGGCTTCGTTACTGAAATCTACTGTACTACGATAGTGCGCCTGCAAAATAAAGAAACGAATTGTCATAGGGCTATACGCCTGTACCAGCATTTTATGAGAGCCTGTAAAGAATTCATCCAGTGTAATGAAGTTTCCTAAGGACTTGCCCATTTTCTGCCCGCCAATAGTTATCATATTGTTATGCATCCAGTATCTTACTACCTGATGCTTTTCCATTGCCGTATTCTGAGCTATCTCGCATTCGTGATGAGGGAACATAAGATCGAGCCCACCACCATGTATATCAAATTCTCGGCCAAGATATTTTATACTCATTGTTGAACATTCGATATGCCACCCGGGAAAACCATCACTCCAAGGCGAAGGCCAACGCATAATATGTTCGGGTGCAGCTTTTTTCCACAGAGCAAAGTCAACTCTACTCCGCTTCTCTTCCTGACCATCAAGCTCACGCGTAGTATTTAGCATTTCTTCGATATTGCGATGAGAAAGAATACCATAATCATAATCCTTATTATATTTCTCTACATCGAAATAAACCGAACCATTACTTTCGTATGCATATCCGGCTTTCAATATACCTTTGATTGCCTCTATCTGCTCTATGATATGCCCCGAAGCATGAGGCTCTATAGATGGAGACAGTACGTTCAAAGCATCCATTGCCTTATGGTAGCGATTTACATAATACTGAACAACTTCCATTGGTTCCAACTGCTCCAAACGTGCTTTTTTGGCTATTTTATCTTCACCCTCATCGGCATCGTTCTCCAAGTGCCCCACATCCGTGATATTACGAACATAGCGTACTTTATAGCCTAAATGTGAGAGATAACGAAATAGTATATCGAATGTTATAGCAGGACGGGCATGTCCGAGATGGCCATCTCCGTATACGGTTGGTCCACAAACATACATCCCCACATGCGGTGCATGAAGCGGTTCGAATACTTCCTTTTTTCGTGTCAGAGTATTGTAAACCAATAATTTTTGTTCCATAAACAGTCTGTAATTTTTTTTAGCAATACAAAAGTAAGAAAATTATATAGAAGTAAGGAGGTTACACACCGAATATTAAGTGTGTAACCAAACCTATATATTATTAAATATTTAGGGGTTATAGATTTCTTTGTTCCTGTTACCGAAAACTCAATTTATATTCAATTGTTTGATTCGATCTGAAATTGCTCCGGTATAGTATCCATAATTTCAAAAAGTTCATCAACGGACTCTGTTCGCAACATAGCCACTCTTACTTTCTTAAAATCGGGCAACCCTTTAAATAATGAGCTTGCAGCCAAATGACGCCGACTGTGAATAATTCCGCCACGTTCCCCTGAATGAGCAACATTTTTGCGGATCATCTCTTTTAGAACATCCAAATACCATTCGAATTCTTTCTTCGGAAGCGTTTCACCGGTTCTCAAATAATACTTCACCTCTTCAAATATCCACGGACTACCGATACTCCCACGCCCTATCATTACGGCATCTACTCCTGTTTCGTCGAAGCGGCGTTTGCATGTTTCGGGACTAGTTACATCCCCATTACCTACTATCGGAATATGTATACGAGGGTTATTTTTCACATCGCCAATCAATTTCCAATCGGCCTCTCCTGTGTACATCTGTGAGCGTGTGCGTCCATGTATTGTCAAGGCTTGTATTCCTACGTCTTGCAATTGCTCTGCCAGCTCCACAATAATCTTCGACTCATGATCCCAACCTAAACGAGTTTTTACCGTTACAGGGATTTTTACAGCTTTTACTACTGCAGCCGTTATTTCAACCATCAGTTCGGGGGTTTTCATCATACCCGAACCGGCACCCTTGCCTGCCACTTTCTTCACCGGACAGCCGAAGTTTATATCCAATATATTCGGATTGGCTTCTTCACAGATTTTTGCAGCTTCCACCATTGCATCTACTTCCCGTCCGTATATCTGTATAGCCACAGGACGCTCTTCTTCACTGATGGTGAGCTTAGCCTGAGTTTTATTCACATGACGAATAAGTGCATCGCTGGATACAAACTCGGTATATACCATATCTGCCCCAAATTGCTTGCACATAAGACGAAATCCCATATCTGTTACATCTTCCATAGGTGCAAGAAAGACAGGGTTTTCAGAGAATTTTATATTGCCTATTTTCATTATATTATAGTGTAGATTCTTATAGATATTTATTAAATATCGGGCACAAAGATAAGTATCTTTTATCAGAAGATAAAAAGATAGAATTGATCTTAACTATATTATAAACGCTAAGGAAATGAATATAAAAAGAATACAGAGAACAGAGACGAGGCATCAACCTGTTTTTGTAGCACGCAGCATTTCTCTTTTTCCGGGAGGTCCGGGAAGTCTTTCAGTTTTGTAGCCTGCTTGTTGTAACATTCTACGCACAACACCTTTAGCACAATAAGTAACTAATATCCCATTCCGGGCTGTAACAGAGTACAATGAATCAAAGATTGATTGCGTCCACATTTCGGGCTGCTTATCGGGAGCAAATGCATCGAAGTAAATGAGATCGAAAGAAGATCTTAGTGAGGAGAAATCAAACTTGGTAAAATCACATTCTATCTTCGACAAATAAAACTCAGATAAAATTTGAACTTCCTTATCCCAATCAGCATCATGTAGCTTATTATATAAAATCTTGGCTTGCTCCGAATGATTATCCGAATAATTCAACTCACTGATAATTGATTTAGGCAAAGGATATAACTCTAAGCCTGTGTAATGAATAACTCTTTCGGTATTGGTTACATCCAATGCTGTAAGAAAAGCATTTAAACCTGTTCCGAAACCAATTTCAAGAATATTGACACTCCCTTTTTTGCAATGATGCAATCCTGTCTTAATAAATACGTGGGTTGATTCTTGTATAGCTCCATTTACCGAATGATAGTGTTCATTCAGGTCGGACATGAAAAGAGTGTGAGACCCATCAGCGGTTAATTCTATTTTGGGTTTCACACTCATTTCTTTTTGTGTCTAATTATCACTTTTTTTCAATTAAAGCAACGGCGTATGCGGCAAAACCTTCCTCACGGCCTACAAACCCCATTTTTTCTGAAGTTGTTGCTTTTATCGATATATCGTCTACCGAGATCTCTAAAATCTCAGCCATCACTTTCTGCATCTGAGGGATATGAGGATTTATTTTAGGACGTTCGGCACAGATAGTTGCATCTATATTACCTATACTATATCCTTTCTCGGTTATCACCTCTAATGTTTTTTTCAATAAGATCTTACTGTCTATATCTTTATACTCTCCGGCTGTATCAGGAAAATGAAAACCGATATCACGTAAATTTGCCGCACCAAGAATAGCATCGCAAATAGCATGTATAAGCACATCAGCATCGGAGTGTCCTAATAGTCCCTGACTATGTTCTATCTTGATTCCACCTAACCACAAATCTCTATTATCAGCAAGGCGATGCACATCATAGCCAAAACCTACCCTTATCTTCATTATATCAAATAACTTTATCTACGAAACAATAATTTACTTAAATAAATTTTTCATTGCATCAATATCAAAACCTAGAGAAAAACGCAATGTTTGGTCTAGTGGATTTTGTTGAGCGGTAGCCAACAAATATGCTACATCCAGTTGGAATGCACTTAGTTTAAATCCTGCACCAAAAGAAAGATACTGACGATTACCTTTCATCTTATTTTCGTGGAAGTAACCGGTACGTAAACGGAACTTATCATTATAATCATATTCTGCACCAAGCGACCATGCAATCTCTTTCATTTCTTCCGAGAATCCACCGGGAGCATCACCAAATGATTTAAAGATACCCGCTATCGGGTTAATATCTCGATAATCTGCCATGCGTTTGCTGAATTCATCATTGGTTTCCCCTTCTTTTTTAACAGGAGGAGTTGGAACCAAATACTTATTCAGGTCTGCACTGAATGATATTGTACTCACTTCGTTGATTGGATACATAAGAGAAGCACCTAAACGCAGATTGGTTGGCAAGAATTCGTTTCGAGAATCTCCGTTTGTAGAAATTTTCGTACCAATATTAGAGATATTGAAACCAAAACTTAGCAGACTTTCTGAACTCCCTGTACGGATATAAGATTCGTTATAACCTGAAATATCTGCGGCAAAAGCATTACCTACTGAAGTTTCTTCAGAAGCTCCTGTATAATCGGCACGAATATAACGCACAGTTACAGCTCCGGAAAAAGTCTCTGTCAATTTACGGGAATATGCTAAGTCAATAGCCAACTCGTTCGGACTTAATACAACACCATTGAAGTCATTTAAATCTGTTACAACCTTCACATCTCCGATAGAAAAGTAACGGATAGATGCGCTTAACGCCTGATTATTTTCATTGCCCAATTTATAGTAACCAACACCATAAACTAGTGCTATATCATTAATGATCTTTCTCAACCATGGAGTATATGATATTCCAAAACCTGCCTTACTTGGGCTAAATGCATATTTAGCAGCATTCCAGTGTTGGGAATACACATCCGGTGCTGTAGCCACTCCGGCATCTCCCATCCCACCTGCACGGGCATCAGGAGCTATATTTAATGACGGCATAGCCGTTTGTATCGGATTCACGTCATCTTGTGCATACGTGCCTAATGCAAGTAATGCAAAAATATTTACAAATAAGATTTTTCTCAAAAGACTCTTCATTTATTCTACTATTTAAGTAATTAATTTATTTGCTAAGGTTTAATTATAGTTTGTTCGGATTTCTTATTTAATTATTCAGTATGTATAGATAACAATTTTTTATAATATTTATTGTTATGTAGTATAAATTTAACATTCTAATTTATCAGCAAATAAATATTTCCAACAATTTCTCTCCTTCTATTTCTCCTGATAAATGATTTCCTATTTGCACCTTCCCTACTCCGGCGGGTGTGCCTGTAAAGATTAAATCGCCGGTTTTGAGCGTAAAAAACCGACTGGCGTATGCAATTATCTTATCTATCGGATGTATCATTTCGGTAGTGTTAGCCGATTGCACCGTCTTATCATCAATAGACAAACTGAAATTCAAATCATCCATCTGTTTGTCCCATTTACCTTTCGACACAAACTGTCCTACCGCGGCCGAGTTATCAAAGGCTTTGGCTATTTCCCATGGGAGTCCTTTTTTCTTTAATTCGGATTGTATATCTCTTGCCGTAAAGTCGATACCAAGAGTAACTTCTTCGTAATAACGATGAGCAAATCGTTCTGCTATATTTTTACCCATCTTACTTATCTTAACTACAACTTCAGCCTCGTAATGTATATCGGCAGAGAAATCGGGAATATAGAAATCTTTCTTATCTCCCGAAAGCAAAGATGTATCGGGTTTCATAAAAAGAACAGGAGCATCGTCGCTATTCGATAATGCCCTGTTCATCTCTTTATTATGTGATTGATAATTTTGCCCTACGCAAATAATCTTCATCTTTTTGCTGTATAAAAAATATACAACAAAGATACACAAGTTTTTATTTCTTTTTATGAATTCCGCCAAACATTTGCCTCAAGCGCATTGTAATTACACCAATGACACCTTCAGCAAAAATACCGGAACTCATTTTTGAAGTACCCAACATCCGATTAACAAAAATAATAGATACCTCTTTTATATTAAATTTCAAACAATGTGCCGTATACTTCATTTCCACCTGAAAGGCATATCCTTTGAAGCGAATATTATCTAAGTCGATCGTTTCTAGAACTGCACGCCTATAACAAACAAATCCCGCTGTAGAGTCATGTACCTTCATGCCCGTAATAAAACGCACATATCTGGAAGCAAAATAAGACATCAAGACCCTGCCCATAGGCCAGTTTACAACGTTTACGCCACTACAATAGCGTGAGCCTACCGCTAGATCGGCTCCTTGATTAACACATGCCTCATACAAGCGGAGAAGATCGTTCGGATTGTGAGAAAAATCAGCATCCATCTCATACACATACTCATAACTGCGTCCCAAAGCCCATTTAAACCCTGCGATATACGCCGTTCCAAGACCAAGTTTACCGGCTCTTTCCACAAGATGTAACCTATCGGGAAACTCTGTTTGAAGCCTCTTTACAATAGAAGCGGTTCCATCAGGAGAACCATCGTCTATAATCAGAATATCGAACTCTTTTGGTAGATCGAACACTGCCCTTGTGATGGCCTCTATATTCTCCTTTTCGTTATAAGTCGGGATGATAACTATTGAATCTGACATTTCCTACAATATATTAAGTTACAAATGTAGCATTTTAAGTATTGATAAATAAAAATTTGCCCGACAAAAAAAACTAAAATATTACGATATCCATTTCGAAAAAAGAACTTTTTCAATGAGATTAAAAAAAATTAATACCTCTTTATGGAATTTCAGAGACTTTAATATCTATTAAGTAGAAAAAGAAAAGATTAAGTAACAATTTAAAACATACAGTTATGAAAAACGCAGTAAACCTAAACTCAACAGAATGGTGTGACATAGTTTTTGAAGGGAGAAACAAATCATATGGTGCATTCGCTTTAAGGCAATCATCTTGGAAACGACACATTCTCGCTTTTGCCATCATCTTAGTTTTTGTAGGTTTTGTAACAGCTCTACCGTTAATCATCAGTACAGTAAAAGCTGCAACAGGTATAAAGCCGGATAATATAACAGATAAATATACAATAGTAGTTATCGATCCGCCATTAAACAAAGTGGATGAGATTGAAAAACCACCAATTCCTGAACCACCTAAATTTATACAAATGACGAAGTTTGTTCCACCAACAATTGTAGATGACTCTAAAGTCAATAATGAAGAAGAGATGGTGACAATGGAAGAGGCTGCAAAAGGCAAAGACGCCATTGGAAAACACAATGTAGAAAATGGTTCTACTGACCCTGATGCTGTCCGAAAAGATATAGAAAGTATAATGACACCAACAGATAAGGGCGGAACAGAAAAGAAACCCGAGACATTTATTGCAGTAGAAATCATGCCCCAATTCCCTGGTGGTGAATCCGAAATGTATAAATTTATAAGTGCCAACCTTAAATACCCCGTTGTAGATCAAGAGATAGGAACACAGGGACGTGTTATAGTAAGATTCGTTGTTAGTAAAACCGGTGAAATATCCAACTTGGAATTATTAAAAGGTATCAGTCCGACATGCGACAAGGAAGCAATGAGAGTTATAAAAAGTATGCCAAAATGGATTCCTGGGAAGCAAAGCGGAAATCCTGTTCAGGTATATTTCACAATTCCGATTGTATTCAAACTGAAACAATAGAAGTACTCTGCCCAAGAAGGCTGTATAGCGTTTTTACCTTATCCGATATTGATTTCTCTTCGATCAGGATGATAAAGGACAAGAAAAACACTATTATAGCTTTCTTATTGCTTTTCAGTAAGGTATTTCCAAAAACGTTTTGGCATGTGCTGACGATGCAGTTTTGGATTTATACGTTCTTTTATGGTCATCGACTTAAAATAACCTTTCCACAACTCTTGAAATAACTTTTCATCTTCGGCCATCAACTTTTCATCTAATTTTCCTCCCAGCAAATGTTCATCATTATCAAGGGTGATCTCTACCACTGTATTCAGATCATAGTAATACCCATATTTTCTTTTCATATCATAGATAACCCATTTTTGATCCGAAAAGCGATCTTTGAAATGACCAATAGCCAAAGGAAGAGCATTATATCGGGGAAATACAGGAGCAAAGAATATATCGTCAGCAGCTTTTTGAAAACGCACAAACTGTTTCAGATAGAGTTCCTCGTGGGACACTTTCCTAGCCAGTTGGCTCATCTGCAAAACATCGCTATCTGCAAAATTCGTTTCTATAGAGATTTTATTATCAAGCGCTTTACGAATATAACGGAACATAAGATCGTCACTTCCTTCTTCCTCCGAAAGCCAAACATAGGTAAGCATGTTGCATGCTCCTTTCGATAGCTTATTTTCTAGCCCTTTCCAAACCCGAGTAGCTTTGTCTTCTTGCGTAACCACCGTATAGCTATCATCCATAAACATGGGAGCAATATCTCCTTCTGCCAGTAATCTGTCGGGAAATACTTTTCGGCTATATGCATCAAAGATGGCGGTCAATAAGCCTTCGAATGTTTTATCGTAAAAAAAAACTATCATCAGTCGGGGAATATTATAGACAACTGGCTATCATCACCTTTTCGCTTTTTAGGTTCAGTAAGGATTTTGCGAACATACTCCGGCGTAGCCTCATTGACTGTATACATGGGCAGCTCGTTGCAAGTAATAAAATACTGCGCTTTTTTCATCACCACTCCAATCTTTTTAAGATGTGAGGCATTCAATCTACCATGCCGACGCGAAGTTACAATATACTGGGCTGACTTAACCCCAATACCGGGAACACGAAGAATCATTACATAGTCGGCTTTGTTAATATCCACCGGAAACATCTCGGGATGACGCAAAGCCCATGCCAATTTCGGGTCTATCTCGAGATCAAGATCAGGATATGCATCGTCTACGATTTCGTCAGCTCTATACTGATAAAAACGCATCAGCCAGTCGGCCTGATATAAGCGATTTTCCCTCACCAATGGCGCCTGCGTTAGTGCTGGCAAACGAGTATCATAGCTGTTTACCGGAATAAAGCCCGAGTAGTATACACGCCTCATCTGCGTTTGTTGATAAAGGATGGAAGACACGCGCAAGATATCCTTATCCCGCTCATTGGTTGCACCTACTATCATTTGCGTACTCTGTCCGGCAGGAACAAAGCGTGGTGCAGAACGAAACTTCCGCCTGTCTTCTATACTTTGTTGCATCCCCTGCTGAATATAGCGCATCGGCTTGTATACACTGCGGTGATCTTTTTCGGGAGCCAGTAGTTTCAGATTTACCTCTGTAGGTATTTCCAGATTTACACTCATACGATCGGCATACAATCCGGCTTCACTAATCAATTCCTGACTAGCACCGGGTATGCTTTTCATGTGAATATATCCGTTGAATCGTTGTACAGTTCTGAGATTTTTTATGACTCTCACCATACGCTCCATCGTATAGTCCGGGTTGTTGATAACGCCCGAACTAAGAAAAAGACCTTCGATATAGTTGCGACGATAAAACTCAATTGTAAGATCAACCAATTCTTGGACGGTGAAAGTAGCTCTACGAATATCATTACTCCTACGGTTGATACAATATGCACAATCATAAATACAGTAGTTGGTTAGCATAATTTTCAACAAAGAAACGCAACGCCCATCTTCTGTAAAACTATGACATATCCCCATACCACCTACAGTATTCCCGAGTCCGCCCGCTTTATTTTTGCGGACAGTACCACTGGAAGAGCAAGAAACGTCATACTTTGCCGACTCTGCCAATACCTTCAGTTTTTCGAGTACATTATCATTCATAGAAATACAAAGAAAAGCATTTTAAAAGAGAGGTTATTATAAAATAATTTAAAATAAGACCTTTTGTTGAAAAATAATTAAAGACCTAATTACATGCAATTTATAATCAAATATTTTATTATCATTAAGCAAAATGTATCGTTAAAGTCGAGCATAAAGGCACATACATCAGATTAGCATTTAGATATATATTTTAAACTATTTTAACCACGCAAAAAGAGAAAACACAAAGTAAAACTCGGCGGAAATCCTTATTTTGCATATATTTGTAATATCACATCTTATTAATTATTCAGACCTGCCATTATGAAAAAAATATGCACACTGATTGCTTTATGTATATGTTATTCTGTATTATATGCGCAAAATACAGACAAACAAATTTACAAGCATGCAGAACTAGAGACAATCCTCAACAATACCAGAGAGAAACATATCCCTGATAGAAGAGTAAAAGTGTTTGATATAAAAGTAGATGATCACGAAAAGAATCCTACATTATCAGGAGTTACATCCGACATTGCTGCATATAATGAATTAATAAAGCAGTCTGAAAAAATCTATGGGAAAAACTTCACGGATAAGATAAAATTATTACCCGATAAAGATTTAGGAGACAAGACGTATGGTGTGATAACCTTGTCTGTTGCCGATATCCGAGTTGAAGGTAAATTCTCGGCCGAAATGGCTACTCAGGCTACCCTCGGAACGCCAATCAGAATTTTACAAAAAGATGGATGGAGTCGCATACAAACTCCTGATGGATACATAGCTTGGACTCAGGAAATAAATTATCACCCGATGACTAAGACTGAATTTGAGAATTGGAACTCGGCTAAAAAAATAATATTTACAGACTATTTTGGGTTTGCATATTCTGCACCTAATACACAAAGTCAGACTGTATCCGATCTAGTCAGTTGCAACATTCTGAAAGAGGAAGGCGAGGTTGGAGATTTTTATAAAGTATCATACCCCGATGGACGAAAAGCGTATATACTAAAAAGCCAAAGTAAAAAATATGAAGACTGGCTTGTCGGAATTACAATATCAGGGGACGACTTTGTGAAAAAGGCATACACCTTGATGGGGATTCCCTATGTATGGGGTGGTACATCGGTAAAGGGTATGGATTGTAGCGGATTTACCAAAACAATAGCGCTGATGCACGGTATTATTCTGATGAGAGATGCCTCACAACAGGTACATACAGGCATACCGATTGATATAAGCAATGGATATGGAAACTTACAACCCGGAGATTTGATGTTTTTTGGAAAAAAAGCTGAAAAGGATAAAAAAGAACGCATACGTCATGTCGCATTTTATATTGGCAACAATAAGTTCATTCATGCATCAGGGTATATTCGTATCAGCAGCCTTGATCCTAAAGACAATGATTATGACGAAGTGAATACAAAAGAATTCATCAGAGCTTCGCGCATAATAGGGGTCATAGATAAAGAGGGATCGGGAATATGGTCTATATCAAACAACTCATTCTATAAGTAATTCATCATACCTAAAATATCGAATCATGTCACAATCGAGACGTAATTTTCTAAAAACAGCAGCTTTAACAACAATAGGAAGTGGATTATTCGCCGGCAATCCATTAGCAACATTTGCTCAAAACAATAAGAAGACTATTTCATTAAATAAGAAAATGAAGCTAAGCTTTAGACCATACGATCTGCAATTGCGCCATGTATTCACTATTGCTAATTCTTCACGCACAACAACACCCGTTGTACTGACTGAAATTACATACGATGGCATAACTGGCTATGGAGAAGCTTCTCTCCCTCCCTATTTGGGCGAAACCCAAGCTTCGGTAATCGAATTTCTGAAAAAAGTAGATCTCGAACAATTTTCCAGTCCGTTTGAACTGGATGATATACTCACCTATATCGACAAAATAACAGAGAATAATACTGCGGCTAAGGCTTCCATCGATATAGCACTGCATGATTTAGTAGGCAAAATAATGAATCAGCCTTGGTATAAAATATGGGGATTGGACAAAGAGAAAACACCATCTACGACGTTTACGATTGGTATTGATACGGATGAGGTTGTTAAACAAAAAACCAGAGAGGCCGCACCATTATATAATATATTGAAGGTAAAGCTCGGACGGGAAAATGACAAGCAGATGATAGAGGCTATACGAACAGTAACCGACAAGCCTATAGCCGTGGATGCCAATCAGGGATGGAAAGATAAACATTATGCATTGGATATGATCAACTGGCTAAAAGAAAAAGGTATCGTCATGGTCGAACAACCAATGCCCAAATATAATATGGAAGATGCCGCATGGATTACAGAAAGAAGCCCGCTACCTATATTTGCTGATGAGTCTTTTCAACGTCTTCAAGATGTGCTACGGCTAAAAGGAGCTTTCACCGGAGTAAATATCAAGTTAATGAAGTGTACAGGCATGCGTGAAGCTTGGAAAATACAAACTGTAGCACGGGCAGCCAACATGAAAGTAATGATAGGCTGTATGACCGAAACGTCTTGTGCCATCTCTGCCGCAACGCAATTATCACCGGCTGTAGATTGGGCCGATCTGGATGGGAATCTATTGATCAGTAATGACTGCTTCAAAGGAGTAACAGTTATAAATGGTAAGTTACATCTGGATGATAAGCCCGGAATCGGAATAGAGAAAGTCGGGTGATCTAAATAGTTTTTTGATGATGAATTATATTTATTTATCTATCTTTGCATAAATTTAATACATAAGAATACGTGATATTACTAGCTGAAAGCGGCTCTACAAAGACAGAGTGGTGCCTGGTGGACAGAAGTGGAATTGTAGAACATTTCTTGTCCGATGGTATTAATCCTTTTTTCCAGACAAGAAAGGAGATAAGTCGTTCTATTCGGCTACAATTGCCACCGATCTTTTTTAAGACTAAATTCCATACCATACATTTCTATGGTGCGGGCTGTTCTTCACTTGAAAAGAAGAATGTAGTAAAAGCTTCACTTGAAGCCCAGTTTAAAACACCATCGATCATAGAAAGTGACCTTTTGGGTTCGGCTCGCTCCCTATTTAAAAACGAAGCCGGTATTGCCTGTATTTTGGGAACCGGCTCTAACTCGTGTCTATATGATGGGGATACTATAATAAAGAATGTGAAACCTTTGGGATATATCCTTGGGGACGAGGGAAGTGGCGCTTCCTTAGGCAAGATATTTCTTGCAGATTGTTTAAAAGGATTAGCTCCTACTGAGCTTATAGAGCCATTCTACAGAAAGTATAAGATTGATCCGGATGAGATCATGGATTATATTTATTCTAAACCATTCCCAAACAAACTCTTATCCGTCTTATCATTCTTTCTATACGAATATCTCGAACATCCCTATATCAATAATTTAGTCAGAAAGAATCTACGATCTTTCTTTGAAAGGAATATCCTTCAATATGAATATACGGAATATCCTATACGCTTTGTAGGATCTATAGCAAAAATGTACTCCTTCATCTTAAGAGAAATAGCTCAAGACTTAGGAATATACATTGATGTTATTATTGAAAATCCGATAAAAGGACTGATTGAATATCATAAAGAAAACGGACAGTTAATATAGATAAGGTATCTATATTACTTTTTATCTTCCTTATTAGCCAGAGTGATTCTTACAGCATTCATGCCTTTTTGACCTCGCTCCAATTCGAATGTCACCATATTGCCTTCTTCAATGGGAACTAAAGTGCTGCTTACATGGAAGAAGTATTTTTCTGTGCTACCTGTGTGTTTAATAAAGCCATACCCTTTATCCTGATTAAAGTATTCTACACGGCCATTGAGGATAGGATCTTCTACATCTTCTTTCTTGGGCGTTGAAATAGCGATATCTTCTATTTCTATATCTTGTTTATTTGTCTGAGTGGGAGGTGTACTGGTTATAACACCATTCTCGTCCACATAAGCGATCATATCTTCAAATGAGTCGACAGGAGCATTTCGTCTTTCCTCTCTTTTCTGTTGTTTTTCTTTTCTCTTTTGCTGTTTGTTTTTTTCTATTTCTCTTTTGTTAAATGAATTTGATTTTGCCATTAATTATATATTTATGTTTTTATATTTGTTACGCTGGAATTGATAATTGATTCAACTTCTTCCCTGTTAATTTCTGAATATCATTTAGCATTGCATTCTCTTCCGCCGAACAGAAAGTAAGAGCAGTTCCACTATTACCTGCACGTCCGGTACGACCGATACGATGCACATAAGTTTCGGGAACATCAGGCAAGTCATAATTGATAACCAACTCCAATTGATCGACATCTATCCCCCTTGCAGCAATATCCGTAGCAATGAGAACTCGTGTTTTTTGCGACTTGAAATTATTCAACGCACGTTGACGTGCATTTTGAGATTTGTTGCCATGAATAGCTTCGCTACCGATCCCTGCTTTACAAAGAAGACGTGCAATTTTGTCTGCTCCATGCTTCGTGCGGGAAAAGACTAAAACAGATTGCTTTTTATCTTTTTTCAACAAATTGATTAACAAGTCTTTCTTTTCTTGTTTCTCTACAAAATACAAATATTGCTTAATAGTATCTATAACAGATGATGCAGGTGTAACTTCTACCTTAAGAGGATCTCTGAGGATAGAGCGAGACAAAGAAGCAATTGTCGATGGCATAGTAGCTGAGAAAAACAAAGTTTGTTTCTCTTTGGGCAACTTAGGCAGCAGACGTTTAATATCATGAATAAAACCCATATCTAACATACGATCAGCTTCATCAAGGACGAAATGACGTATAGAGTCCAGATTTATAAAACCCTGATTAATCAAATCCAATAATCGTCCGGGGGTAGCAACTAATATGTCAATTCCTGTTTTTAGTTCATCTGTTTGCGCTTTTTGCTTCACTCCTCCATATATAACACAATGGCGAATTCCTGTATACTGAGTATAGTCATTGAGGCTGTCGTTTATTTGGATTGCCAGTTCTCGTGTTGGAGTTAATATTAAAGCTCTTATTTCTCTCTTTTTGCCACTAACTTTATTCAAATAAAGTTGCTGAATGATAGGCAGTGAGAAAGCGGCGGTTTTACCTGTACCTGTTTGTGCCAATCCTAAAACATCTCGATTGGTTAAAGCCGGAATAATAGCTTTTTCTTGTATAGGAGTTGGCGTTGTATATCCTTTTTCTTCCAGAGCCTTTAATATCGGCTCAATAATATTTAATTCTTTAAATGTCATAAATAGTTTAACTGTAATCTACTACAGATTTTATAATTGAATAATGTGTTACGAACACTGTGCAACACATTTCCGTAACTTGTTAATAAAATAAACAAGAAAGTTAATTTTGACGTCATTTTTTACGATGGGAAGTTCCGCTAAAACAGTGGCGGAGCAAAACATTGCGAAGAAAGATACAATATAAACTCGATTGTTCAAAAGACAAAGATACGAAAACAAATCGACTTATTGTATTCTTCGGGTTTTATTTGATAAAACCCTCTAGTATATAGGGGAATAAAACGACATAGACGAAATAAAAAAGTGTCCTGAAATAATTTGTATTATTCCAGGACACTTCCTCCTTTTTCCTTTATTTAAACATAAAAGAAAGAATATTTGACATCAGACTGTCTCTTTCTGCTTGATCTTTTATCGCTTCGAAAGGAAAACCAATTACACATGTTTTGTAATCGCCATCATGAGCAATACCGGCACTAAGATTATTCTCTGTATATCTGAATACTGTATAACTATTATCTCCGGCTGGCTCTAAAGCATCAGGTGATTCTACGGCATAAGCTATGGAGTTGAGTTTGGTATAAAACTCATAGTTACCAGAAAATATGGGAAATGGAGACGCTATTGTTTTTACTTTCCCCTCTACGGCAGCACGTCCCACTCTCCATTTATATTTTAACACATCAGCAGCAAACTTTTGATCTTCTATTTGAGGCTTTTCCGTATCCCACAGATCAGAAGCTACATAAGCTCCGCTTATAAAGATATTTCCTCCTTGTTTACAATAATCAGTAATTTTGCTTTGCAACTCTTTAGTAAATGTCTTGAATTCAACAGAACTTACACCTCTACCAATTTTTGTCTGTCGTTGTTTCCCTAATATCAAATCTACTAATTTGTAAGAATTCATATTCACAGCTCCGTCCAATATAGCATCACGGCTTACAGACACGAACGAATATCCAGCTGCAGCAATAGATCGCCCATGCATAGACGGATAGTCAAATGTATTTCCGGCAACAACTGTTGTTTCATAATTTGCATTGCTTGCACCAAAGCCTGCTGCATCGTCATCCATCCAAGGTATCACCCTCTTGAATTCGTATTGGCTTCCAATATAATTATACTCTACTTTATCCGGCACTCCATGGTCAATAAAGTCTAAAAATCCACCAATGCTATCTCTCGAAGCAAAACTATAAGGAGCAGATAATCTATCAAATCCATTGACAATAAGCACTTGCCCTTTCTCTTCCGACTTCTTACATACCGAAAGTATTTCAGAAGGAAAGCTTTGCCCTCCTTTGTTTACAGCGGTTATCTTGAAGCTATATAATACTTCTTTTTCGATCGGCATAATCGCACTTGTACCATTCACCACCTTCCCATTATCAAAGTCTCCATCGCCTATACGAGTATATACGATATATTGATCAGGCTTTGCGCTTGGCTCGGTAACATCATCTACCGGCTTCCATTTTAATTCCACCTGAGTATCCCCGGAAAATTGCGCACTAAACGATTTTACAGGTAATGGCTGCACAACATAATCATAGCCATATTGATGAGCTATGAATTTGAGCATCCCTTTATATATGGAGCGGCTAACGGTAAAACGAAAACGAGGATCGAGCCCATATTTCATATCTGCAAAATTCTGATGCGACAGTAATTCCAACAACATGGTAGGCACATTCGGTACACGGGCTTCGCTATAAGAACGGTTCCACATCTGACGACGAGTCCACTGCGGTTCATACTCGCGGCGAATATCTTTTACGATCTCACCCATTATCAGTTCGGTAAGGTCACGAGAAGCCCAGCGAGTCTTACCATTTTCAAACTTTTCATCATTATGATGTGTCATATAAATACCCAGGCTTCCAATAATAGAGTCGTTGAAAGTCGTACCGGCATCGGTATGAAAAGCCATCGCAAGGTCTATCGGAATATTCAGTCCGTCCTTTTTAGGTAATACCGAAGACCCCCCTGCAATATAATTTACCCAGAAACCTCTACTTTGATAATCGTCAGTATAGTCATTTTTTCCTTCGCTCTTGTTGTATATACTATCGGGAGCACCAGCCCATTGCAACCAGTAACGAGCACCCTCTGTATAACGAGGATAACCGCTCACCTCAGGTTTATAATCTATCGCCGGAAGCTTCTTTATATTGTCATTTTCAATAGTTTCGGAACTTTTAGTATTGTCGGTTACAATACCGCTGGCATGAGGTAGTCTTGCAATATTACCCATTCCTCCTCCTATTTTAACAGCATCAGCAGTCAATATACGTCCGGCTTTATTGCTTTTATTGGTCAATACAACCTTACAATTTTCATTTATACCCTTATCAAAAGAGAAATAACCTAGAAATATCCATGTACCTCCACCCATCTTTTGATTAATACTAAAGTCAGTTTTCCCACCCTTATGATATACTGTATATCGGGCATCATCTGTACTATTAGCTAATGTCTTATAAGATATATACACCCCATATTTACCATTTTCAGGAATATCAGGAATCCATTCACATCGACTTTCTTCTCCGTTCTTTATTGTCTTTACTTCTTTGTAAGAGCCTGATCTGAATGGATTTTCTCCATCCAGATATGACTCTTTCAAATATGCAAATCCTTCATAGTAGCCAGCTGTCCAGCTGTCTTTTCCATTAATTTCTTTATATATCGATTTATCTTTGTTTCTATCGTTATCTACAATTATTTCATGTCGCTGTATATCACGTTCGCGAGGCAACAAAACATTCGCACCTGCATTTTCGAGCATAGGTACTAAGTATGGCAATACATAACTTTGAGTATATAAATCTTCCACAGTCTGAAAGATACGAGCGCGCTGCCACTCCCACCGTGCTAACTTTTGTTCGTAATACCATCCGTGGCTTTGCCATATAGCCAGGTGATGATTCTGTAACCCTCGGTCAGCAACATAGGGTTGAGATAAGTTTGCTATCAATGGTTTATCAAGCTTGTTAGCAAATAGCTGCTTTTTTTCTTTTCCAAATAAAACCAAATCTTCTACTTTTCGGGTATCTGTAATCAATTCGACTTTGTATTTTTTATATTTTTCAGGAAGAAAATCTTTTATTTTATCATAAATGACATCTACTTCATTTTTCCGAAAAGGAATATAGGAAAGGTTTACTCCAGCAAAGAAGCATATAGTTTTCCCTTTCATGTTGACAGAGTCTATTTTTATTCTCCCTGTTTTTACATCCTTGTTGGCAAATTCTGTCAGGTATGTTCCAATATTATTTTTAATACTATCGGAAATAATTTGAGCTTTTATTTCATTCACTATAAAAAATGAGAGAAATAAAAGAGAAACATTGAAAAAAAAATTCCTTTTCATTATAATTTAATTTATCATAAACGCTCAAAAGAATAACCTCTTTTTGCTAAACCTTTTATAATTTCATTTAATCTCAAATATAATTTATCTTTTCTATCAGGATGAGTTCCCGGATGAATAAGAATGATAGCGCCATCCAATGTATTTGCTTTTTCATATGCAAACAGCTGGTCTATTATCTGTTGAGAAGACATGTAGTTTTTCATATCCGGGGTCGTATAATCGGCAGCTGTTCTCAACCCGAGAGTAAAGTTAATCGTTATCTGATTTTGCGATTCAATTAAGTTCACATTTTCCTTATTATACCACTCATACGGAGGCAAATAGTAATTCACATCAGATTGTTTTATTCCATGCTTTTCGAGTTCATTCATATTTTGCCTTAAATCATTAATAAGGCTATCTGATGTCACAAGAGACTGATCTCTATTTCCCCAAGATGCATACAACAGATGCTTATCTGAATGTCCTCCTACATAATGTCCTTTTCTAATAATTTTATTAATCGTTTCTTTATGTTCTTTCATTCGCAGGCAATTTCCTGTAAGAAAAAAAGATGCTTTAATTTTATTATTATCTAAAGTATTAAGAATAGATGAAGCTCCCTCAAATACTGAATCTGCAGAAAAAATTAAATGAATTACTTTTTTATCCGTGTTGATTCTAACAGTGGCTCCGTAGGCATCAGTTACCGTATTATTTAGTTTACTAGACTGTTTTCTTCCTAATTGCTCCATTATGGAGAGGTAATATATCATGTAACAAGTACCATCGATCACAGGCTCATTAGTTCCATAAGAATCTTGATGAAATACAGCCGGACCATTCTGAAAGGCAGCTAAAGGATCTTTACTGCGACTCACTTTTGGGACACCCAAGAATGTATCATGCCAACCTTCATTGATGGGACCGTCAACCAATCCCCCCAAACGAGTTTCGTCTGTTCTGGAAGAAACGCCTCCTTCAGGAAAGCCTCCTATAAAAGAGAATCCCCAAGGATTACAACCTAAAATCCAATCACGTAAAGCAGCTTCCATCTCTTGAAAAGAACTATCTCCTGAGACCTCTTTATATTGATGAGCATAAGAAGCGGCACCAATAACGGCAAAGTTAGCACACCACACATAAGGCACACCATTCATAAACGGCTCATTTCCTGCACGGTTTCGAATAGTTTGTAATCCTTGACGCATAAAGTCGGTGAATTTTTTACTTGTTACTGTATCTTGAGATTTTGCCATCAGGTGATGTCCTTGATTAACAAAAGGATAGAATTGATAGTGACGTGCAAATCCAAATGCCCACAAAGGATTAACGGGTTCAAGTTGTCCCCAATAGTCTCCTTCGGCACGCCATTTAGGCTCTTTGGTAAGAGTATAAAATGTAGCAGCCGCTAACTCTATATCATCCACATAATTGTCTTCTTCGTAAAAATAAGGGGAAACTACACAAACTGTTTGAGTATTTCCGGGATGCTCAAGAGCAAATTGATAGGCAGGCTCTGCCTTATCTGATAGTACTTGAGCAAAAGTAGGATCTATATTCTTGAAAAGTTCGGCTCCCAGAGCAAAACAGGAAGCAAATTTACCTGCAGAGGAAGCCACTCCGGTGGTACGATTCAGTTGAATCTCTCCATTTCTGGGATTAGGTAAATCTTGAGGCTCTCCGGTAATAAAATAAACCGGTCGTCCCTTACCAGGTCCCCAGCCATAATCTACATTATCGTTTTGGGGCAGCCCATAACCGGCATGGTCTCGGTCATCAGCTATCTGATTGTACATTTCTTTAGGCGCAGGGTTCATTCTGGATAGCCAGTCTAATCCCCAACGGATTTCATCTAAGATATCCGGAATTCCGTTACTGCCGGGACTAGCATCAGCACGATAATTGTCTTTAAAAATTGTTTTATCTTTTGCCTGATAATAAGCTAGCATCATGTGATAGATAGCACTTGCTGTGGTAGTAACATATTGTAATTTATCGTCTGCGTCATGCCAACCACCGCGAACATCAATATGTTCCCCAGTACGGGTAGGATGCTCAACAATAAAGCCATCATGTTGATGACAAACGGTACCTAAAAAATTATTATGCCCGCAACGTTGACGGCGCATATAATTAAGCATAAAATCAACAGATCCTTCGTAAATATCTGCTCCAATCTTAAATTGAGGAGATTTAACGCCGGCAGCTTCAACATAATAATCGCCTTCTGCCTGAACAGAAGAAAAATCGAGACGAAAAGCTGATTTTAATCCCCAATATGCAGCATCTGCAATTTTTCCCTGTCCGCTGTATACTACTTTTCCGGTTTTTGCATCAACAAGAGAAAAATCAGGGGTACCATGTTGAGTTGTAGGCAACACGGGAGGTTGTCCTCTATTGCCACGAAAAGATAAATCGGGGGTAATTTCTTCAGTTGAGATCAACACTGCAACTTTGATATCTTTGGGTAGATATCCCAATTGATTTATTCTTACCCATGAAGATTGTCCATAAGACAGGGAAACCATCATGCAAAAAATAAAAAAAGCGACTAAGCGATGCTGTTTCATGTGACAAAAGATTAAGATAAAAGAAGGAGACAACTTGGCATCCCAGGATGTCTCCTTCTATATAAAAAGTCTATTCAATAATATGAAGAATATTGTAACAATCCTTCATTTATATCATAATATTTGTTATTCCCACCCTTTGGTTTGAGTCAACTTATACCCCTGGCTAGAGTACAAATTTATCTGATCCTGGCTAACAGGAGACAAATAAACCCTATCGGTAAAATTATCTCTATCTTTAACTCCTTCAGGCAAGTAATATCCTACCATATCAGCAGCATTAGTTCCATTAAATTTAACAATAGTCCCATCCTCCTTCATTACTTGAGTGATATTCTTTTTTGTAGCTCCAACCAATTCTGGTATTTCTTTAGGAATATCTACCCACACGCCTTTTAGTATATCTGGTTTTACAGAACCTTTCATATAATTTATTTTTTTCCATCTCTTTATATCCAACAAACGAGATGGTTCCATAAACAACTCCATACGACGTTCTCGACGAATCTCCCATATCAGAGCAGGAACGTCTTGATCACGAGCCGGATCGACAGGTAATGCACTTAAATTCATATGAGGACTCTTAACAATACCTTTACTAATAGCTTCAGCATCTAAAGGACGATCACGCAAAACATTTATAGACCTATTTATATCTTGTTGCGTAACAGCAGCACCTCCGATTGAAGCAAGCTCTGCTTTGGCCTCTATCCAGTTTAGAAGAATCTCTCCATAACGTATAACTGGGGCATCATTTGTATTAGTATTACTTGTATATTTTGGAGGAAGAGGCAATGAAAGCGTAGGGCCGATTCTATCTACAAATTTATTTGTGAAAAGTAATGCTGCAGCTTTTGAGTTTAATTTATTTGAAAATGAAGACTCAAAGCGAGGATCCCGTGTTTTCATCAAATTATCAAGGTCAAATTTAGTAGCATCAGCAACTGAAGAGTTCTGCCAGACATTTCCATCATTACAGATAAATGCTTTCACTACATCTAGATTTGCAGACTGATCTTGTGCCTCATAATTGGAATTATAAGAGGCCACACAATGTGTTATACTCACCGATGCGTCATAATGCCTATACATAATACATTCCTTATTACCTGAAAGATTTTCAGATCCGAAAAGGGTATGCATGTCAGTGTCTATTGCATACTTGCCGGCCATAAGTAACTCGGAAGCTTCTACTGCAAATTCAAGGAATTTTTTTGCTCTTGTCTGATCTGCATTATGATATTTCTGCCAGGTGCCTTCAAATAGCATCCATCTTGAAATAAAGGCAGCCGCAACATCTCTATTCAGAGTTTGAGCTCCATCATTAGTACGAATATTTTGCAATACATACTTGAATTCATTATATACGTTATCCATTACTTCATTACGGGGCGTCCGGTCTTTATACATGATGTCCTTCTCTGTAGTAATAAAATCTTTCTCAAAATAAGGAACATCACCAAAAACACTTACCAAACGACAATAATCGAGTGCTTTAAAAAAACGTGCCACAGCTATCCAATGGTTATAAGCCTCAGGTGTAAGAACATTCTGCATCCGGGTTTCAATACGATCTACCATTAAATTAGACTTACGTATCCACCCGAAATACCAAGTAGGTCCAGCGTACTGAGTCAACCATGCAGGAGGACTAATTATACTGTTACTTCCTCTTGTAGCAGGTACACTTACTTCAAACAGAGATTGTACATTTTTAGAAACAACATCATCACTGAACATATATCCTTTGAAGAGTGAATAATCCAATGTCCAGGAAGAATTGTAGCCTACAAAGAATTGTGTATAGAACTCGTTAGCATATAAACGTACATTATTCTCCTGTACCCAATATTTATCATCATCGATACTATTCAATTGCGAACGATCCAAATAATCGGAACACCCCATAAAGAGAGTAGCAGACAGTAGTCCGAACGCAAGAATTGTTTTCTTTATTAGATTGATATTCTTCATTATTGCTTAATTTTTAAAAAGTTAATTGAACACCAAATGAAACATTCTTAAACATTGGCGCCCCAACACCGGTACGCCCTGAGTTATAATTATTATTAGTAGCATCCCACATAGAGATTCCATTCATCACTTCAGGATCGACAGGCAGACCATTTAATTTATCCCAAGTATATATATTTTCCATAGACAGGTAAATACGAGCCTTTGTTATATATGCCTTTCGTGTAAGAGCTGGAGGTAAGCTATATCCAAATGTTACATTCTTAAGTCTTAAGTAAGACATATTCAGAAGATATCGATCTGATATATGTGTATTATTTACGGCTGTAGATCCACCGGCTACCGCTGCTACATTATATGGACGAGGATAAAAAGCATCTGTACGATCTTCGCGCCAGAAATCTCCAGCTATTGCCTGAGCCATAGCTCCATCCGAAGTATTGTAGCCTGGTATAGCCAATGCTCCATCTCCCCAAATGCTGCGTTTACCTACTCCTTGGAAAAACAATTGCATATCGAATCCTTTATAATCAGCACCTAATCGGAATCCGTAATTGAAACGAGGTGTTGTATTTCCTATTACACTTAAATCTCCAGGATCATCCGCCGTATTACTACCATTAGTGATTCTACCATCTCCATCTAAATCTTTATATTTTACATCCCCAGGACCAAATTTAAAATCTGCCGATGTCTGAACAAAAGGCTGATATACTGGATTATCGCCTTTTAATTTATACATCTGTTGGGTAGTTGAATTTGGATTATTAGGATCTAGAGGTACTGAAATAATAATCAAATCACCTGAAGAGTCATACTCGAAATCATCTTTCTGATAAAGACGATCTACTTTATATCCCCAAATATCTCCATAACGTTTTCCTGTCCACCATGAAGTAGCAGAAGTACCTTTGATAGCTCCTTCTGTATAATCTGTTATATATGTTTGAGCATCAGACAATGTAAACATTCCGTTTATACTCAACCCATTGGCAAATCGATGATTATAATCAAGTGAAAACTCCCAACCTCTTGTTCTTAATTCGCCATAATTACCCTCTGGAGACGGTGCACCAAAAGCATTAGGCAATGTTACTCCAGGGACAATCATATTTCGTGTATAACGTTGATACCAATCGAAAGTAGCACTTAATTCATTAAAGAGGACAACGTCTACACCAAAGTCAAGCGTTTCTATATTTTGCCATGTAATATTTCTATCTACAGGTCCTGGTGTTCTAAAATAAGGGAACTTAGTAGTACCATCAAGCCAAGAAGAAGTGAAACCTGAAAGCGTCTGCATATAAAGACTTGATGCAACAGTCTGATCCCCTATTGAGCCCCATGATCCTCTGAATTTTAACGAACTTAAAGTAGGTTTAGCCCATGCCATAAAGGATTCCTCACTTGTACGCCAACCTGCAGAAAAAGAAGGGAACCAACGCCATTTAAGTTCTGTTGGAAATTTTGAGGAACCATCGTAACGTAAATTAGCTTCCAATAGATATTTCTGGTGAAAATCATAATTCACACGGCCGAAAAAGCCAGCTTGCGATTCCCACCATGTTCCACCACCCACCGTAGGAGTAGCTCCTGTAGCTAAATCGAACTGAGGATTTTTATAATCTAATAATTCTGTTTTCTGAGCCCAATATTGTTTTCTTTTCGATTTCACAGCATTCAAACCTGTCATAAATTTAAATGTATGAATACTGGCCAAATTCAGATTGTATGTTGTATAAGCATTAAAAGTATGTTGTTGCTCGTTTTCCGAATCTCTGCGGAAATGATCAGGATTAGCACCTTTACCTGTATAAGTATTCAACGGTAAACTATAAGCGGGCATTGCCCCAGTATCTCCTGCAGCGACAACATTTCCATCCTGATCTACATAAATACGACTCCCATTTGCATCCGTTCTAGGCACTGCTGCTGACCATGAATCTGCAGCGGTATAACGTGTTCCGGGTCTATCCCATAAAAATTCACGATTTGCAAAGGTATAGTCAAATTCCAGATTCCAGTCTTTTGTAAAATTTACAGTTGCTCCAATATTTACATTCAAATAATTAGTCTGTCTACTAGCTGTATTTGCTTGTGCCGCTTCTGATGCAGGACTCCGAATAATATTCCCATTTTCGTCCATACCGAAAGGTTGTAAAGGCCCCCAACGATATATGTACAGCCAAGGGTCTGCAGTCACAGAATTAGTCATATATGGATAATATTTTGTTCCTTGAGAAAACATAAACCCACTCCTCAAAGTAACATATTTATTGACTTCTGTACTTAACTTTGCACTAGCATTGTAACGCTCATATTTATCCTTTTCGGCTTCTTTCATCAAGCCGCTTTGGTTAAAATATCCTAACCCTATGTTATAACCTACTTTCCCAGATTGTCCATTTACCGATAAGTTATGCGTTTGCGTAGGTGTCCATTCTTCAACCATATAGTCATAAGCATTGTACAAGCGTACTCCCATATTGTTTTTTCCATCTACGTACCAGTCACGACCATATACCATCGGATCATTTACTCCCAGATTTCCGTATTTAGCGTACCATTCTTTAGATCGCTCATAACTTGCTTTATTCAGTTTCCAAAAGGCTCCACTAAGACTTGTACCAACTCTGTCCATTGCCGAAATTGAATATTCAAGTCCGTCAAGAGTTGCCATATCAACTTCTTTAGTTACTTTAGACCACGCAAAATTACCAGAATACTGTACACTTACTTTATCCGTTTTAGCTCCCTTCTTTGTGGTAATCAATATTACGCCAAATGCTGCTTTAGCTCCATATATAGATGATGCCGCAGCATCTTTTAATACACTTATTGATTCTATATCATCGGGATTAACAAGTGTTAAACTTGGGATTTCAACATTGTCTAACAAAATTAGTGGGTCTGATTTGGATGAACTTTGAATAGAACCTATTTGTCCACGTATCCTGAAAATTGGATCAGAACCAACTTCTCCACTCGGTATAACAATAGATAAGCCTGGAACCGAACCTTGCAATCCTCGCCCAACATCAGCTATCGGACGATTTTCTAAAGTTTTCCCTATATCTACAGAAGATACAGCTCCAGTTAGGTTTTCCTTTTTCTGTACACCATAACCTACCACCACTACTTCGCTCATTAGTTGAGAATCCTCTTGCATTGTTACATTAATTGCTTTTTGATTTCCTACAACTATTGACTGTGGTTTATAACCCACATATGTAAAAGTCAGTGTAGCATTAGCTGTAGTGGAAATACTATATCCCCCATCCATATCAGTGAGAGTTCCGTTTGTTGTTCCTTTCACAGTTACGCTAACACCAATAAGTGGTTCTCCTTTAGAATCTATAACTTTCCCTTGAATAGTTACCCTTGCTTGTTGTTGCTCCATTAATGTATTTAACTTCGTCCCCGAAGCATAAACACTCATGGAAAATGAGCAAACTAGCCCAATAGCGAACAAACAAAGAATTCTCTTTGACAGTGTTTTTCTGTTTTTTTTTGAGTTATTCATAATACTTTGTTTACTAAAATTTAAAAAATACTTTTTCTTAATAAGTATAAAACATGAGAAGATTAAGGATTAATTTTAGGCTTATAGCTTTTTTTTCATACGTTTATTTAATAAAAGGTTATACAAATATTTAATTTCTGATTTTCTTTTTCTTACTGACAAGACAATTGGCTTCTGGTCATTGCTCATATCAACAAGGGAACAAGGGACTTGAAAGTTCAAGTCCCATAGGTATGAAACAACTAGACTCCAGAGGGAAATAACTATAACAATACGTTATCTTGGATTTTGAGTAATAATACCATTATTTTTATCTATTTCGTCTTGAGGTATAGGTAATATTTCATCACGATTAGGCTTAAACCCACTAAACAGCTCTGGAGCTTTACCAAAACGAATTACATCCCAAAAACGAAAGCCTTCCATTGCCAGTTCGAGGCGTCGTTCTTTCAGAATATCCTCGACAAGCTGATTACCGGTTGAAGTAATTGCAGGCAAGCCAACTCTATCGCGTAATAATTTCAAATATTTCTTAGCTTCTCCTTCATCCTTTGTTGTACCTCTTGTACAAGCTTCTGCATAATTAAGATACACCTCAGCTAAACGAATAAGTTTAATATTCAGAGGATTGTTCCTAATTTCTTTTGAACGCTCACTTGGAGGTAGATAATATTTTTGATTATAGTAACCGGTCCTATTACGTTCCAATTTAGCAAAATCAGCAGGTGCTTCCCACGCCTTAAGATCTGCCTCTGTTAATAAAGTAGCATCTTTTCTTTCAGTATCACCGATTGCGTCAAATGCATCAGCAAGAGCCTTATATGGTTGATTTATTCCATAGCCATAAGTTACACCAAATGGTAACATCATTAATACATGGAAATTACCATTATTAGTTGTAGCACCAGATTGGGTTGAAGAATTATAATGATTGATTTCTAATATAGACTCCGAACAATGTTCTCCAGCTAAAGTAAATTGATATCCGTAGTCCTCAACAAGAGTATAGTCTCCAGATTTAATTACTTCATATGCAGCAGCCTTTGCTTCATCAAATTTTTCTTCATATAAATAAACTCTTGAAAGCATAGCATAAGCAGCTCCCTGAGTAATACGTCCGGCATAAGTATTGTAATTAACCTCCGACCGCCTAGGCAATGAAGCAGCAGCAGCTTTCAAATCTTCTTCTATTTGGGCATATACTTCTGCTTTAGGTGTTCTTGGCTTACCCTTATCGGCAACCGTTGGAGTCTTGGTTAATAGAGGAACATCTCCAAAACATTTTACCAATTCATGATAAAAGTACCCTCTCAAGAAAAGAGCTTCGCCTAACAATGCACTCTTCTTATAAGTAGAAAATAGAGCATCATTCATCTTGTTGATTCCATCTATAGTTTGATTTGCCTTATTTATTGCCCTATAACATAACATATACCTATTCAGTATACGTCCATTATCTGCAGGATAATCATAAGCTTCCATACGGGCATACCCCGAAACGTCAGCATCCGAACCACTATAAGTAGCATCATCAGAAAGTACATCTCCAAAAGCCCACAAAGTCCAAGTATAACGATAATCTTTCATATCTGAGTACGCTGCAATTAAAGACTGAAATGCATCTTCTTCTGTATTGAAAAAATTATCTGTAGTAAGGCTCCCCAATTTACTTTTGTCAAGAGCATCATCGCAACCATTCATCAGGAACATACTAAGTCCGATAAATAAACATAATATTTTGTTTGTTTTCATTGCTATATTCCTTTCTTAATTAAAATGTTATACTAACGCCACCGGTTATAGTCATTGCCTGAGGATATGTACCAATATCAACACCTCTACTCAAATAGTTAGTTGAAGTAATCTGTCCCACTTCTGGGTCAGCTCCACTATAGCTGGTAAATGTTAACAAATTTTGACCTGTTACATATATTCTTAATTTTTGCATATACGCCTTCTTCGTTAAAGAAACAGGGAATGTATATCCCAACTGGATGTTACGCAAACGTAAATATGATCCATTTTCTACATAACGATCCGAAATACGCATATTATCATTTACATCTTTTCCCGCTAATCGAGGAATATTAGTATTTGTATTATCCGCTCTCCAATAATTTAAGACCTTCACGTCTTTATTTGTTACAGATGATAAATCATATGTATAATAACGCATAGCGTTAAATATATCATTTCCAACCGTTCCCCCCCATTGCATATTCATGTCAAAACCTTTATAAGCAAAACCTAGATTTATTGCATAGATAAAATCCGGAATAGGGTTTCCTATTATAACTTTATCCTTATCACTCAAAGTCTGATCTCCATTAGTATTAACAAAAACGACATCTCCTAATTCGGCATTAGGTTGCAACTTCTTAACCTCAGCAAGCTGCTCAGCCGTTTGCACTAATCCATTTGTCTTATATCCATAAAATGCTCCAATAGGATCACCTACGCGCGTTATTGTTGCATTACCGTTTCTAAGGGAACCTCCGGTTAATGGAGAACCACTACCTATACTCAACATCTTATTCTTAATTGTAGAAATATTAAAGCCTACATTATAGCTGAAATCTGTACTAATTTGATCTCGCCAACTAACATCAAACTCAAAGCCTTTATTCTCTGCACTACCAATGTTTGTTACCGGTCCACTTTCAAAACCTAAATAGTTAGGAATAGGCTCTGTAACCAACATATCTTTGGTTTTCTTATAGTAATACTCTCCACTAAAGTTTAACCTGCCATTAAGAAAGTTAGCATCTAATCCCACATTTGTAGATTCTGTAGTTTCCCATTTCACATCTGCATTACCCATTTTTACGGCTGTTAATCCTTGGAATAATTGTTGAGCAGAACCATTACCAAATAAATATGAATACTGAATATTAGAAGATAATAAATTCTGATATATATAGTTATCAATATTCTGATTTCCGATACGTCCCCAACCTGCTCTCAACTTCAATGAAGAGACCCAATCTGCATTTAAATTTTTAAAGAAATCTTCATTCGATACTTTCCAACCTAAAGCAAAAGAAGGGAAGTTACCATATTGATGCTTGCTACCGAATCGAGAAGAACCATCTCGACGCACAGATGCAGTAATCAAGTAGCGATCGTCAAAATCATAATTAATACGCCCCAAATATGAGATCAATGCCGACTCATATGCTATCCCTGTAGCCGTAGCTGATGATGCATCTTGTGCTGCATCGAGATATTGCAGGTCTGGGTTATCGTTTGGAGTATTCTTTTTACTACCTTCCAAAGTCTCTGTACGTCCCCATTCTCTAGTATAGCCAACAAGTGCATTCAACGTATGCTTCTGAGCAAAGACTCTATTGTAATTTAAAGTATTTTCCCAAACATAGTAATCATATTTTAGATATCCGCGAGTAACCATATTCACAGTATTTTTCTGATAGCTCGACACTGTATATACAGGAGTAAACTGATAATCATCAGTCTTTCTCATATCTACACCAAAGCTAGTTTTGAATTTAAAGTATTTCAAGAAGTTCAGATCTGCATATATGTTCCCAACAATACTAGTTATTTTGCTTTTATTGTTTGTAAAATCAATATCAGCAACAGGATTATTATAATCTACATATGGTGAATAACCATATTTACCATTAGCATCACGTACAGGAATAACCGGTTCTAACTTAATGGCAGAGTTTACTATACCAACAGTATTACTACCTTCAAGTATTTTATTAGTTTTAGACTGTGATATATTAAGATTAGTTCCTACAGAAAGAATTTTCTTTATAACAGTTTTTTCTACATTTTGCCTCAAAGACAGACGTTGATAATCAGTCTTCTTTATTGTACCTTCCTGGTCGATATATCCTACTCCCAAATTATATGTATATTCATCTACCATCCCCCCAGAAATTCCAAGATTGTAACTTTGTATGGCAGCCGTACGCGTAATTTCCTTCATCCAATCCGTAGATGTATCCCTACTCACTTTGCTTAAGTCTATTGGTGCAGAGCCTCTCACTTTATTTATTTCCGTTTGTAAGTCATACCATTGAGAGCCACTTAACAAATCCAGGTTGTTATTGATTTTACTTGCTCCATAATAAGCATCTAAAGTAACTGTAGTATTCCCTGCTTTTCCTTGTTTAGTAGTGATCAATACAACTCCATTCGCACCTCTTGCCCCATAAATAGCTGTAGCAGAAGCATCTTTAAGTATTTCCATTGACTGTATATCTGAAGTACTTAAATAATCAATATTACTTACAGGCATTCCATCAACCACATATAATGGATCTGAATTATTTACAGTACCAATACCCCTGATTCTTACGTTTATAGAACCGCCGGGTGCACCAGAGTTAGACGTGACGATAACACCAGGAGCTTGTCCTTGCAAAGCTTGCGCTACATTAGACACAGGCTGGCGACCAATTGCATCAGACTTAACTGAAGATATAGCGCCTGTTACATCACTTTTCTTCATCACTCCATATCCAACGACAATTACTTCATCCATCATAGTTACATCTTCAATCATAGTCACATTGATAGACTTCTGATTACCAACCACGATGGTCTGAGACTTGTAACCTACATAAGTAAAAGTTAGGCTGGCATCGGTAGTAGTAGTGATACTATATGCACCATCTAAATCGGTTAGAGTTCCATCAATTGTTCCTTTCACGGTTACGCTAACACCAATAAGTGGTTCTCCTTTAGAATCTATAACTTTCCCTTGAATAGTTACTTTTGCTTGTTGTTGCTTGATCAATGCATTCGATTTCGTATCAGAAGCATGACCTTCAACCGTAAATGAGCAAATTAGCCCAATGGTTAACAAACAAAGAATTCTCTTTGGTAGTGTTTTTCTGTTTGTTTTTGAGTTATTCATGATGCTTTGTTTATTAAAATTTAAAAAATACTTTTTCCTAATAAGTATAAAACATGAGAAGATTTAAGATTAGTTTAGGTCTATATTTTTTTCATACGTCCATTTAATAAAAGGTTATATAAATATTTAATTTGTGATTTTCTTCTATTTACCGATAAGACAAAAGACCAACAAGCCCCTCACTAGAAGAAAATAGACATTCTTTATTGCCTACAGGAACTACTGTATTTATTAATGAATTTCCTTTTTTATGTTTCCATAGTAGTTTGCCTGTTCTCGCATCCAAAGCGAAAACAATTCCATTCTTGGTACTGCCATATACAATATTATTCTTTTCCACCGGCATTGATGGGGCATGATCATATCCATAAAAAGCATTAACAGACCATATTTTATTCGGTGTATCACTTAATGCTGAATAACAAACAACACTATCTTGCATTGTTTTACTATACAGTCTGGTTTTATCGATGGATAGACCTATTGTCTCACGAACCATTGATTCTTTTGTGCGCCAAACTGTGTTGCCCGTTTGTGCATCTAAAGCGGTCATTACTCTATCCGGAGCCGTAAAAAACACCTTACCATGTGCGGCTACAGGCCACACTGCTGCCGGAGAAAAATGCATACGAGTCAAACCTCCATTCCATTTCCACAAAAGACCACCCGTCTTTCTATCCAAAGCGTACATATTATTATCCCAAGCTCCGAAAATAACCTTGTCTTCATAAATTAAAGGACGAGTCTCTATATATCCTTCAACCTGACTGTACTCCCAGACAAGCGAGCCATCTTTTATATTTATAGCTCTAATTGTATGATCACTAGCCCCAATATAAGCAATTCCATCTTGAATTGCGACGGCTCCTAAAACAGCTTCTTTAGCCGGATATTTCCATATCTGCTTACCTGTATTTGCATGTATTCCATATATATACTTATCTGCAGACCCAAAAACAACAATATTATAACTTACAGCTGGAGTACCAACAATTCTGTTATTTGTTTTAAAGCGCCAAATCTCCTTCCCGTCTCGCAAAGCCAAACAAGATAGAATGCCCGAATCATCTCCGACATAAACTTTATTCTGATAAACAACAGGAGATGAATATATAGTGTTGCCTATATTTGTAATCCATTTTTCTTTTACTTGAGGATAAATGTGATTTACAGAGTCTGATGGTCGCTTATAAATAGAATTATCTTCATTGTAATATTTTTTAGATAAAGAATACCCGCCCCATTTTTTAGGCTCTTGTCCTATTTTATGTTCATAAACCAATATTGAGTCTGGTGTTACTCTATATAAGGAATAGCCTCCCAATCCATCCGATTTATCTCGCAGGTTAGATCTATTCAAAATACCGGGTATCCCATCATAAGAGAACAATAGGTTACGATGGTAATGACCTCCTAAAACTACTTTAACGTTGTATTTCCTTACTAAATCTGTTACTTCATACCAATTATCGACATCTCCATCTTGTAAAGGATAGTGTGTTACAAGAACAAAAGGAGTGTTTGGCTTAGCAGATGAAAATTCATTTTTCAACCATGCGATATCTTGCGGAGCAACATGCCCATCCATCATCCTAATTATTGGCCCTGTAGCAAATCCTAGAAATGTAATTCCATTATATTCGAACTTAAATCGTTCTGAGCCGAAAATATGGCCAAAATCAGTAGCACCGGATTCGCTCCATTTAGTCTCATGATTGCCCGATAACGGATAATATTTCACACTAAGTTGATCCAACAAACCTTTTACCTTTTCTAAAGATGCTCTATCTCCCTCTTCAGTTAAATCACCCGTAACCAAAACAAAACTAACATCGGGCGTTTTATTGATCTGATCAACAGTCCGTTTTAAATCATTATAAGCCAAAGAATCTTTCGTTACATGCGTATCTGTTACTAGAGCAAAATTGAAACTTTGCCCTTTTATTATTCCAGCAAGCAACAATAAGGATATTAATAGAGGTAAACGGCAAGATAGGTTCTTCATATAAACAAGGTTTGTATAGATAAGCTGAATAAATAAGATCACTTCCCGACTTGAACTATACAAATATATAAGGTTTTTAGATACATTTTTTGAGTCATTCATTAATTTTAATGTTTATTATATTTTATACATAAATTTTATACAATACAACATTCACAAGAGTAAAATATATACCTAATAGATAATATGTTAGACATATAAAAGAGAAAAAACACACGAACCCAAATAAGCAGAAAACAATATATATTAATATCATCAAACCACTCCAAATACTAAAAACAACTATAAAAAGAGAAAATACAGACCCAAAATAAGAATCAAACAAAGATACTTAAAGAAATTACACATAGTAACATTATACACAAAGCAAATATTTGTATATAACACTAAATTATTGTTAATTTAACAATTTATTATAACGATAAAGATGCCTAATTAAAGATATCCTCTTATATTTGTTGTGTAATCTTAATAAAATTAAAGCCACTGAACTATATAATCTCTAATCTCTTATCTTTGGAGTTCGAATTAGAATTAACAATCAAAGGATTAAACTATGAAAAGACTTTTGAATATAGCCCTTTTATTGCTCTTTATGGCAAACATATACGGACAGAATAGCCCGATTGTTGCTGCGGAATTAACAGAAGAATACATACCATTATTAAAAGATAAGCGTATAGCTGTATTATCTAACCATACTGGCATGGTTGGAAATAAACACTTAGTAGATATATTAGTACAAGAGAAGGTTAATGTAACGTCTATCTTCTCGCCCGAACATGGATTTAGAGGTGATGCTGACGCAGGAGAACATGTTTCGAATTCGGTGGACAAAAAAACAGGTATACCTATAAGATCCTTATATGACGGCAATAGTCGCAAGCCAAGTAAAGAAGCGATGGATTCATTTGATGTTATGCTATTCGACATACAGGATGTTGGTCTTCGATTCTACACCTATTATATTACGATGGTAAGACTTATGGATGTATGTGCAGAATATAACAAAAAATTTATCGTCTTAGATCGTCCTAATCCAAATGGACATTATGTAGATGGGCCGATACTAGACATGAAATATAAATCTGGCGTAGGATGGCTCCCAATACCCGTAGTACATGGAATGACTTTAGGAGAGTTGGCTCTGATGGTGAATGGAGAACATTGGCTTAGTGAAAACCGTATATGTGACCTGACAATCATTAAATGCAAAAATTACACTCATAAAACTCTTTATGAATTGCCGATAGCTCCATCTCCGAATTTGCCGAATATGAAATCAATATATCTGTATCCATCAACGTGCTTATTCGAAGGAACACCTGTGAGTTTGGGACGAGGTACAACTTATCCATTTCAGGTATACGGTCATCCTCAAATGAAAGGATATACATTCTCTTTTACACCCAAAAGCATACCCGGTGCAAAGAATCCGCCTCTTTTAAATCAAAAATGCTATGGAGTTGATTTAAGAAACATATCCGACGAAGATATATACAAGAAAGGAGTTGATCTCTCGTATATTATAGATGCATATAAAAATTTAAACATGGGAGACAAGTT
>POVV01000236.1_pt1 | contig 43827 bp, 30 predicted proteins | sample 1560271 | NCBI WGS metagenome assembly POVV01 (sample SAMN08337232, study PRJNA429181) | Bioreactor metagenome, whole genome shotgun sequencing project. | biome: cows' rumen and soil; feature: anaerobic; isolation source: anaerobic chemostat enrichment culture, galacturonate as sole carbon... | reverse complement strand
GGAGGCTATTTTGTAAGCGTCTTTTCAACTCATATAAATAAGTATCACCGTATAGACCACGTAACTTACCACAAGAATACTTCCTTCTATGCGAGTAATGGTACGTTTGGCAAAGAACAACCCAAACAACCAAAGCAGAATGCCGGCTGCAACAAGTGACAACAGATCGAAATTGGTGATTCCTGCCAAATAGAGTGGGGTAATAGAGGCACTGCATCCGAGCACGAAGAAGATATTGAAGAGATTACTACCTATCACATTGCCAATCGCTATTTCGGGATTCTTCTTCAGCGCAGCTACAATGGAGGTTGCCAATTCCGGAAGTGAGGTGCCGCCGGCAACCAACGTGAGTCCGATAATCGATTCGCTGATGCCCATATTGCGGGCAATGTTGGTGGCTCCTTGAATAAACCATTCACCTCCAAAGATAAGTCCGGCCAAGCCACCGACAATATACAGCGTTGCTTTCCACGTAGGGAGTTGGCGGATCTCCTCCTCTTCGCCCGTGGGAGTATTGTTCGAAGCCATCGAAAACGTATAGCCCAGAAAGATAAGGAAGAAACAGAGCAGCAGAAGCCCGTCTGTAGTGCTTAGCACGTTGACTTTGGCTCCATTCAGGAAAACATCGTTGGCACAGATCAGCAGCACAATGGAGGATAAGATACAGAGCGGAATCTCTTTTCGGAGTGTATTGCGCGTAATAACGATAGGCGCTACCAGGGCTGTACATCCAACAATCATCAGTGTGTTGAAAAGATTGCTCCCGACAACGTTGCCAATGGCTATATCGGCGCTTCCCTTCAGAGCAGAAGAGATGCTGACGGTGAGTTCGGGTGCCGAAGTACCGAAAGCCACAATAGTAAGTCCGATGACCATTGGCGAAATGCGGAAACGCATCGCTACCGACGCAGCACCATCTGTTAATCCGTTTGCACCTAGCAGGATGAGGATAAGCCCTCCGATGAGAAGTAAGATGTCCATATTCTTTTGGTATTTTAGCGCAAAGATAATGATTCTGTTTGATCAAATATCAAAAACATTGCGTATGTTTGAAGCGTTAATTTCAAATAAAAACTTAAAAGCAATTCATATCGAAGATGAGAAAAGAGAGATTCTTGTGTATGGTCCTGTTGCTATTGCTGATGGGAGGACACGCAAATGCCCAGCTAGAGAAAGTGGTACAGCAATTTCTTGGGAATGACTCAGCTACTAGTGTGAATACACCGAAGCCCAACGATTCTGTTCGGTTAAAGCAAATGGCCGAAGCTCTTGACTCGGCCAGGCTTAGTGAAGCCAGCCTGAGGATGGAGATGGAATTGCTGAAAATGAAAACCAATGGTGCCGATTCGCTGAATAGAGCCTTGCAAAAGCAGCGGATCGATTCCCTTCGGAAGGTAACCCCGGGAGTACCTGTGGTTGTTGATGGGGATACGCTTTTCTATTTATATGCCAAGCGTGGCGGTTTGTCTCCACAGGAGCGTGCGCAAGTAACTGCTTCGAAGATCGAAGAGCTGGGCAAAAAGTTTAACCTACGTCCCGATTCGGTATATATGGATAGTACAGACATTGTAACAGATCTGATGTATGGCAATAAAGTCATTATCTCCTTTACCGATCAGGATGGTTTATGGGCCAACTGTTCGCGTAGTCAGCTGGCAGCCAAGGAGCGATTGGTCATTGTTCAAAAGCTTCAGCAGCTACAAGAAACACACGGGGCTTGGCAGATGGGCAAACGGATTCTTTATTTTATCCTTGTTCTCGTAGGCCAGTACTTGCTCTTCCGGGGTACAAACTGGTTGTACCGGAAGCTGAAACTACGTATCGGTAAACTGAAGGATACCCGCTTAAAGGCCATCTCTATTCAAGATTATGAGTTGCTGGATACACAAAAGCAAGTTAACCTGTTGATATTCCTCGCCAATATCGGGCGATACATCGTAATGGGGCTCCAGTTGTTGATTACCGTGCCGTTGCTCTTTGCCATATTCCCGCAAACCAAATCATTGGCCTACATTATCTTCTCGTACATCTGGAACCCGATAAAAAGCATTTTGTTGGGCATTGTCGACTATATACCCAATTTGTTCACCATCGTTGTGATCTATTATGCAGTGAGGTATCTGGTAAGAGGCTTGCGGTATTTAGCCTCCGAGATCGAGTCGGGGCGTTTAAAGATTCATGGTTTCTATCCGGACTGGGCTGTTCCGACCTATCACATCTGTCGTTTCTTGCTTTATGCATTTATGTTGGCAATGATTTATCCCTACCTGCCGGGTTCAAAATCGGGTGTATTTCAAGGAATATCGGTGTTTGTCGGATTGATTATCTCGCTCGGGTCAAGTACTGTGATTGCGAATGTCATTGCCGGAATGGTTATCACCTATATGCGTGCGTTTAAGATTGGCGACCGTATTAAGCTCAATGAGACAACGGGCAATGTAGTTGAAAAGACACCGTTGGTAACCCGTATACGTACACCCAAAAATGAATTGGTTACCATCCCCAATTCGTTTATTATGTCTTCGCATACGGTTAACTACAGTGCATCGGCACGCGATTATGGCTTGATTATTCATTCGGAGGTTACTATCGGATACGATGCCCCGTGGCGTAAGGTACATCAGCTGCTGATCAATGCGGCACTGGCTACTCCCGGTGTACAGGCTACTCCCGAACCTTTTGTACTCGAAACCTCACTGAGCGATTACTACCCTGTTTATCAGATCAATGCTTATGTGGTTGAGGTGGACAAGCTGATGCAGATTTATTCGGCCCTGCATCAGAATATTCAAGATAAATTCAACGAAGCAGGTGTCGAGATTATGTCGCCTCACTACTTTGCAATGCGTGATGGGAACGAATCGACCATTCCGAAGAATGACGGTGCACCTCACAAGTCTGCTCCGACCAATCCGCAAATCCACGATGCTAATGGATAATAAAAAGGCCGCTTTTTCATCACGAGAAAGCGGCCTCACTGTAGTGTGTGTACTTTAATAGTAGAAGTTATTTCTTTCGGTTCACCGTATAGAGTATATTACCCTTTTTATCAATCATGCGTAGGTTCAGTTCTTTCTTGTCGGCCGAACAAACAGAGAATCCGGGTTCGGGACTGCAAAACTGTGTACCTTGTATAGTTTTTACCTTGCGCGAAAGCGAAGCGGATGAGTTGACAACATAGTCAATCTTACTACCTGCTTGGCGAATATGCTGGAAATTGTGTATGTGTCCGCAAATGTACATATCTACGTTATGTTTCTTTAGCACCGGATCGAGGCGTGCTTGTAGGTCACCTCGTTCGCTGGCATCCTTAGGTGTCTCGGCATAGATAGGGTGGTGCCCTACTACGATGACCCAATCCTCTTTGGCGGCTGCCAATACCGAGTCGGCCCAAGCCAACTGACGGTTCATATCCTGACGGTAAGCATCGGGATAGGTTGCCGTATCGTTACGATATTTATCAATGAGTGGAGCCGTATCGAGCCATACAACACGAAGGGTGATACCCTTTTCTTCGAAGGCACGGGTATAGTAACGGGCGGGCATCGTCCAACGGCGGCTCACGTTGGTGTAATCGATTACGGCCTGTGTGCTTCCGCGATATTCGTGGTTGCCTAGTACGGGAAACCAGTCGATCATCAGTTCGGGGTGACTATAAATGAGTTCGAAGTTGGTCATCCACAGCGGATCGTGAATGCTGCGCACTCCTTCGAAGTGATGTACATCTCCTGCAGCTATGACGAATTCGGGTCCTATCTCTTCGCCCATTGTGCCCATTAGCTCGGCGATGGGTTTCTGGTCGTAGTAACCATTGCGTCCCAAGTCGTTGGCTATGTAGAAGTTCAGTTTCTTGTCGAACGGTGTATAGTCTGTTATCTGAGCCGTAGCCAGTGTACTGAACGCGATGAGTGCGAGTAGGAGTAGGTTCTTGATTTTCATATTCATTCTTGTTTTTTTAGAAGTTTATTTTGATACCTGCATTGACTTTGATACCGTAGTATTCGGCCTGCATGGTGCGGTCTTTGGTTCCTTGATAGTATCGGAGCGGCTGGTTCAGCAAGTTGTTGGCTTCGGCGTAGAATGTTGTTTTCAGCTTTTTGCCAAACGTATAGCTGGCATTGGCATCCATATAGCTTACTGCGTCGTAGTAACGATCGTAGAAAGCATTTTCGCCCATTTCGTCGACGAATGCCGATGCGTAGTTATAAGATAAGCGCAGGCTCAGTCCGCTCTTCTCGAAATACAGCGATGCGTTGGCAGTATGCTCGGGCGAGCCGGGAAGCTTTAACCCGCTTTCGTTTTCGCGTCCTTCGAAATTGAAGTTCTTCACACGGGTATGTGTGTACGTATAGGTTCCGTAGAAACCCACATGCTTCATGGCAGGGGCGATGAATCCGAAATCGCGTTGATAGGCCACTTCGACTCCTGTAAGGTTGGCGTTGCCGGCGTTCTTAGGTTGAATCAGTCGGTTGTACGTGGTTCCGTTGAACTCGTAGTTGGTCGTCACCTCATTAACGATAAAATCGTTTATTTTTTTGTAGAATACTCCTGCGCTGACCAAACCGATACTCTTGAAGTAGTAGTCGGCACTCAGGTCGATGTTGTACGACAAGGTTGGTTTCAGGTTGGAGTTACCAATGGTTATTTCCGAATCCGAACGTTTGATATTGATGCTGGGCACCAATGCCGAATATTTAGGTCGCGACAGTGTTTCGGTGTACGAAGCGCGTACTTTGAACTCCTCGCTTACATCCCATTTAAGCAATAAGGAAGGCAGGAAGTTGAGGTAATTATTCGTTTGGCGTTCGCTAGGCGTGGTTAGATCGGCTTCATCATCGTAGGTGCGACCGGTGTATCTCAAGTCGGTGTTCTCGGCACGAAGACCTGCTACCAAACTGATCTTTTCTGTAAACCGCTGATCAAAGCGAACGTATCCGGAGGTTACCGTTTCGCGGGCTTCGAAGTTACCTGCCAGTTCTTCCTGTACCTGCTCTTTTTTGAAAAGCGAAGTATTGTTCAGGTCGAGTGCTCCTACGTATTCTTTGCTGGCAAACAGTCCGGTTTGGTACTTCTTGTTGGGCATAAACTTGTCTGTGCTCTGGTTGACCGTATTCTTCAAACTGTTTTCCATAAACACACCTTTATCAAGTGGGGTGTATTCGTAGAAGTCTACCTCTTTCTCTTTGCTCTTGCTTACTATTTTGGCACCAAAACGAAGCTTGCTTCCATTCTTCAGGTTCGATTTGAAGTTGACTGAGAATTTGAGGTCTTTCTCCTGAATGTCCTGTTGTTGCTCTGTGAGCTCCTTCAATCCGAACTTATCATTCAATGTCATGGTGTAGCCCGACCGAGGTGTTGCGAAGGGTTGGCGGGGGTTGCTTATGTCGAGATCGAACTGTTGTTTCTTTAGTTCAAAGTCAATGTAGCGTTCGTTGGGGCGGAATTCACTTGCCTGAGCGTAACTGGCATTCCAGTCCATCTCGACCGGTCCCAGAATATGTTCACCACCGAGTGTTACGTCCATGGTACGCTGACGCTCCAAGCGGGTGTTGCGGTTGTCCGGTGTACCGGCTTTGGTTTGCACACGCACGCTCGCCTGTCCGTCTTGCTTCAGGTCTTTGAGTGTAGTGCGGTAGCGGTTCTCCCAATCGTTGCGATTATTGAAGATGCCTTTGAGCATCAATTTATGGTTGGCGTTGATCTCCCAGTCGAGTGCTGCCGAGTAGCTCTGACGCTCGCGTGTAACGTAGTACTGGCGAATCTGGTAGTTGTCTACAAATGCTTTTTCGTCTGTGCCCTCTTTCCACGTAAACTCTGTGTTGTATGATCCCGAAGGGGCGTTTTGATACGATGCCGATAACATGACACCCAGCTTCTTGTTGAAAAAGCGATCACCGTAAGTCAGCCCAAGGTTGAGTTGCGCCTTGTCGCTTATCCAGTTATATCCGCTACCTGCCGTAGCAGTGATGGTACGTTTGTAAGGTGAGTTTTTGGTAATCAGGTTGATCGATCCGCCAATGGCGTCTCCATCCATATCCGATGTAACTACTTTGCTTACTTCGATGGTTTGAATCATGTCGGCGGGTATGAGGTCGAGTTGCACATTGCGTGTATCCCCTTCGGCCGAAGGCATGCGGTTGCCGTTGATGGTTACCGAGCTAAGATCGGCCGATGTGCCGCGTACCTGTCCGAAGCGCGCTTCGCCTTGATCGTACTGCACGTTGATACCCGAGATACGCTTTAGGGCGTCTCCGATATTGGCATCGGGGAACTTGCCGACCTGATCGGCCGATACTACGTTCTTAATGCCTTGGCTGTTCTTTTGTGCGTTGATGGCGCGACGTTGTCCTTGAAAGGCTCCGCCGACAACGATCTCTTGCAGTTCTACACCCTCGCTCAAGACTACATCTTTCTCCAGCGTTTTGCCTGCTGGAACTGTGATTTTCATCTCTATGGGTGTGTATCCTACGTAGCTAACTTTTACAGTATAGGTGCCGGGAGTGAGGTTGGAGAAGGTGTAAAACCCATTAACATCGCTAGTTACTCCGGTACGTATCTTCTCGATATACAAGGTTGCTCCGGGCAATGTTTGTTTGCCTGTGTCGATGATTCGCCCTTTGATGGTACCTTGCTTGATTGAGCTTTCGTATTCATCGGCCCAAAGGTTGCCCCCTAAAATACATAGTAAAAGAAAAAATGAGATAATTTTGCCTACTTGTTTCATTATTGTCATCATACGTTAATAATACGCTGCAAAAGTACGGTAGGTTCGTTTCGTATCTTTTACATCGGTTTGAACGTTGAGTGACAATAAGGTTTCGTTCGTGTTACAGTTTTTCGCCGCGTATCAGTACTTTCTGTTCATTGGCAAGGGTGGTGGCAAAGAGGTAAATGTCTCCTCCATCCGAAAGCTTGGTACGTTTGCGCAGTTCGGCCACCGTAGCCGGAAAGTTACGTACTGTAATGTTTGCTTTCGATGCACCTTGCATCAGCTCCTTGAGCTCCTTTTTGTTGAGCGAACCGGTAGCGGTAATGCGAAACGAGCGGCCGGGAAAACCCTCTATCCATTCGTTCGATGTGTATAGGTGGCTATTGGGGTGCAGCTTCTTCACCTTATATATAGAAGCAACTTTTCGGAAAGCCCCCGCCTTAAGTATGGAGGCGTTGGGCTCGTACAAATAAGTTTCCGGTTGCTCGGCATAGGTGCAGTGAGCCGCCTGTTCGGCTTCGCGTGTGAAGGAGAACGTCTGCGCCCCTTTGGCGGTTAAGTTAACACAATGAATCGTTACCTCTCTCGCAGGCTGCTTGGCGGCCATCAGCAACAACTCTTTGCACTCATTGTTGACCGAAAGGATGTGTGCCTCGTATGTATAAGGCATATCCCGCAAAGCCAGTGTGAGGTCGAGCATGGGCGAGAGCTTGATCATCACCCGTCCGGCTTTGTTGGTGAGTACGGGCGCCAGCGCAGCTACGTCCGGTTCGCAGTCCGATATGGCAACCGTCTTACCACCCTGTTCGTTTCTGCGTGCAGGGTCGATGAATATCATATCAACCGGTTGCATACGCCATAGGTAAGCCACCCCGTCGTCGTTGCGCACCTCAATGTGGTTGAGGTCCAATAACGGGAAGTTATGGCTTGCTAAGGTGCAGAGTTCTTCCTGTCGCTCTACGTAAACGGCCTTGGCAAACTTCTTGGCAAGAAACGCACAGTCAATCCCGAAGCCTCCGGTGAGGTCGGTAAAGCTATCGCCCGCTGCCAATGCAGCCTTATAACTTGCGGTTGCCTCCGACGAGCATTGCTCCAATGAGAGGTGCCGCGGATAGAGCAGCCCTTCTACTACACTCCACGAAGGTACTTTATCGGCAAGCACTTTTCGTCCGGCTATCTGTCTGATAGCGAGTTCCATGTTTACCTGCGGATATTTTCTGGCCTGCAAAGCCAGTGTACGTACATCGTCATCACTGTGCGTGCGGATGAAGTCGAGTGTAGCCGGAGATATGTTCATCATGGTTGTGGCTCCTGTTTGATTTCCAGATAGTGTACGTCGAACCGCCCCTTGCTGGTTTGTCCTCCTTCGAAAGTACCGCTGATGATTCTCCTTTTCTTATCCAGATTGGTGATGGTGACGTTGCCGTCTTCCAGTGGTTCAAACCCGAAGGAAGCATCGGTATAGGTTGTTGTTTTTCCTATCTGTGGTGAGTGGATGGTGAACCTGATCGGCTTCAACATCTGTACGTAGACATACACGTTTACTATATCTTTGGCCGGATAGTACTCAAAGCGGATTGAGCTCGTAGCCGGAGGAGCTCCGTAGCGTCCGCCCACATAGAGCCAACCGTCTATCAAACAACCGAATGTATCGGCACCTGTGGTTGTTGCTTCGGGCATCACCGTGGTGTCTACCGTTGTGTCTTCACTCTCGCAGCCGATACAAAGCAAGAGCATTAGTACGAATATGTATTTTTTCATCTTTGTTTATGGATTGAGCGTTAATTAAAAAGAGTAGGTTATTCCTGCCGAAATACTCAGTCGGCTTCCCGATAAAGACTCGCCATTGGGAAAGGTCACTTCGATGGTTTCGTCGTGATAACGTACGTCCATTTGTCCAAACTTAGCGATCAGATACTGAGCGTCTGCCCCAATGCCCCAGTTGCTGTTTAGTTTATAGTTGAAGTTGAGCCCTAGGTTGCCTGCCAGATTGGAGGTGGTCACTGTTCTGCTGTTTGAGAACACCTCTCCGTTGTTGCGATAAAACATCCAGCCGAGTCCGGCATTGAATCGCAAGTCGACAGCGTTGTTGTTTACGATGTAGAGACCTGCCTGCGGAGAGATGAAATGTGTGTACACATGATCGGCTCCCTCTTCGTGTCGTGCTTGGGCGGAATATCCCGAATAGAGTAAGCCGAAGCCCAGATGTTTGAACGGTACCACGTAGTATTGAGCATCCCAGTTCAGCCCTTTGCAGAGTTTGTCCTGGTAACTGTTATCGCGGATGGTTAATCCGCTGGTACCCTCCAGCATATTGCCGTAGCCTACATGAAAGGCAAATGATTGTCTGCCATTCTGAGCCGATGTCAACGCAGTATAAACGATGAACATAAGTAGAAGTGTGATGTTTCTTTTCATTGATTTAATATTTCAGGTGATCTTTTTTGTCGGTTTCCGTTGTTGTTCATATTGCAAAGAAACAAAAAAGAAACTTCTTTTGAAAGTTTCTTTTTGAATAATAGAGGGTTGCTGACTTTTTTTGGAGTTGTGCCTACGAATAAGATAGAGGTTATAACCAGACTTTGTTACAGTGTAGTTATAACCTCTTTAAATAATATATATAGTGTTGTGCTTCTTTTTTTAACTACTCTATTATAGTTCCTTTTACATCAAGTTCGCGAATGGCTGCAACTGCAGTATTACCTCCTTCATCGGGGACAACTAATTTTATGTAACGAGCTGTTGCTGATTTTACATAATATTTCAAGGGGGCATCTTGATTTGTAAATCCGAATTTACCGATAGGAGTCCAGTTTTGTCCGTTCTCACTAGCCTCAAAACGTACTACTTTAAGTGGGTTGTTACTTCCCCGTCCGCGTGGCAATAATTCTATTTGAGCTATTTTCACCTTTTGAATCATGTCAATAACAATCTCATAAGGTAGAGGATCTGATCCTCCCGACCATTTTGTATGCCAGAAAGTTTCACTATTATCATCTATCATGTGTTTGGCTTTTCCATTGTTGCTTCCTTCTCCGGTCGGTTCTTCAGTCGTTGCAGATACTATTTTCCAATTTGATTTGGATAGTTTCTCTCCCTCCTTAATTACACAGTAAGCGGCATAAGACTCTTTGTCTACTTTTATAGTTGCGGTGGACGAAATGCTACTTATTTGTACCGGCAGCATATAATTGCCTGGTAGTAAGTTTTGCTTTAGCTTATAGGTAGCTGTAACTTGGCTGATACCGGCTTTTAAGACAGGAGTATCCGGACTTGTGTAAGAGTCGGCAGGAAGCATACTGAAATAAGTGTTATTAGCCCTATTGTAATCGTCAATAATGGACTGGTTGTTGGCTAACTGACAAGTTATCTCCCATTTATTGGTAAATGGAACACCGATTGATATACCCAATTCGCTCACGTTAGATGGATTTATCACTTCAACTCCAGGGTTCATGATGGTGACAATTGGCTCGGAAACATTGAACCCTAACAGCATTGTTGAGCGTCTTGAAATGAAAGGCATTCCACTGGACTTTGCTCTAATGGGTAATATGTATTGTACATTGTTATATCCTGACAACTCTTTTATTTTTGCTGGGTTGTAAGTCAATGTTTTTTTTATGAGCCGCTCTTTATCACTTGTATGGATTACTTCCTCCGGTAGTCTATAACAATCTATAGGGAGAAGTCTATAAGATGTTCCATCGGACTTATTGATAGAATCGACCAAAGATTCATCAACCGATATATCAATTGTACTAGCCGATAGATTTAGGCCACCTTGCTGAATCCATAAATCAACGACATATTCCTCACCTACATCATAAGACTGAAGTGTGTTGAACCCCTCTTGAGCGAATGCTAAAACGCCTTCAGTGTGAGAGTTTATGTCAAAGCTATTATTGCAACTACTGATGGATAGTGCAATGAAAGCTGATAGTATACTGCTATTTATTTTATTCATAATTAGTTCTTTTATGTGTAAGTTACCATCCGGGGTTTTGAACCAAGTTTTTCGTTTTCCTTATTTCTGAGTCCGGTATGGGGTGTAAATACATTTTTTTATTGAAAACAATGAGGCTGGATTCTACAACGCGGTTAAAATCTTCTTTATCTCCAAACTTGCCGCGTACATTCATCCCGTGTGCATAACCAGACTGACGGCCTTCGCCGTCTTTATGGGCTATCATCCATCTTCTCACATCAAAATATCGTTGTCCCTCAGTGGCTAATTCAATTTGCCGCTCTCGTTGTATAGCGGCTCGTTGTAGCTCTTGGTTACCTTTGATTGCTGAGTTTAGTGTTTCTATGGATGGCAATCCGGCTCGTTCGCGTATCAGGTTTAGATATCTTAATACACGTTCGTCGTTCGGGTTAGTTTCGTTAACGATTTCTGCATACATCAAGTAAAATTCGGCCAAACGGAAGATGATAGAAGGACGAAATTGACTTGTGACACCCGGATTCGTTTTGCTTACGGATCGGTTGAAACGTTTGAAAAGCATGTAACCCGTAGTGGTAGCCTGCCCCTCTTGTGCTCCTGCATTTCCACCATTATAGAATGACACCTGATTACAGCTAACAGGCCATTGACGTCCATTGAAAAAGACTGTATTGTAAAAGCGGGCTTCGCGTTTTAAATAACGCTTGCTAACAGTTACATTTGTGTATTTCTTGGAAAAGTTGTCATTGACATCTTTATAAGTTCCATACCCTTCTTCTTCGTACAAACTTGATTGTGGTAAATAGCTGGTAGGTGAAACAGGCAACCCATCCTGCATATAGAATGCATCAACTAACTCTTGTGTTACTCCAGTCGAACCTAACCCGTTTTTCTCACAGCGTGGAACAATTCTTCGGTCAAAAGCATCTCCGTCAAGTCCTCCCCAATCATTATTGGCGGTAGCCCAGATGATTTCATGGTTATACTTTTGGAAAAGGTTATATACAGATAGAGCCGGATCTAGTTCCGTATTAGTAACCCCTTTGTATTCTTTATATAATTCATATCTTCCGGCTTCAGCATAATCTATAAATTCCTTACAAGCGGCTAAAGCTTTATTCCATTTGTCGGGATTGTAGTCAGGAAATAAGCGTGTTCCGTCCGGATTGGTAATAGCTAATGCTTCTCTGTTGCCACCATTGAGGAGAGGGCTTGCCGCATAAAGCCATAATTTAGCACGAACAGCCAGTGCTACACCTTTAGTAGGCCATGCTCTATAGTCCTTGTCGTCAAAAATAGGTTCTTGAGTTAACTCCTTGGCTACCTCTGACAATTCCGAATCAATATATGCGACTACTTCATCAACGGTGTTTCGTGGAAAATCCTGATCTTCAGTTGCATCATATACCTTATCCTTAACCAGAATGATTGGTCCATATTGTTCGAATAACAGATAGTGGTAAAAAGCGCGCATAAAACGAACATTGGCTTTCATTTGCATTAATTCATCTTCTAATAACTGGTCACCTTGGGTTCCTGTTGTTGTGATAATATGTGCCTTTTGCAGGAAAATATTGGCTTGTCGAATGAGTTTATAACAATCACCATAACGGTGAAATCCCATATTTGATGCATTCTTGTCCGAGTTATTATATTTGGATGCTTTACCATAACCTGTCACCAACTCATCACACATGCTTGCCCACGGATTTTTGAACGCTCCTACATTTTCACTATTGAGACCAGAGTAATCGGGTATACTTGAAAATATATTAGCATACCATCTTTTAGTATATGATACATTATTAAAGATTTGGTCGGTATTTTGTAAACCTCCAGCCAATTGATCAGAGACAGCCAAGTAATCGCATGAGCAAATCGCGAATAATAGCGTTGTAAATAGTATGTAAGTATAATTTTTCCTTTTCATTTTATTCTGTATTAGAATGATAGTTTAGAATGTGAAATCAATTCCGAGTGTAAATGTGCGCGGTAGAGGATAATTAAATCCAGCGTTTCCATTACCTGCTTCAGGATCAAAATATTTGATGTCGTCCCAAACGGCTAAGTTATATCCCATCAAATATATTCGGGCTGTTTCAAGTCCTATTTTGTTTAGTAATGATTTTGGTATTTGATAACCAATTTCAATATTCTTCAGACGTAAAAAAGAGCCGTCTCTTAACCACCATGTACTTGATACACGGTTGTTGGCGTTATTTGTATTGCTTTTATGCAATCGAGGAATAATAGCATTCTGGTTGGGGTTATCTTCAGTCCAACGATCTAAAGCAAAAGTGCGATAGTTAGATTGATCAACTCCCCATGAGAATGGATACCAACCTTCCGAAGTGCTACCACCTAATAGAACGGAAGTGTTGCCTGCCCCTTGGAAAAATATGCTCGCATAAATACCTTTGTATTCGGCATTCAATCCAAATCCATAAATAACTTCAGGTACACTGGGGTTACCTACTCCTCTAACTTGATCGTACGAATCAATTGTACCATCACCATTTACATCTACATATTTAATGTCGCCCGGACCGATTAATCCGCCTAGAGTACTGCGTGGTAACTCGGGACGTAGCGTATATGTCTTTAATCCGTTTGCATTGGTATTTACAATAAAGTCTTCCTCCGTATACAAGCGATCGGCAATATACAGTGTGTTTTCGCTGACGCGGGTACCTGTTACTGCTTGATAGGCATATCTCTGTGGTAACTCATCGTATTCAAGAATTTTGTTGTGTGTATAAGTTAACGTTCCGCGGGCACTGAGTTTCCACTTTCCAATTTGCTGATTTAGGTTGAGCGACATATCAACACCCTCATTACGGACTTTCCCGAAATTTTGCCAAGGATCTTGTCGCAATCCGCCTAGTTGTGGAACGGTTCTTCGTTGCAGCAATATGTCTTGACGAGTTGATCGAAAATAATCAAAAATTATATCTATGCGGTTATTAAACAATCCCATATCAAAGCCGAAATTCTGTTTCTCTTCTATTTCCCATGCCAGGTATGGAGCCGAGAAGCGTCCTTCGATAATTCCATTGCCTATTCCATTAGTGCCTCCCGTATCACCTATTCCTTGGGTAAAACCACCTGCATCAGTTTTAAACGTTGGTCTGTATAAAAATCGTTCCTGTCCTGTTTGGTCGTTACCGGTACGTCCGATAGAGCCTCTTAGTTTAAATTTGTTTACGTAATTCTTTAGTTTTTCAGGATAAAATGGTTCGTTTGATAAATAATAGGCGACTCCTACTGCAGGGAAAAATCCGAATCGGTGTCCTGCTGCAAAAGCTTCAGATCCCGTATAACCAAAGTTTCCTTCGATAAAGTAGCGTCCATCATAGCCATAGGTAGCACGTCCGACTATACCTTGTTTCCGGAAAGGAAGAGGTACGTTGTGTTGTTGGATTTCTTTTTGCATATACAATAACATGGCTGTGATGTCATGTTTGTCAAATGTGCGCTTGTAATTGATCGCTGCATCAATATAGATTTTCTTGGTAGCGCTGGTTGCGCTGTTCTTGGGGTCTTGAATATCCGGATTACCAGATACTACGGTTGAAAACAACAATGCGCCATTCTCATCGCGTCCTGTAGCATGATACCTTGTCGGGTTATATTCGCGACGAATAATCATTTCACTATCGTAATCATAACTGATATTTAGGTTTGCTGATAATCCTTTTGTGATGAAATCCAGTTTTTGATTGACACTGACTTTTGATTGAATGCCTGTGCGATACTCTTTGGCATAACCAGAATTCATTAATAAATTATAAGGATTACGCATATTGGCATCTCTTTCTTGTGCGTAAGTTGCTACGGTTCCATCGCTGTATACCGCAGGAAATGCATGGGGAGGCGTGATTAATATGGAGCGGAAAATGCTTGATGTACCTGTACCGGGATAGTTATTAACAAGATATTGCATGGCGAGATCAACACCTACAGTTGTTGTATTGGATACAGTCATGTCAATATTAGAACGAAGATTGAACCTGTCAATGCCGATATTTGTATCATAAATCCCATTTGGCCTGTTTTTGAATAATCCACTTTCGTTGAAATAAGCGCCTGATACAAAGTATTTTGCTTTTTCAGTACCTCCACGAACATTGAGCGTGTATCGATGGCTAAAAGTATTTTTGCGTAACATTTCATTTACCCAATTAGTGCTTGGATACAAATCCGGATCATCATTATTGCGATAATGTGCAATCAGGTCGTCAGAAAATTGATTGGCTTCTCCGTCATTGCGAAGAGCTTCATTGAACAAACTTAAATAATCGGCCGAACCAACAAATTCCGGGAGGCGTGTGGGAGATGAAATTGTATGTTCCGTTTTGAATGTGATTTTAGCTTTCTCTACACGTCCACGTTTGGTTGTTACCAATACTACACCATTTGCACCTTCGGCACCATAAATGGCAGTGGCAGCTGCATCTTTCAAAATTGAAAATGTTTCGATCTCATCCGGTTCTATATCATTCATATTTCTGGGAACTCCATCAACTAGTACCAAGGGGGAGGTTCCTCCCGCAAAAGTACTAACCCCTCTAATCCAGAACTCTGCGTTGTCATATCCCGGTTCTCCGGAACGTTGAACTGCTATTAAACCGGCAACTTGTCCTGCAAGGCTGTTAGTCAAACTACGGGATGGAACAACAAGGTCTTTGGGCTTGACGGAACTCATGGAAACAACTACACTTTCCTTCTTCTGTTTGCCATAGCCGATTACGACAACTTCATCCAATGCTTTTGAATCCTCATTTAGCATCACATTGATGTTTCGTTTTCCTTTTATTTTCACTTCTTCGGTATTATAGCCCAGATATGAAACTAATAAAATAGCCTCCTCTGAAGGTACATTAATCTCATAACGCCCTTCAATATTTGTAATAGCTCCAGTTGTGGAATTCCCTTTTACAATCACATTGGCTCCGATAATCGATTCGCCTTTGCTATCCGTCACTACACCTGTGATTTTTATCTTACTCTTTTGTTGCGTAATTTCGGGAGTTGACTTTTCTTTCTCTTTTTTATAAATACTGATTTGACGATCCTTAATTGAGTAACCGTTTTCTGTATGATCGAAAAGCTGTTTAAGCACCTTCTCTATCGGTTGATCAACTATGTTTACAGATACTTTGCGATTTAGATCAACAGCTCCGTCTCTGTAGAAGATAATAAACTCGCTAGTCTGTTCAATCTCATTGAAAACTTGTCGAACAGTTTTCTCTATCGCCTGCATGGTGAATATTTTTGTTCGGGTGTAACTATCTGTTGCTAAGCTCACGTGACTCAACGATAAGAATAAAAGAAGTAAAAAAATACTTTTAAAAGATAATAAGGTTCTACCTTTAATCTTATTCAGATTAAAAAATGATTGGTTTTTCATACATTTGTACAAATTTGATTAAAACGCTGTTTTTTGAAAATTGTGTTTACGGGTTGGATGATATGTCGGTATTATCCAACCTGTTTTTTGTCATTTAAGGTCCCTGTTTCATTTGATTGTTGCTAGAGGTTATTTAATAAAGAAAGTTCCATCTTTTGTTTTTTCAATTTCAGCCGGTATGGTTTCCGCTAGTATTTCTAAGACTTCTTCCAGGCTATCCCGCAGATTCAGTTTTCCGCTACACGTTATGTCTTTCAGGCGTGGAGATATGGTAATGTCGCGTTTATAGTATTGGGATAGTTTGGTTGCAACGTTTGATACGCTTTCTTTCTCGAAGATGCAATAACCGTTTATCCAACTGATATGATTGGCTACATTGACCGTTCGAACTTGTAAATCCTTCTCGCTGTATGCCAGCATTTCATTGGGTTTCAGTTTTCTCGTGGAGTGATGGTGGGTATCTACTTCTACCGAACCACTTACCAATACCACATTTTGATTTTCGGTATAAGCATTGATATTGAATTTGGTTCCCAATACCCTTACGTCTAATTGAGAGGTCTTTACGATGAAGGGTCTGCTCTTATCGGGCGACACCTCCAGATAGACTTCTCCTTCCACATAGATTTCGCGTCTTTTGGTTGTAAACTCCACGGGGTATACGACACGGGTGTTGGCATTTACATATACTTTGGTGCCATCGCTAAAGGTGATGGAAGAGCGTTTACCCGCCGGAACGATCAGTTGGTTGTATGCTTCGTCCGTACCTTTGTTCTCGTCTATATGTATGGTTTGCGAGTTTATATCGACTTTTCCTTTTTGGTAGAGCAGTTTACTGTCTTCTCCATCTATGGTTAGTTTTTTCGTATCCGATAAAATCAGTTGTACTTCATCTGTTGGCTGTGCGTCTGGTCTTTTTACCGAGGCGATTCCGGCATAGTCCTCTTCCGGCATATTCATCAGTGCCATCCATCCACCCACAAAAACAATGATGATACATGCTGCCGCAGCTATCCATCTGTGTATTAGTAGGTAAGGGTGCCTTTTTTTCTCTTTGGCTATGGTGCGGCATTTAATCTGTTCCCAAAGCTCAGCTACTTCTGGCTCTGAAATACGTTTGCCGGAACTATGCGTTACAGTATGCAACAATGCACGTGCCAACTGCATTTCGCTAGCTAGTACCTTGTGTTCTGCTTCAAGCCGGCTCCAAAAGAGTTGGCTTTCGGGGGTAGGATGATGTTCTGACTCTAAAAAATAATCATCATTTAAGAGGTCTGTTGCTGTATATGTAGTATAGTCTGTCTTCTCCATTTCTATGCCTTATTTATCTCAAAGACAAACGGACTTTTATTTTCTACTCATAGAAAATGAAATTTTTTATCCATAATGTATTTATTTGGATAAAGAAGAGCACAGATAGCCCGGACGATTCGCGCAACTTGATCAAAGAACGCTGAAACAAATTGTAGGCCGATTGATAATTGAGATCCATCAAACGGCATATTTCATCGTATTGCAAGTCTTCGTAGAATCGGTAATAGATGATTTCGCGCTGCCGGGGCGAGAGCGTGTTTAGCAGATGGGCAATGGTTTGATTTTGAGAAGACTCCTCTTCGCCTGCAATGAATTGCTCCTCGACCGACAGGTCGAAGTCAAGAGTCACGTTGCTTATATACGTATCGTGCAGACGGTTTCTGTTGAGCGTATTAAATAAGGCATGTCTTAAAGCCGACATCAGATAGAACCTCGGGTTGTCGGGTATTGTTAGCTTCTCTCTATTTTGATAAATGTTAACAAATAAATTCTGAATGCAGTCTTTCACCACTTCCGAATCGGCACAGAAACGACACCCGTATTGATAAAGTTGATGAATATATCGGTTGTATATCCATGCATAAGCCTCATTGCTGCCCTCTATCAGTAGTTTCCATTGGGCGAGACTTTCACTCGTATCAGATTGACCATTCTTTTTCATTAACGATTTCGGGTTTCTCTATTATAATCATTTTAGCAAGCCTTTTACTTCGATGATTCTGCTTGGTGAACCCTATTTATAGACTAAACCATTGTTTTAAAAAGGATTGCAAGGGGGCTTTTTGTTTCATGATTGCTGCAAAGATAGATATTATTTTATTATGGACAAGGAAATGCCGAATATATTCGGAGTGAAATATGAAATGCTATCCCGAACTTTGAGCAATTAAAGAAAAATGGATACTTATGGTTAACGAAGCAGATGTTCTGACTGATATCGGTAAGATTATAGTTCGCAGACGTAAAGAGCTGAATATTACACAAGAAGAGTTGGCTTATTCCGCCAACGTAGATCGAACCTATATAGGATATATTGAGAATGGAAAACAGAATATTTCCATATCCATTCTTTGCAGAATAGCCAATGTGCTCGACCTGGATATGAAAGACTTCTTCTCTTAAGCCTCTTTTAAATGCTAACACTAATCTAAAAAATACAAATTCGATGCGAAAACTATGTATGTGTTTATTTGCTTGCATAACGCTGACTTCTTATGCACAACTGCAAAATAATGAAGTGTGGAAACTTCCTGAAATGGGTCAAGGCGCCGTTCGCCAACTCATTCGCATTCCCGATATCCAAGGCTATCATACGCTAAAGTGCGACTTTCATATCCATACCGTTTTCTCGGATGGCGAAGTATGGCCTTCTGTCCGTGTAAAAGAGGCCTGGCGGCAGGGACTTGACGCAATAGCCATTACCGACCACATTGAGTACCGACCGCACAAAGATCAACTTTCGGGAGATTTTAATTCGGCAGATAACATCGCCCGTAAAACAGCCAACGACCTTGGTTTTATCTTGATTAAGGGATCTGAAATAACTCGTCAGAAACCTTTGGGACACCTCAATGCCCTCTTTCTCACAGACTCTAATCCGCTCGATGTCAAAGATCCTTTGCAAGCCATCGACATAGCCCGTTCGCAGGGAGCTGTTATTTTGTGGAATCATCCGGGATGGCCCGATAACCAATCGACCATCTACCCGGTGCACGAACAACTGTTGGCCAATCATAAAATCGATATGGTAGAGGTACATAACTATATGGAGTACTATCCCCTCTCTTTCGATTGGATTGCGAAATACAACATCGCTCCTTCGGCCAATTCGGATACGCATAATACGATTGAAAATGAGTTTGGTACAGACCGCATGCTCCGTCCCATGACTCTTGTGTTTGCCAAAGATCGTTCGGAGGCAGGTATCAAGGAGGCTTTGCTGGCTCGTCGCACAGCGGCTTTGTTCAATGGCAATGTGATGGCACGACAGGAGTGGGCCGAGCAACTGTTCCGCTCTTCTATCGACTATCGGATTATTCGCCAAAGCGAAGGTTCGGTAACGCTGGAGGTCGAAAACCGCTCGGATATTCCTTATACACTCAAAAACAGTAAGAATGACATGATGGTACTTCCCGCCCAGAAGGCTGTGATTCTTAAACTAATACCCGGCGAGAGGCTGCGTGTAATGAACGTCTTCGTAGGTCATAATCGAAACCTGGAGATTCCGGTAGAATAATTCACCTTCCGAACATCGTAACGCTGCGATTCGTATTGTATTATTTTGAACGCAATACGTACAAAATCGGAACTTCTCTCGTCTGCTCTCATTTATCTTTGTCTCGGTTCCGGATCAAAAACAGATGCTTTTGATCCGGAACCGGGATTTATGTTAAACAAATCAAATCATTAAGACGTATGAGAAAACAACTATTCTTACTTGCTGCTATGGCAATTTCACTGACAGTCGGTGCGCAAAATCTGATTCAGAACGGCGACTTTAACAAGGATGTAGACGTGGTGGTTACCAACGCCAACAAGGCTGTTCCGGGCGAGTGGTTTATCGTTAATAATGAGCCGGATAAGAATGCCACCCGGATTGAACTGGTCGATGGTGGTGAGTCTCATCAAGGTGCGATGCAGATGAAAACGACAACACCTGTTTCGTGGTACAGAGCTTACTTTGGCCAACGTATTCAGCAGACAACGATTGAGCCGGGTGTATATACGTTGAGTTTTGATGCCAAAGGATTGTCGAAAGATGCCGTTGTATCGGTCTATATCAAACAAACGGTGGAGGAGAAAGATCCTGCTACTAATAAGTTCCGAAATACATTCTTTGTGCGCAAGCAGTACGATCCGGATAAACAACTGACTCACTCGGGAGCATCTTTCTCGCAGACGCTGAAAAAGGTCGATACGTGGATACCCGTCACGGTTGACTATGACTTCGGACGTACCATCAACCAGATGGCCAGCAAGAAGTCGGTGGGCAATGAGTTGCAGATAACCGAACTGAGCGAGAATGCTCCGATTCTATCGGACTTCTATGTGGTGATACAGGGGCTCGCTGGCAACCAGACCATTCAGATAGATAATGTGAAGCTCATCAAGAAAGGGAATTAGGACAAGTGATTGATTAGTAGCAATATTCGCTTGTTACTTTGCCACCTTTCCATCATCGTGTTCTTCGCTGTTTGCAGAAGAACTATTTTAACGGTGTGTTAACTACGTACTTTTGGTATGAATGAATACGTATTCATTCATACCAAAAGTACGTAGTCTTGTACCTGAAGAAATAGACAGCATACCGAACGATTAACAATGTTAACACGCAGAGCGAATGTTTCGAAGCCACCAGGGACTTAAATAGGCACCGTTGGCAATGGCTGTATAAACATTGGGATTTACCTTGTGCTGATTAATCATTAGCTGCATCAATCGCTTGGTTCCGGTCATCAAATAGTACATTTTTAACTCATCGTATTTCTTGTCGTTTAAACGGACGTCATTGCAAGAGAAGCCTTGGGTGTTGAGCTGAGGCATATAAGGTGTATCATCTATTTGAAAATGAGTTACTTGTTTTCCCGATGATTTCTTTTAATATTTTGTGCAAATATACTTCGTATGATATGTGTAGTAAAAACGGATGTTTTGGTCATATTAAAATTTAGGAGTTACAAATTATTTAATATTACTTTTAGTAACTTTGTTAAAGTTTTGCCGTTTACTCAAAGCTGTTAACTTTACATTGTAAATCTTATATTATATGTACTACACAGGTCAATACAAATATTTATTATTAGCTATTATTGTTTGCCTCCCCTTAAGCTCTTATGGTCAATATTTTAAAAAGATAAATATGAAAGATGGCTTGTCTAATCCTTCTGTTTTAGCTATTTATCAGGATATATTGGGGCGTATGTGGTTTGGAACCAATGAAGGTGTTAATGTTTACGATGGTAAGGAGATAAAAGTTTTTAAATCATATACTACAGAGGGTTCTAATGTTCGGAAATTGATGAATGGGTCTGTAAAGCAAATAGTTGGGAGCCAACAGGGTGATATTTTTATGTTGAACAATGGTACTTTAATTAAATATGATATAAGAAAAGAAACCTTTAAAGAGATATACAATAACCACGTAGGAGCAATAGGGTGTATTAATAATAAAATTTGGCTTGCTGTATGCGATACAATATTTATACACGATGCAGAAACAGATTCTTTGCAGTTTAAGTATAAGTTGAATACAAAGAACGTTTGGTGTATAGAGGAAATGAAAGATAAAATATGGTTCGGAACTGCTACCGGTCTGTATGTGATGGAAAACAATGTAGTAAGATGCGTTTTGCCAGATATCGAAATATTTAAGCTTTTTGCCAGTAGCCGGAATGAACTTTGGATCGCCACCCGTATGAGTGGCCTTTACCGTCTTCATCGCGACGGAAAGTTAATGAAAGAGCAAAATGCTAGTCACCGGGTAGTAAGCGAACAAATACGTGATTTTATCGAGGATGATAAGAATAATATTTGGTTCGGAACCTTTGACGGGTTACAGATGTATAATCCGTATTCAGATACCTATAAGGTTTATCGTCCGGATTATACCCCCGGCTCTCTTGAGCATCAATCAGTCTTTTCACTTTATAAAGATCGGCAAGGAACTATCTGGGTAGGTTCTTATTATGGTGGTGTCAATTACTTTAACCAGACGAAAGATGTGTTTACTTATTATCCTTATGGTAAGTCGAGCTCACGCTATTTGAGCTTTCCAATAGTAGGCGAAATGGTGCAAGATAAGGATCATGATCTATGGATATGTACAGATGGAGGAGGAGTTAATAAGTTAAATCGAAAAAGTGCAACCTTTACTTATTGGCTCGCTTCTGATAAAAATTCAATTTTACATAATAATGCCAAAAGTATTACGTATGATTCTGGGCGTGATTATCTTTATATAGGTACCTATACCGGAGGAATTAGTCGTTTAGATCGTAAAACCGGTAAGGTACATAATTATCTTACCGACTATCTGAAGACAGGAGTAGGTCCCAATCAAATAATTTATCATTGTTTATTTCATGAAAATTGGTTATATGTTTCTTCCCGAAATGGTCTATGGCGTTTAAATCCGGATACGGATCAATTTCAGTTAATATGTTCGGAGCAGCTGTATCTTACATTCGATATAGATACAAATGGCTATATCTGGTTAGCTTTTAATAGTAATCTTTATCGCTTGAAAGTGGATGACTGGAATTCGCTTGAGCGTATGGAGCCAATTCTATTCAACAATAGTAATGCAAAAATAACCCGTATCATGACAGCGAAAGATGGTACGGTGTATATTTCTACATTGGGAGATGGGGCTTTCTCTTATCACTATTCTACCTCAAGTTGGCACCAATATACTACCCGATCAAGTAATCTATTGAGTGATTTTTGTTATAATATAATTGAAACACCGCAAAATAACATCTTGATTACATGTGATAAAGGGTTTTCTATTTATTCTCCGTTTAGTTCCTCTATGTTTTCTTTAGAATTGGGTTGGCGTAGCGGAATATCGGCTATAACTGATGGTAGTGGTGCATTGGCTACTGCTGATGATTTAATCTATCTAGGCGGTGTTGACGGCATGATTTCATTTAACGAAAAAGACCTTTATCAAGACGACAAAAAAAAGGCGGAATTCTATTTCTCTGATCTATATATAAACAATGTTCGTAGTCTCCCCGACGATGAAAGTGGAGTTTTAGCACAAAGCCTCCCGTTTACTAAAGAAATAGAACTTTCTCACACTCAAAATAGCTTGACCATTGACTTTGCAAACTCAAACTTTGTTGAGCATGGAAACAATGTACGATACCAATACATGCTTAGTGGGTTTGACCAAGACTGGATATGTGCCGATCTGATGCGAGTGAATTATACCAATTTGTCTCCTGGAAAATATACATTGAGAGTTCGAGAGATAGGAAGCGGACATGGTGGTGAGAATATTCGCGAAATAGCGTTAAGCATTTGTATTAATCGACCTTGGTATGCTACCGCATGGGCATATTCCCTATATATCCTCCTATTCGCTGCTGTTATATATGCTTTATGGCGTATGCAGAAAGGAAGAAGAGAGTTATCTTTATCCTTATTGAAAGAGAAAAATGAGAAAGAGCGTATCGAAGAATTAAATAAAATGAAGCTCCACTTCTTTACCAATATATCGCATGAGTTTCGTACACCCTTGACTCTTATTCTCGGGCATGTTGAAATTCTTTTGCAAGGAGGCAAGTTATCTCCTGCGGTGGGTCGTTCTTTGCAGGGAGTATATCGCAATGCCCTTAATTTGAGGAATCTGATTACCGAGCTGTTAGATTTCAGAAAGCAAGAGCAGGGTTATATGAAACTTAAGGTTGATTGTGTCGATATTGTTTCGTATATGCGTAGTGCTTATCAATCATTTGCCGAATTTGCACGAAAGGAACATATAAACTATACCTTTGAGTGTGTTGAAGAAAAGGTCGATGTGTGGGTTGATACTCTCCAGTTGCAAAAGGTTATGCTTAATTTATTATCGAATGCGTTTAAATATACTCCACAAAAAAAGAGTATCAAACTTTCTATACGAAAGTGGCAGCACACTATTGAAATATCTGTTGCCGATACCGGATGTGGAATTCCCCAGGAAGAATTGTCTAAAATATTCGAACGCTTCTATCAAGTTGATGAAAGTATACATAAAAGTGTGCTGGGAAGTGGCATTGGCCTTGCATTGACAAAAGGAATTGTAGAGGCTCATAAAGGCGAGCTTAAAGTTGAATCAAATTATGGGGTAGGTAGTACTTTTAAAGTTATTATACCCTTAGGATATACTCACTTCTCAACAGAAGAGTTAGAGCATAATAAAGCGACTACGAATACTCCTGTAGCGACAGCATGGGAAGAAATAGTTGGGTGCGAGGAGTTGATATCACAATTTCCTTCTTTAGAGCAAGAACCATCTGATAGTGAAAAGGCTGGTTCGCCTATTGTATTGTTGGTAGAAGATGATGAAGAAGTTCTTCGTTTGTTGGTCGAAATCTTTTCGCCTTCCTATACTGTATATACTGCCATAAATGGTCAAGAGGGCTTTGATAAAGTGCAACAACTGCAACCAGACTTAGTGGTTAGTGATGTAATGATGCCCGTTTTGTCGGGGAAGGAAATGTGTTACAAGATAAAAAACAGCCTGGAGCTGACTTATATTCCCGTTGTGCTTCTTACCGCTCAGGCGTCAGATAGCTATGAACTTGAAGGTTATATTTATGGGGCGGATGATTATATAACAAAACCGTTTAATGTAAAACTGCTGTTGGCGCGTTGCGGGAACCTGCTTAAAAACAAGCAGATGTTTTTAAAGAAAATGAATCGAGGAGAGAAAATAGAGCAAAAAGAAATTGTGTCACTTAATCCGACAGACCAGAAGCTATTGGATGAGGCTATTCGGATTATTCATAATAATTTTGATAATGTCGATTTTGATGTAAATATCCTTGCCTCGGAGCTTAATATGGGACGTAGTAAAATGTTTGGCCGCTTGAAAGAGATTGTGGGCATGACTCCTAATGAGTTGATTTTAAAGCTAAAGCTGGAAGAGGCTGTTCGCTTGCTTGAGGAAGAAGCTCAGTACAATATTTCAGAAATCTCATATCAACTCGGTTTTACATCTCCTCGCTATTTTAGTCGTTGTTTTAAAGCTTTTTATGGCGTTACTCCACAGCATTACAGAAAAGCCGGTACGTCAAATTCATGAATGTACTTCGATATTGATTTCCAACCTCATCTTTCAATGAGGATGCGTCATAGCTCTTAAAAGACGATGCAACCCCTGCTACAGATCTCGGTAGCAGGGGTTGTGTTGTTAAAAGGAGAGTTTTGATGTTTCTTCATTGTATTATCCATTATGTATGTAAATAGTATGAATTGATGCATAAATCATCCGAAGTACAATTTATGTATAAGCCTATTTATAATAGGTTCACTGTATTAGGTCTATTTCTCTTTTATTTGTACTACAATATAATATTATTTATAAACACTAATTTAGTTCTATTTATGAAAAACAAGGTTTGGTTAATTGTGCTGGCAATACTAACTTTACAATGTGGTAAAGCTTGGGGGGATGAAAGCCATTCCCAGTCTATAGAGACTACGCAACAAACTAAAGACAGAGTCGTGAAAGGAGTTGTTCTCGACGGCATGGAGCCTGTTATCGGTGCTACCGTGTTTGTGAAAAACACCGAAAAAGGAACAATCACCAATATAGAAGGTGAGTTCCTGCTCTCAATTCCTGTAGGTGCCAAGATTGTAGTATCTTTTATCGGATATGAAAATAAGGAGGTTATTTACAAAGGAGAACCCGAGATGAAAATACAACTCACCGAAAATGTAACAACTTTGGAAGAGGTACAGGTTATTGCTTATGGAACAGCTAAGAAAGTTACCATTACAGGTGCTCTTGCCTCTATTAAGTCTGATGAAATTATGAAATCTCCGGTGGGAAGTATTGCGAATGCGTTGAGTGGCAAAGTTCCTGGCTTGTCAAGTGTTCAGACGAGTGGTCAACCCGGTAATGATGATGCTAAGATTTATGTGCGTGGTGTCGGTTCTATGACCGAAGGCTTATCTACACCTTTGATGCTGGTAGATGGTGTGGAGCGTTCTTTTTATCAACTCGACCCTAACGAAGTGGAGGATATTACAGTTCTGAAAGATGCATCGGCTACTGCCGTTTTTGGTGTTCGTGGTGCAAATGGAGTAATTCTTGTAACCACGAAACGCGGTCAAGAAGGGAAAGCTAAAATAACCTTTTCAACAAGTGCAGCACTTCAGTTGCCAACTCGTATTCCCGAGTTTGCCAACAGCTATGATTATGCGACTACTTATAACCAAGCGCAAATACGCGATGGAGTTTCTCCCGAAAACGTTGTATTCAACTCGGAAATGCTCGATGCTTTTCGTACGGGGAGCAATCCTTTGGTGTATTCGGATACGGACTGGATAGGTATGCTGGTAAAGGATAAAGCGCTACAGACGCAACATAATTTGAGTATTTCGGGTGGATCAGACCGAGTACGTTATTTTGCTTCATTAGGTGTTTTTACACAAGATGGTTTGTTTAAGTCATTTGATACACATGGGTATGATACCGGTTTTAAATACAACCGCTATAATTATCGTGTAAATATGGATGTGAATATGACTAAAACCACATCTATGAAAATTAATCTGGGTGGACGTCTGACAGATCGTCGCGAACCGAATTACAACAATGGTACAGCTACTTCAATAAATTCGCTCTTTAGAGATATTTATTGGACTCCTCCATTTGCCGGTCCTGGTATTGTAGATGATAAATGGGTTACTATTAACTCACAAACTTTTGGGAAATTTGGTAATGTTTCTGATGCACTTGGGGCCTATTATGGAAAGGGGTTTAATACAGATGGCGACAATATAATTAATTTCGACTTTATGGTTGAGGAGAAATTAAATTATATTGTAAAAGGATTAAAAGCACATATTAAAGGTGCATACAATAGTGGTGCCAGCATCTCAAAACGTCGTGAGGGGCGTGCAGATCAATATCAGGCTTTTGTCGATGAAAACGGTATAACACAACTTAAAAAGACACAAGAACACCAGATTCTAGGATATAGTGATGAAAATTATGGTCAATCACGTGATTGGTATTTGGAGGCAGCTCTTAATTTTCAGAAGAAGGTGGGTAGCCACAACGTATCGGCTCTGTTGATGTATAATCAAAACATGAAATACTATTATTCGGGCAGTAGCTACCCTGGTATTCCACGTAGTTATGTTGGTTTGGTAGGACGTGCTACGTATGACTATAAAACACGCTATATGGCAGATTTCAGCCTTGGCTATAATGGGTCGGAGAATTTTGCAGAAGGTCAGCGGTTTGGTGTATTCCCCGCAGGCTCTGTTGGTTGGATTGTTTCCGAAGAACCTTTCATGCAGTTTGCTAAACCGGTTATCAGTTATTTGAAACTTCGCGCTTCTTACGGTATTGTAGGTAATGATATTGTGTCGGATGGTTCTCGATTTCTTTATCTTGCCGATTCATATATTATTAGTACAGGCAAATATGGGTTTGGCTCTAATATAAATAATGTTTTGGTAGGATCTAAAGAATCGAAAATTGGTAACCCCAATGTAACTTGGGAGACGGCTGCCAAGCAAAACTATGGCGTCGATCTTCAGTTTCTTGATGGTCGTCTGGTTACCTCTTTTGATTATTTTGTGGAGCATCGTAAAAATATTCTTATCTCTCGCAATGTGAATCCTGGCTACCTGGCTGTTAATCTGCCTATCGTGAATCTTGGTAAAGTTGATAATAAAGGGTTTGAAGTAACAGCACGTTGGGAAGATATCATAGGTAATGTGAAGTACTATATCGGTACAAACTGGGGATACTCTAAAAATAAAGTGATTTTTAAAGATGAAATACCCCAACCTTACGAATGGATGAGACAGACGGGACGTCCTGTTGGTCAGCAGTTTGGGTATATTTATGATGGATTCTTTACCGAGGAAGAAGCTGCTGATTATGCGCAGCTTAAAGGCAAAGAGGGGGGGATTCCTGACCATGGTTCGGGCTTTACTCCACTTCCTGGAGATGTGAAATATAAAGATTTAAATGGGGATGGAAAGATTGACAGTAGCGATGAGGCTGCTATCGGTAATCCCAAATATCCTTTATTGTCTGGCAATGTCACTACTGGATTCTCATGGAAAGGGTTCGATTTGAGTATGACTTGGTCTGGTGCATTTAAAACATCAAGGCTAGTAGATGAGTTTTATCGTTATCCATTTGGTGAAACCAACAACCGATCGTTGCTTAATTATATGATCGAGGATGCCTGGACACCCGAAAAGGGCAATGCTGCTAAAGCTCCTGCAATTTCTCTGACCAATAGCAAACCAAATAATTATAAAGATTCTGATTTGTGGTTGCGCGATGCATCTTATGTCCGCTTGAAGAATATAGAAGTTGGCTATTCATTCCCTAAAAGCGTGTTGAGCAAAGCACACTTGAGCTTTTTGCGTTTATCTGTATCGGGATACAATCTTCTTACATTCGACAAATTAGGATTTTGTGATCCGGAAACAAATCCGAGTGGCAATACTTATCCGCTGATTAAAGTCGTGAATTTTGGTTTAAAATTAGGATTTTAATACGTAAATAATTAACTGATTATGAAAAATATAAATAAACACTTTTATACGATTGTACTACTTGTGGGGTTATTGATTTCAACCAATGCCTGTGAAGATTTGGCTTTTGGCGATAAGTTTCTTCAAAAACCTCCAAGCACTGATGTGACGGCTGATACGATATTCTCTAGCGCGGAGTATGCCAGGAGGGTGATGTGGTATAGTTATCAGTTTTTGCCCATGGGGCTGGAAACCTCCAATAGCTATTGGAATACCATGTGGCTGGGTAATATCGAAGGGCTGACCGATCTAAATCAGGATTACCTGGGATATTCGGGTGTCAATAAAGTATATTATACGGGTAGCTATAATTCGGGTGTTGAAAACTCTCCACGCGGGAGGTTTATGGCTACAAAAATTCGCTTTAATGATAATGAGACGCGATATTGGTCTGCCATTCGCAACGCTTGGTTAGTGGTCGAAAACATTGATCGCGTGCAAGATATGGATGGGGCTGAGAAATCCAGATTGAAAGCTGAAGCAAAAATGATGGTTGCCATATATTACGCACATATGCTCCGCCATTATGGGGCACTGCCGATTGTGGATAGAGCAATTTCTCCTACGGAAACTGTTATGCCGTCAAGAGCCTCTTTACAGGAAACCGTAAATTTCATTGTGAGACTTCTTGATGAAGCTATCGCAACACCAGAGTTTCCATGGAGCATTTCGGAAGCAGATATGTCAAGCTGGGACGGACGCTTAACCAAAGCGGGTGCTATGGGATTAAAAGCACGTGTTTTGCTATTTGTGGCAAGCCCTTTGTTTAATAGTGATAAACCTTACTTTTCTGGTGAGGCTTCGGATGCCCATATGGCATGGTTTGGCAATTATGATCATGAACGCTGGAAAGCAGCTGTTGATGCCTGTGAAGCCTTTTTTAATGCTTTGAATAATAATGGGTTCTATAAGTTGGTAGAGCGGAATGATGTAACACCTCAGGAATATCGCTATGCATTTCGCTCGGCTTACTTTGATAGAGGTACTACAGAAACACTGATATCGGTACGTAGAGAGAACTACTATATGGCAAACTCTCAACCCTATACGAGCCAGTCGCTTCGTTGGGGGGCTATTTGTCCGACCAAGGAATATTTTGATATGTTTCCAAGAGCCGATGGGGAACCTTTTGATTGGAGCAATCCGGAACATGCAAAAAATCCGTTTATTGATCGCGATCCGCGCTTAAATGAAACCTTTATTTTGGATGGAGATATCTTTCAAGGTAGAAAGGCTGGTGTAACACAGGAGAAGCCTGGCGATGCAGCAAATTACCCTAAAGGTCGAGACTGGAATGCGGGTCAAGTACCTGCAAAATCACTTTTAACAGGTATGGCTTGTCGCAAGTGGGGCTTGGATCGTGCCGGAGAGTATAATGGACATGTTATTCAATGGCCACATTTGCGTATTGCAGAGCTATACCTGAGCTATGCCGAAGCCCTGAATGAATATCATCGTGCTCCCAATGCTTTAGCATATCAGTATGTAGATGCTGTTCGTATGCGAGTAGGGCTTAATGGGCTACGAAAGGGGTTGTCTCAAAAAGAATTTAGAGAGGAAATACTTCGCGAACGTGCATGTGAATTTGGCTATGAGGAAGTCCGTTTCTTTGATCTTATTCGTTGGAAAAAAGCAGAGAAATTCTCAACCCCTTTGCATGGATTGAATATTTATAAGAAAAAGAGCGACGGTTCATATATATGCGAACCATTTTCTTTGCAAGGAGGTGCAGAGAACCGAACATGGTGGAATGAAGGAGGATTTTCCGAGAAATGGTATCTCAGTGCTTTTCCTTTGAATGAAATTAACAAAGGGTACGGTTTGATACAAAATCCCGGGTGGGAATAGTATTTATGAAAACACATAGATAATTAATAGTATGAATAAAAGAATATATATCATTTTGGCTGGTGTTTGCTGTTCAATCAATTTGATGGCACAAGTCGATACGTTGACTACTTCAAAGAAGAGTGGTTTAAAATTGGATTACGGACGCAATATCATTCATAGTGCAAATGAGATGACCGGTGCTGTGTCGGTGGCAACAGCCGGTCAATTGTCTCATAAAAATAGTATAAATGCTAGTAATCAGCTTTTTGGGCAGATAAACGGTTTGCAAGTACTCCAAAATAGCGGAGCAGTCTGGGAAAACGATGCAACTCTTTTTGTACGTGGATTAGGAACATTGAATGCAAAGAATCCACTTATTCTTATCGACGGTTTTGAACGTTCTATAAAGGAGATCACTTCGGAAGAAATCGAGTCGGTAAGTGTATTGAAAGATGCTGTAGCTACAAGTATTTACGGAATTCGTGGCGCAAATGGAGTTGTATTGATTAAAACAAAACGTGGTTCAGCGTTGGCACCTCGTATTAATTTCTCCTATGAGTTTAATATGGATACTCCACAATGCTTACCGGATTTTGTTGATGGCTATACCTATGCAAAGTCATTGAATGAAGCTTTGTTAAATGATGGTTTGCAACCACGGTATACCGGGCTTGAATTGGATGCGTTTAAAAATCAAACGTACCCATCATTCTATTCGAATGTAGATTGGATAAATGAAAGTTTAAGAGATAGGAGCTATGGTGATAATGTGAACTTTTCAGCTTCGGGAGGAAATAAGTATGTACGCTATTATACAATGATTAACTTCCTTGATAATCGTGGCATCCTTAAACCAACAGAAGATAATGACGGATATTCTACTCAATTGAAATATTCTAAACTTAATATCCGTACTAATCTGGATGTTACGGTATCGCCTACTACTACTGTGCAACTGAACTTATTAGGCAACTTCTCCGAACATAACCGGCCGGGTACAACTGTTGATGATCTATTTACTGCTCTTTATCAGGTACCTGCAGGAGCTTTTCCCATTAAAACCGAACGTGGAATCTGGGGAGGAACTAACTCATATAACAATAATCCGGTGGCTCTCATATCGGGTAAAGGTTATGCGCGTTCACAAACTCGTACACTGTTTGCCGATATGCAATTAAAGCAGGACCTGTCGGTAATAACCAAAGGGCTATCAGCCGGCTTCAGAATTGGAGTTGACAATTACGCTTCTTATTGGGATAGTAATACAAAGAATTTTGGGTATGAATCGGCTTCGGTTAATCTTGAAACAGGAGATAAGAGTTACACCACTTTAGGTAATGAAGGAACTCTGGCTTTCTCGAAAAGTGTAGGTGCCATTAATACACACTTCAATCTGGAAGCTTTTGTAAACTATAAGAAACAATGGGGCAAAAACAGTCTGAATAGTACGTTGATGTATTCTATGGATAAAACTACATCAAAAGGTCGCAATAGTGGACGTGCATTTATGGATGTACTTGGCCAATTTCATTATGCATATGCAAATCGCTACTTACTAGATATTTCGTTGTCGGGTTCGGCCTCAAGTATCCTTGCTCCGGATAATCGCTGGGGGCTTTTTCCTGCAGTGGGTGCTGCATGGGTATTGTCAGAAGAGGACGTTTTGAGAAGAAACTGGCTAAATATGTTGAAAGTAAGAGCATCTTATGGAATATCAGGACGTGCTGATTATGGAGTAGATCTATATCAAGATATCTTTGGGGGAGGAAACTCGTATTACTTTAAAGATTCGCCCACTTCAATTGGTGGGATGAAGTTGACCCAACTTGGTATTAGAGATCTTACTTATGAAAAGTCGCATAAGCTGAACGCTGGCGTAGATTTTATGGCTTGGAATAGGTTGACGTTTTCAATAGATGCATTCTACGATCGCCGTACAGATGTGTTAGTAGGTGGTGATAATAGCATTTCATCTGTATTAGGAACTGTGGTTCCGAGAGTTAATGATGGTGTTGTCGATAATAGAGGGGTCGAAGCGTCACTAAACTGGAGTGAGAAGATAGGAAACTTTAAGTATAGTTTAGGGGGGCAGTTCTCTTTTGTTCGTAGTAAAATCATTAATCAGAATGAAGAGTATCGTCCTTATAATTATTTGAAACGCACCGGCGGGGCATTGAATCAAATTTTTGGTTATGAAGTAATCGGTATTTATCAATCAAAAGAAGAGATTGATAATCGTCCGGTAAAACAAATGCTTGGAGATGTTTATCCCGGCGATTTAATGTTTAAAGATCAAAATGGAGATAATGTGATCGACTCGTATGATCAAGTAAAGCTAGGATATAATAGCATTTGTCCCGAAATCTACTATTCATTTGATTTGAACCTGGCATATAAAGGTTTTGCTATATATGCATTATTTCAAGGGGCGGGTAATTATAGTAAGATACTTGATACACGAAGTATTTATCGCCCTATTGTCGGCAATAATACGATTTCTGAGTACTATTATGAGAACCGCTGGAGTGAAGACAATAAAAATGGAACACTTCCCCGTTTGACATACCTGGGGTCGACTAATAACTATAACTCAAATTCTTTGTGGGTAGCCGATGCATCTTTTTTGAAGCTTAGAACGCTCGAACTGTCTTACCAGTTTTCTAAAAAGAACAATAAATTACTTAACGGTCTCCGTGTTTATGCTCGTGCACACGACTTGTTCCGCCATGACAAAATTGATATTCGTGATGTGGAAGCTCTTGATGCTGTACATCCTACAATGACACAATATGCGTTTGGGTTTAACTTAACTTTCTAATAAACAGAATAATTATGAAACTAAAAAATAAATGCCTCACCTTGTTTCTCTCGCTTTTTCTTCTTTCGGGTTGTGACTTTATGGATTGTAGTGAGTCTGACTACTATTCTTTGGAGCAAATTCAAGGAAGCTTCTCTCGGGTAAAGCAGTTTGCAACCAATATATATGGTTATTTGCCACATGACTTTTGTAGCATTGACGGAGCTATGCAAGACGCTGCTACCGATGATGGGGTACATATTTATGAGTCGTCCTCTGTTCAACGTTTTGTAAACGGTACATGGTCGGCCAATTATTTAGTGGAAGATCAGTTTGCCTCTCTGTATAATGCGATTCATGATGCGAACTTTTACCTGAATAATTTAACTGGATTGACTTTCGATGATTGGAAATATGCGGATGACTATGAAGATTGGATGAAAGAATACCCCAACTATGAGAATGAAATTCGTGTATTGCGTGCGTTTTTCTATTTCGAGTTGGTAAAGCGTTATCAGAATATCCCACTTATAACAACAGTGCTTTCTCAGGAAGAAGCCAATATGACAAAACCTGTTGCTCCAGAAGTAATATTTGAGTTTATCATTAAGGAGTGTACAGAAGTGTCAAAGCTACTTCCAGTAAATTATGAAAGTTTTGGTAAAGACAAAGAGACCGGTCGTGTGACAAAAGGCGTGGCATTAGCGCTAAAAGCTCGTGTCGCGTTGTACGCAGCGAGTCCTCTGTTCAACCATAATGATGATAAAAGTAAATGGATTGCAGCAGCAGAAGCCGCTTACGAGATAATAGGAGAACAATCTACATTGGGATACGATCTGGATAGAAGCTTTGTGAACTTATTTGGTGCGAAAAATAATACTAGTAAAGAAGTGATTTGGGCACGTCCTACTGGAGAAAGTAATAGTTTCGAGGCTTCTAATTTTCCTATGGGCGTAAAAGGAGGAAAGACTTCTACATGTCCGACAGAGAACCTTGCGAGTGCATTTGAAATGGAGGACGGGAGGATGTTTAACTGGAACGACGAATCGATGAAACAGAATCCTTATGCCCGCAGAGACCCACGTTTCTATCTGACGATTGTGCACAATGGAATGAACTGGCCTGCCGATAAATCTGTAGAGATTTGGGAGGGAGGAGCAAATGGACTACCGTTGACTAATGTTACGACGACCGGTTATTATTTGCGCAAATATGTAAATAACAACATTAGTTTTGAGCCTGGTTCTCCTACAACAAAGGCTCACCACAACTGGATACTGTTCAGATATGCGGTAGTTTTATTGAACTATGCCGAAGCAATGGTGAATGCTTATGGCGACATAGAGCATACGACTGCCAAGTGTGCAATGACTGCGTTAGAGGCAGTGAATAAAGTACGTAGTCGTGAAGGTGTAAAAATGCCTGCCTTGCTACAGACATTGACACCAGCAGAGTTCTTGAAACGTGTGAAGAATGAGCGTAGAGTGGAGCTTGCCTTTGAGGGACATCGTTTTTGGGATATTCGTCGGTGGAAAGAGCTTGATAACACTGCCGATATTTATGGTGTAAAAGTGAGAAAAGAGAGTGATAAGATAGAATACAAGAAAACGCTGATAGATACCAATGTGGTTGCTGACAGAATGTATTTTTATCCTTTTGCGAATACAGAACTTTTCACAAATGGGAATTTGAAACAGAATGAAGGTTGGTAATCTTCTTTCATTCATTAATAGGGGCGGAATAACCTTGTGTATTTCTTAAAAGGTCAATATGCCCCTTTTTTTTATAAAGAAAAATTATGAGACGATTAATAAAATTATACCTATTGGTAGTTATATGCTTTTGTTTCTCTTGCACTGATTCGGACCGTGCGGATTACGTAGTGCCCATCCGCTGGATAGATACTGCAACTCCGCATAATATACTACCTGAAAATTCGAATGTGGAGGTAAGTGAGTTGCAATGGAAGCTTGACTTTAGCGACGAGTTCAATGATGCACAAATTGATTTCAATAAATGGACAATAAACAATGATACCAAGACGCGTTCGCCACGTCCGGCTCTTGGTATCAAAGAGTGGTATCATAAACCGGGTTTTGTGTCGGAGATTAATACTGAGAGTGGGGGGATGCTGGTGCTGGAAGCTAAAAAGATAGGAAGTGATATGATGTACTGTGGTTCCGTAAACTCCAGAGGAAAGTATTACATGAAGTATGGATATGCCGAGGCGCGCATAAAAGTGGCTGATATTGCAAAGTCTGTTCATACAGCCTTTTGGCTACAGTCGCCAGATGTGGGAAAGGTAGATGGAACAGGTAACGATGGGGCAGAAATTGATGTTTTTGAGTCCGCTTTTATGGATGACAAAACAGCATCTACCATTCACATAGACGGTTACGAGAAACCTCATCACCAAGAAAATAGCAAACGCTATCCGGCAATTGGGTTACATGATGGCTATCATGTATGGGGGATGCTCTGGACAGAAACACAAATCAAGATTTATTATGACGGCAAATTGAAGGCTGAGTTTACCGTTGGGAATGGAGAAGAGAAGTGGATCTCAAGAGCAAAAGAATACCTTCAACTGTCTACGGGAGCCTCATGGGCTAATGAAGGTGATTTTCAGGGGCAACCGGCTAATTCACATCTAACAAATGCCTATGTGGATTACATACGAGTTTGGGCTTTGGATGGAAAACAGTGATTTCAATAACCATAAATGATTTTAAGTAAAAAAGAATGAGAACGAATGTTTTTTGTATATTAAGCCTACTTATACTGTGTTCTTGTACTAGACAAGAATCTGTAAATTTTGTCTCTACAGGCTATGAGCGGGCAGAACAGCAATTGACTTTGCAATTAAAAGCAATGCCAGACCCTATTGCTTATCCGCGCACAATTGATAAGGAAGGTAAGTTGAAAGTGACAAAGAAAAATGATTGGACAGAAGGGTTTTATCCGGGTTGTCTTTGGTATATGTATGAATACAGTGGACAGGAAGCATGGAAAGAGCTTGCAGTAAAGTGGACTGAACCTCTTGAACCATTGAAAAAACTAACGAATCATCATGATATTGGTTTTTTAATGTATTGCAGTTTTGGAAATGCCTATCGTCTGACGGGCGAGGAACGTTATAAAGATATTCTGGTGGAATCTGCTCGTTCCTTATGTACACGTTTTAATGAAACGACAGGTTGTATTGAGTCGTGGAATTATCGTAAGTCGTGGAATGGAGTAGATGAATGGTTCTTTCCTGTCATTATAGATAATATGATGAATTTGGAGCTACTTTATTTTGCAACTAAAGTAACAGGTGATTCTACCTTTATGCATGTGGCTAATACACATGCTGAGACTACAGCCAGAAATCAGTTTCGAGAGGATTATAGTTGTTATCATGTGGTAAACTATGATGAGGAAACTGGGATGGTATTGCATAAAGCTACTAGTCAGGGATTTTCTGATAATTCTGCATGGGCGCGGGGGCAAGCATGGGCTATTTATGGCTATACTATGGCTTTTCGCGAAACAAGAAGAAGAGATTTTCTTGATATCGCTGTACGAGCAGCAGACTTTTGGCTTAGCCAGTCTGATATGCCGGAAGATGGCGTACCGTATTGGGATTTTCATGCAGGGAAGCCTGGCTATGTGCCCGACTGGAGTTATGATCCACAAAAGTTTGAAATGATTCCACGTGATGCATCAGCGGCTGCTATTACTGCCTCCGCTCTATTGGAACTTTGCGACTATGTAGAAGATGGTGGTAAATATATGAATGCTGCTGAACATATTCTGGAGAGCTTATCGTCTTCAGATTACCTGGCAGAACAAGGAACAAATTGTAATTTTATTCTGAAACATAGCGTGGGGAGTATTCCGCATGGACAGGAGATTGATGTTCCGTTAGTATATGCCGATTATTACTATTTGGAGGCTTTGCAACGTTACAAAAGCAAATGTTGTATGTAAATTCCAATTGGCTCCATAACCCATGGAGCCAATTGAAAGTAGTAGAATCTAACCTTCTTACCTACTATCTGCTATACGGGGTAGTCAGTTTATATTGACTTTCCATATTTCTTATGGTTTCTGTATAAGGACGATCAATAAAAAAGAAAAAGCCGTTACAATGTTGTTTGTAACGACTTGATTTTTTTTCTTTGAGGTGGGCCATCTTGGGCTTGAACCAAGGACCTCCAGATTATGAGTCTGTTGCTCTAACCAACTGAGCTAAAAGCCCGTGCTATCTTGTTTCCTAGAAGCGGGTACAAAAATAGTACTTTTTATTAATAAATGCAAGCTTTTTAAGCAAAAAAACATGGCTTAAAACTTGTATTTTCGTTTCGGGTTTTTGGGAAACCATCCCTTTTTCACGCGCTCTTCTTGCTCAAAGACCTCTTTAATAGTCCAGAAAGAAGAGAAAGCAAATACGCCCAGCAAGGAAGATATCAGTATGTTGTCCGTACTAAGCGAAGCGGCTACACCGGCAATACCGAGTAGTAGAAAGATCCACCAGCAGCGTGTTCCCCAGTAATATTCGGCCTTCACTACCACAGGATGGAAAAGGCCAATAATAAGAAACGTACAGATGCCGATGAAAAGCCCCGCCAAATGGTAATCGTTCAGAAATTCCATTATTTATCTGTACGAATTGGAATCTCTTTCTTGATGCTTTGCTCGAGTGAGATTAGTGTTTCGGTAGCTGTAACCCCCGGTATCTCTTGCATTTTATTGTTCAGCAAGTCCATCAGGTGTTCGTTGTCACATGCATATACTTTTGTTAGCATGGTGTAGGGACCCGTTGTAAAGTGACACTCTACGATTTCGGGTATTTTATTGAGTTCTGCAACCACCGCTTTGTACATAGAACCTTTTTCGAGCTTGATACCGACGTAGGTACAGGTTCTATACCCAAGTGATTTCGGATTGACATGGTAGCCTGAACCCACGATCACTCCCAAGTCTATCAGTCTCTGAACACGTTGATGGATAGCAGCGCGTGAAACGCCACATTCAGCAGCTACATCTTTGAAAGGGATACGGGCATTTTGTGAGATAATCTCCAGAATCTGCCGGTCAAGGTTGTCTATCTTTTCCATAATTCTAATATATGTAATTTCCAGTTGTTATCAAATAGTAAGCAAATATAACGGTTTATTTTAATTTCTCTTCATAAATGAAAGAAAAAACAGAAAATTCGCACTATTTTATTTTTATTTTAGGGGTTTGAGCATAAAAAGAGGGTGTTCGGTAAAGACCAAACACCCTCGGAGTCGTAGGCTGGAAACCTATGTTTTGTTTACTTCTCGATATCCAACAGTTCTACTTCGAAAACCAAGGTAGAGAAAGGTTTGATTTGACCTTGGTCTCTTGAACCATAAGCCAGGTCTTGAGGGATATAAAGTTCCCACTTAGAACCTACAGGCATCATAGTCAACGCCTCTGTCCAACCTTTGATTACTTGGTTGGCACGGAAAGTTGCAGGCTCGTTACGTTTGTATGAGCTATCGAACTCAGTACCGTCGATCAATGTTCCTTTGTAGTTTACCTTTACGCTTGAAGTATCGGCAGGGATAGCGCCTGTACCTTCTTTGATCACTTTGTATTGCAAACCGCTAGGAGTTGTTTTTACACCTTCTTTAGTTTTGTTTTCGGCAAGGAATTTTTCGCCGGCTTCTTTGTTAGCGCCGAATGTTTTTTCCATTGCTTTAGCTTTAACAGCTTCCATAGCTGTTTGTGTATAAGCTTGAGCTTGCTCCATAGTCATTACGCCACCTTTTTCAAGTGTACCTGCGATGAAACCTGCCAGGAAGTTTTCTTTGCTGATTGTTTGAGTAGAATCTGCACCGAATAGTTCTTGGTTGATACCTTTCATCATTTGGTTGCTGATTTGTTGTCCGATTTGGATACCAGCCATGTAAGCGATATCTTTCTTGCTTGTCTTGCTTGCACCTTCGTTCACACCTTTGATGAACTCAGCCATATAAGCTGTATCAACGTCCATGCGGCCGGTCAGATAACCTTTCAAACCTTGAGTTTGAGACATACCGATTGAGTAAGACAATGAGTCAAGGTCTGTTTTCAGATTAGCCTTAGGGCTTTGAGCTGTACAAGAAGCCAAGCTGGCTGCAGCAGCTACTGCCATTAAAATAGTTACTTTTTTCATTTTGCTTTAAGATTTTTTTATTTATAATACTTCGATTAATTCTACTTCGAATACCAATGTGCTATGAGGAGGAATCATTTCTCCGGCTCCTTGCGCACCATAAGCAAGTTCAGAAGGGATATAGAGCTTCCATTTAGAACCTTCGGGCATCAGTTGCAACGCTTCTACCCAACCCGGAATAACCTGGTTAACACCAAATACGGCAGGCTGACCGCGCTTGATCGAGCTGTCGAATAGCGTTCCATCAATTAACGTACCTTCGTAGTGGCATTTCACCTGATCGGTTGCTTTGGCCATTTTGCCGTTGCCTTCGGTGATCACTTCGTATTGCAAACCACTGGGCAATGTAACAATATTCGCTCTTTTTTTGTTTTCTTCGAGGAATGCTTTTCCTTGCTCAATGCTTGCAGCACTCATCTTGCTCTCTAATTCTTCAAAATATGTGTTGACGATCTCGCGAGCTTCCTGGTGGCTGATAGCCGTAGGGTTTCCTTCGAGTACGTCTTTGATTGCCTGAGCAAAATCATCTACTGAGATGCCTTTGGCACCCATTCCTGATAGGTTTTGGCCAATACCGAGGCCGATAGCATAGCTAAATTTATCCATATGTTTGTTCTTTGTCGACCTAAGAGCAACAGGTGATTGTTTATCTTACAGTCAGTTGCAAATTTGTAAATCGCAAAAGTACGTGTTTTATTTGAATGATTTACCATTTTAGATTTAAAATTTGTTTATTCATTCATTCTATGCTACATTTGCAGGGTATGTAAGATTTGCTATACGATTATTGGAGGAGAAAGTTATGAAAAATTTAGTTGTCTTGTCCGGTGCCGGAATGAGTGCCGAAAGTGGAATAAGTACGTTCAGAGATGCAGGCGGCCTATGGGATAAGTATCCGGTAGAGCAGGTGGCTACTCCCGAAGGGTACAGAAGCAATCCGCAACTTGTTATCAACTTTTACAATGAGAGGCGGAAGCAGCTGACCCGGGTCGAACCCAACCGAGGGCATGAGCTGATGGCCGAATTGGAGAAAGAGTTTAATGTGACCGTTATTACACAAAATGTAGACAATCTGCATGAGCGGGCAGGCAGTAGCTGTGTGATTCATTTGCATGGTGAGTTGACGAAGGTCTGTTCAAGTCGCGAACCACAGAATCCGCAGTATATAAAAGAGCTCGAACCGCAGGAATATGAAGTCAAGATGGGCGATTGCGCAGCCGACGGATCACAACTGCGACCGTTTATTGTATGGTTCGGCGAGGCGGTTCCGCAGATAGAAACTGCTATCCGATATGTTGAGCAAGCAGATATCTTTGTCATTATAGGTACTTCGATGAATGTATACCCTGCTGCGGGATTGCTAAACTATGTGCCGCGGTCGGCACAGGTGTATCTGATTGATCCCAACAAGGTGCAGATTCAAACATCACGTTCGATACACGTCATTCAGAAAGGAGCATCCGAGGGTATGGAGGAGTTGAGCAGATTATTGTCCGGGCTTCGTTAGCAAACGGAACACAAACCAAGCATGATGCATTACGGTGCTCCATAACCCATAATGATGCGCCATGATGCGAAACCGTTCCATGAGCGATGCCTTGCGGTTTTGCGTAGTCATCCCTTCGTCCTGATAATCGATAAGGGTCAGGTGTGTGTTATGAACCGTTTTCGCCTTTTTCAGGATGTGGATACACCAATCAAAATCGGCAGAATAGCGGTAGCTTAAGTTGTAGGGCTGCATGAGCGTTCGGCGGGCAATGAAGGCTTGATGGCAAACAAGCATGCCTTGCCGGAAACTTTTCCAGGTAAGCACTTCGGGAGCCGATAGCCGGCGCATGCGTAAGAAGTGCCCTTTGCTATCTACCAGTGCTGTTTCGCCATATAGTATGTCGGGCAACTCGCGTCCTTTGATCGATTGCATCATCTGCTGCAACGTATCATCCTGATGAAAGCTATCGCCTGCATTGAGAAAACAGACATACTCTCCCGTAGCCAAAGCGACGCCTTTGTTCATGGCGTCATACAGCCCACGGTCGGGTTCGCTGATAAGGAGTTGAATCCGGTCCCGATACTTTTCTGCAATCGCCAACGTACGGTCTTTGGAGGCTCCGTCGATGAGAATGTATTCAATGTGATGATAGGTTTGCGAGATGACACTCTGCAAGGTAGTTTCCAATACCTGTTCGGCATTGTAAGTGACGGTAATGATCGATAGGGTGGGCAATGAGTGGTTGTTATGCATACTTTCCCGTTATTTTATTGTATACGTCGATATATTTTTTGGCAATGATACTTTCGGAATAATGCGATACGGCCTTGCGGGCAGCCTGCTCCGAGAGAGTGGGGTACTCCGATTCGGTAAGTGCCCAGTAAATGCCATTGGCAAAGTCTTCTGCCTCTTTGTAGCGAGCGATGTATCCGTTGTGCAGATGATCGATCATCTCGGGGATACCGCCTACGTGAAACCCTACGCAGGGTACACCACATGCCATGGCTTCCATGATGGTGTTGGGTAGATTCTCTTCGAGCGAAGGGGTCACGAATAAGTCGACAGCATTGTAGATGTTTACCAGATCGTGCTCATTGCTTACATAATCGAGTGCATATACCGGGAAGGGTAGTAGCGATTCCAGTTGCTGTGAGTGCTGTCCGAAGGCAACAATACCGATTGTCTTTTTTGATTCGGGATGCTTCTCTACCAAGTGCTTGCACGACTCAATCAGGTAATCGATTCCTTTTCGCTTATCGGTAATCTTGACAGAGCCGAAAAGAATCAACTTCTTGTCTTGAGGCAGCCTGCATATCGACCGTGCCTCTTGCTTGTTGCGTGGGCGGAAAAGGTTGGTATTGATTGGATTGGGAATGCTAAGTACAGTTTGCCCAACAAGCAGTGCGCTGTCTTGAGCTCGTTTCTGCAACCATTTGCTACAGGCGATAAAGGTAATGGGAGCTGTTTGGTAAAGTGCTTTCTTTTTGCGGAAGATACGGGTCGATAAGTCTTTCTTTTTGCCTCCTCCATATAGGAACGGACAGTGGTGGCACTCCTTCTGATAGTGGTTGCACTCGCGTGCATGGTGGCAAATACCGGTACAAGGCCACATATCATGCATGGTCCATACAACGGGTTTGCCCGAATCCAGAATTTTTCGGATGTTTGCAAGTGAAAGCATGCCTTGGTTAATCCAGTGCAGGTGAATGATATCGGCTTGTTGAAACTCGGGAAGGGTCGTGATATCTGTTCCGGTATTGGCTATGTCGACAGCAAAAAGGTTGTTTTTCTTGAAGCGGTTGGCTTTCCAGATAACGATTCGTTCCCATACAAATTTCCATACACTCAGCCAGTTGCGATCTAGTTTGACAACACTGATTTGATCGGTTTGCTTATCGCGCACCAGCATTTTTGCTTTGATTCCGTTGTTCTTCAACGACTCCATCAAGCGGCTTGCGGCAACGGCTGCGCCACCTATCCGTTCGGAAGTATTGATAATTAGTACCCTCATTTGCCGAAATGTTTTGGCAAAAATAGCGGTTTTCCGTGAGAATCCGTACAAAGTCACGTATTATTTGTACTTTTGCCACACTTATATAAAAGTGATGTAGATATGAAAAAGGTTCTGTTTTTAGGCTTAGGCTACATTGGCCTTCCTACGGCAGCAGTTGCTGCCAATCATGGCTTTGAGGTGATCGGCGTGGATGTCAACCCGGTGGTGGTAGATACCATCAATCAGGGAAAGATTCATATTGTAGAACCCGATTTGGCACAAATAGTAAAGGGGGCTGTTCAACAAGGAACTCTTCGCGCCGTATCGAAACCCGAACCGGCAGATGCTTTCTTTGTGGTAGTGCCTACTCCTTTCAAACAGAATCATCGGGCAGATATTACGTATGTGGAGTCGGCTACCCGTTCGGTTATCCCCTTCCTCAAAGAGGGCGATTTGTTTGTGATCGAGTCTACCTCGCCCGTGCTTACCACGGAGCGTATGGCCGATATTATCCACAAGGAACGCCCCGAACTGAAAGGTAAAATATACATTGCTTATTGCCCCGAGCGCGTGTTGCCGGGCAATACACTTTATGAATTGGTACACAACGACCGTGTGATTGGAGGTATCAATCCCGAATCGACCGAGAAAGCCATTGAGTTTTATTCGGCTTTCGTACAAGGCAAACTACACCGCACCAATGCCCGTACGGCAGAGATGTGCAAACTTACCGAGAACTCTTCGCGCGACTCTCAAATAGCCTTCGCCAATGAACTGTCGATGATTTGCGACAAGGCGGGAGTCAATGTATGGGAGCTTATCACGTTGGCCAATAAACATCCTCGCGTCAATATTCTGCAACCCGGATGCGGGGTCGGTGGACACTGCATTGCCGT
>POVV01000235.1_pt1 | contig 44044 bp, 34 predicted proteins | sample 1560271 | NCBI WGS metagenome assembly POVV01 (sample SAMN08337232, study PRJNA429181) | Bioreactor metagenome, whole genome shotgun sequencing project. | biome: cows' rumen and soil; feature: anaerobic; isolation source: anaerobic chemostat enrichment culture, galacturonate as sole carbon... | reverse complement strand
CGAAATGGCTGCAAGGGATTTGCGCTACAATTGGTTTGAACAGTTAAGGGTTATTCACTTGGCTGACAGGGTAGCTGTTGCGCACCATCGGGATGATTCGGTAGAAACAATTCTTCTAAATCTGATTCGTGGAACTGGTATTCGCGGCTTAACAGGTATTGCACCACAAAATGGATATGTTGTCAGACCTTTGTTGTCAGTTAGTCGTGAGGAGATATTAGAATATTTAAAAGACCGAAAACTGTCTTATGTAGACGATAGTACAAACAGTGAAGATTTATATACAAGGAATAAGATTCGTCTGAACATTATCCCTTTACTTGAAACAATTAACCCTTCTGCAAAAGAATCTATTATTCGTACAGCCGAAAATCTATCGCAAGTGGAAACTGTTTATAGGTACTATATAGAACAGGTGAAGACCGATATTTTTAAAGATGATGCAATAGATATAAGAAAACTAATTCAATATATAGAGCCCGAAGCGGTATTATATGAAATTCTAACTCCTTACAAATTCAATCCTGCAACGATCAGGCAAATCTTTGAATCTTTGATCAGTCAGCCGGGTAAAATATTCTATTCCGAAACTCATAAGCTTGTTAGAGATAGGGAATCGTTTATTTTGAAAAAGAGGAATAATATATCTGTGGAAAGTTTCACAATTCGTGAAGAAGATTCATTTATTACTTATCCTTTGAAAATGAGTGTTGAAGTAATAAAGAAAGAGGCTTCCTTCGAAATAGAGAAAAATAACAATATTCTGTATGTTGATAAAAATAAAATAGAATATCCATTGACTATTCGCAGATGGCGTCAGGGAGATTGGTTTATACCTTTCGGCATGAGAGGTAAGAAAAAAATCAGTGATTACTTTACCGATCAGAAATACAGTCTGTTTGATAAAGAAGAAGCATGGCTATTATGTTCCGGTGACAATATTGTGTGGATTGTAGGTAAACGATCAGATGACCGGTTTAAGGTGGATAAGTCAACAACAGAAGTACTCAAAATCCAATTAGACGAAAACTAATCTATCTTTTTGCATATCAGCAATACCTTTCTTTCATCGGCTAGGGTCGTGGCAAATATAAATATGTCTCCACCTTCTTTCAAGCCGATTCTTTTTCGTAGTTCCTGAACCGACAAAGGGAAGTTTCTTGTTGTTATATTGGCCTGTTTAATATTGTGTAAATATTGTTTTACCTCTTTCTTGTTGAGGCTACTAACATTTTCGATAATAAAGCTACGCCCTTGAAAGTTCGGAATAAGAGAATCGGAGGTGTACAGGTGACTATTCGGGTGTATTTTATTTATATTGTAATAGGTTGATAAATACTTATAAGCTCCGGCTTTCATTATAGATGAATTCGGTTCATACAAATACTGTCCTATCTGAGGTTTGTAACTTATTACTGTTTCCTCTTCCCGGTCTCTTGTAAAAGATAGTATATCTGTCTTTTCCTTCTGTATATTTACACAGTGATAAAGAGTTTCTTTATCTGTTTTCTTTTTTATAAATAGCAGTTCTTTACACTCGTTGTTGTAGCTTATTATATGTACATCTGATATGTTAGATAAAGATTTTAAGGCAAGGGTGATATCCAGCATCGGAGACAGTTTTATCATTGTCTCTTTGCCTTTTTCTTCTAATAGACTTGCTAATTCGAGAATATTCGGAGTACAATCTTCTATATTTACCGTTTTCCTGCCTACTGTATCGCGCCGTGCAGGATCTATATAAATTAAATCGATCGATGGTGTATTTTGCAAATAGGAGAGGGCTTCTTCATTTTTTACAACCACGTTGGTTAATCCCAGTTCTTTAAAGTTATGAAGGGCTATTTCGGTCAATTCTGTTTGCTGCTCTACATATATTGCATGTTTGAATTTTGCCGCTAAAAAAGAGAAGTCGACACCCATTCCTCCCGTCAGGTCAATCAAGCTATCTCCATTCACTAGATTTGCTTTATAACGGGCTGTTCTTTCTGATGAACTTTGTTCTAATGATAGATGCTTAGGATACAGAATATTTTCGTTGATATACCAACTAGGAATTTTCTCTTTTGCTATTCTGCGACCTGTTATCTGACGAATAGCCAATTGCATATCTATTTCCGGGTACTGTGTTGCACGTAAGGCTAATACACGGATATCATCGTTTTCATGTTCTTTTACGAATTCATTGAACGTGCCGGATATCATTTCTTTTTCTTCAGTTTAATGAAATTGCTCAATGCACTTCCTTTCTTGGTCGAATCGGGGAGTATCGGCTGGATTGTATCTTTCTTAAGCGGTTGTAAGCGACGTATATTGAAGAAATCGTATAGATTGTCAAAATCCTTTTTGTAGACAATACCTACCCCTTGGGTATTTGATTCTCTTCCCAGATAATAATACTTTTCGTTGTAGTGGTTATATGCCTTAATTCGCCATGATCCCGCATTATTAAGTAGATATTCTATATCCACGTCCGTTATCATAGCTTCTTTTCCCAGATAGGCATCATTCCGATATCCAAAATTACCATTTATCAACAATCTGTCATTCAGCAAACGACTGCCAACCATTAATTCGATTTCAGTATTTGCATTCTCTATGTTCGTATTACTATATCTTATGTTTGTACCTAGTTCCCATCTGTCGTCTATTTGACTAACGATTTTCGTCAATTGATTCGATAATGTAGCAGAAGCTAATACAGCCAAGTCTGATGAATCCTGAGTGTCAGCATTACTGTCCGGTTTATAAAATCTGGATAATAATAGCAAGAAAGCAACTTGCTTGTTTATCATATCTTCGGTACTGATCAGGTTCTTTACCTGACGTTCTATTTCGGCATCGGCGGCAGGGAACTTAATATCTAATCCTACATTTGGTTGTCTTAATGGCCCTGTCAGATTTAGGATACAACTTACCGGAATTGTCGTTTGTCCACTTTGTTGGGCTAAGTTTCTGTCCAAATCATTCAAACTGGCGTTAACTTTATACGAGGCACTAACGTCCAATGTGGCTTGGAATGGATCCCCTCTGAATTGGACATTGCTTCCATCCTCAATTGTAAAACGCCTTTCTAAAATGCGTTGGAATGTGAAATTATAACTTCCTCTATTGATATTATATGTGCCAAATAGTAAAGGCGATGATTTCATATCCCATTGAAACTGCAACGCTCCACTGCCGGATCCTCTAAGAATGTCACCACCGATGGGGTCCATCACTAATTCGACAACAGCATCGGGAGTAGCATCAATATAGAAGTTCATATTGATATCCATGCCCGAACTGGTTTTAATAGGATTTGGGGTGTGTAGTGCCGTTTTAGGTATAGCTTCATCAGTAGATTTTCCTTTATCTTTGTAGGTGATAAATGAATATTCATTGATAATATCCTCCATGAAATTCATTCTTACCAGCGTTTTGTCTTCCGTGCGCATGCTGATATTGATATCCACAGCTTGTTCATCTCCTCCAATAGAGCCTTTCCCACTACCAAAGACCGTTCCGTAGAAAAGTGGGTTATGTTCCTTCGTCGTATTATATACTAGGAAATTGTTTGCAGATAAGTCTACCTGATATTTAAAGTCGTGGAAAAAGTCATGAGCTACTTTTCCACTGGCTATCGCAATGTTATTATACTGGTCGGTAAGGACAATGTCATTAAAATAAATGAGGTCCTTCTTCATGAAAATAGTATCTGTGAATTTATAGGTAGTGTTCAGCATATTTATACCAAGGCTACCGTCTTGTACAAAAGCTTTACCCTCTACAGTTACATCTGAAAAATTTCCGAATAAATGGACATTACCTGTCCCGCGTCCGTTGATATTTTGGAATATAACGTTTGTATATGCATTCAGGAAGCTGACATCGATACTATCTGCGTCAAAAAATAGGGATAATCCTTGTTTTATAGGGTCTATCGTTCCGTTTACTTTTGTCCGTTTGTTTTCCTTGCTGACTATCAGACCATCCAGTACAACTTTATTTGTTTCTTCATCCAATTCACTGAACAGATTCAGGTTTCCGAGAGGTGTGCCATTGAATTTGAAGTCTGAGATTTCCAGGCGTGTATTTGCATACGGCTTATTTTCTACTGTTGATACATATAGTTTGCCTGTCGCCAATCCTCCAAATTTGAGAACATCGATGGCTAACGTCTGAAAAATGTATTCAAGATTTATGTTGTTTAGCTCTGCCTGCAATATATCTGTTGTGCTTTTCGGAGAATATTTTCCGTCAATACTAATTTCTTGGCTTTTATCTTCTGTTGCTACACTGAACTTATCTACGGCATAGGTTCCATCTTGAATAGTAATATGTGATTTTGCCATTTTCCAGATCGCACTATTCAGAGTCAGTTGACTTGGTAGTACGTCAATATCTATGCGTAGAGGATCTTTATGGCTTTTTGAGAAGAGCGTATTGATAGAAAACTCTCCTCTTGCTTTTTGCTTCCCGTCGTTCAGTAGAGTGATATGAGTGTTTACCAAATTATCTTGTACTGCCGATTTTATGGAGATATCGTTTGTGGCATTCTTGCCTACTATCATTGCGTCTATTTTGGTATTTAGCCTGTCTTCAGTGTTTTCGGCCAGTACATATCCCCCTTTGATATTCATCCCTACTGCTTTGACCACAGGGGCAAATAGCTCTAATTTGAATTTTTGTTGGGTGTCATTGTAATACCCTATTATTTTGGAAGGGCTGATTACTGTAACAGGAAGATTAAAGATTTGACTGAGTCTCTCTGTATTGTTGACGGTAAAATCGAGCGTAAAATTGTTTGCCGTATTATTATTTCCTTTATTATCCTTACTTTCTATTAGGGCAGGGAGATAAGGCTGCAACATCTTCAAGATGCTGTTTGCCATAGCAGAATATGAGTATTTACCTTCAATCTTTCCGTTGACTAAATCAGATGAGATCTTTAGGCTTTGCGTTTGTGCAGAATCGATGGAGGCCTCAACTAAAAATTTATTCATATTGAATAATTTATCACCTTTTAAAAAGTCGATAGAATCGATACGTAAATATCCATTTACATTATCTATGCTTTTGCCCCTAAAGTCAGCATCTACATTAAATGATAGATATGAATGCTGCATATTTTTTGCAATATTCAGATTGGCAAGCTGGACATTGTTTACTTGCGCTTTAAATATCAGCTCGGGTTTTTCTTTGTCCGATAAATCGAACAATCCACTTACATTTAGCTGGCCATTCGGATCGTCTATTTTTATTTCACCATCCATGCGTAGTCCATCATAACTGGCATTTAGCATGATGTCTTTGTACGTATAACCTTTGTAATCTAAGCTAAAAATATCTCCGTCGGCTTTACCCCTTATATTCGAATTCTTAGGTTTCTCTAAGTCTACGTTTATATTGAGAGAGGTTTTATTCAAATCATTATTATCTAACAGTTTCCCCAGATTGAAGTTGGATGTGTACACTTTCCCTTGTACATACGAGCTAATGCCATTTTTGTGATTAAAACCAAAGAGAATATCTGTGTTTACTACTCCCAGATCAGTATCTAAACTCCCGAAAGCTGTAAGCTGTTTCAGGTATCCCGAGACATCTCCCTCAAAAGATATTGTTCCTAATTTCTTTAATTGAGGAGGTAATATTGTCTTCCCTTTTGTAAAGTTATTTACTATACTTTCTATTTCCGTATTACTGATCTTTAATTCATCAATACTTCCCAGAATGTAAGTTTTTTCGGGATGCCTGATATCTTTAATTTCGGAGTTGGAGACTAAATGCATTTTCTTTCCATAATTGATAATCAAGTCTGATATGGAAAGGTTGTCTATCGATCCATTTATCTCTCCTTTGAGGGAGAGTTTATCGTCGAAGTTTTTCAGTACAGGAACCAATGCTGCTATATCCTGTGGTGCTATTTCCGATTCTCCGATAATGCAGTCTAGGGTCGCATAATCCAACACTTTAGCTGTGTCACTTGTTGGAGTAAGATCTATCTCACACCTGCTGAGTTCAATGTTAGATGCCGGTAGATTGAGATTGAATCCCCTTACAGATACTTTTTTTCCTTGGGTTATCAATCGGCAGAGTAGATTTGTTATCTCTAATCCGCTTTTTTCTTTCATCCCTAGCTTCTTTATTTGTATGTTTAATGAGTCTGGGGTTAAGGATTTTAGCGCAAGTTTGGCTTGTAGGTCTGATATTGCAATATGATTGACATCGAGACGATTACTGTCTTGAATAACAGGTCTGTCAATTATATCATAATAAAGTTTGCCATTGGTTATATTGACAGAACTTAATTTAATATCGATCTGAGATTTAGGAGTATTATCTTTCGATTTGAAAGCATCAACGATATATTGAATATTCAGCGGCGAGTTTACCGAATCCTTCGATAGATTAACTTCAAAGTCGGAAAGCCACGCAGATGTTACAACTACTTTTTTGCGCATCAGGGCGAACAAATCTATACTAGCCGAAACTTTATCCGCAATCAAAACTCTTTTGTTCGACTGATCATATAAATATACGCTGTCTAACTCTATTGTATTGAATGGCTTAAAGTGTAGACTGCCAATGCCCAGATCTGAACCGATTTTTTTCTTCAGATCTTCTACTATGAAGTTCTTTACCGATTCTTGGATAGCAGGTATATTGATTAGCCCGAACAATAGTATGAATAATCCGACTACTATGCTCAGAATCGTTAAAAATATTTTCTTAAACCGTTTTATAGCCCTGAATTTTTATCATACAAAAGTATCAAAAAAAAGAATAAATTCTATAGTGACTGCACATTATACTTGTCGGATTCTGTCGCTCTTAAGATAATTTATTAAAATGATATTTTTTTTCTTATTTCTGTAAATAAGATTTCCTCTCCGATAATTGTGGAATAGATGCTTATCGGCTGTTTTTCATTGATTTGCAATAATAAACAAAAAAGTCCTGCTCAGAAGCAAGACTTTTATTGTAGGCTAAAATTGATTGTCTTTGGAGGTTATTCTTCCCATTTGTTATTTTTCTTATCCCATTTTTTTACAACAGGAGCAACCGGAGAATTGCTAGCTTCGTAATTGTATTCAAGTTTTTGAGTTCCAATCCAACCTTTTGAGCTATTCCATTCATACATGCATTTGTCTAGCATGCGTCCTTCTGCATCGTAATTGTAAACAGTTTTGCTAATAGGAGCATTCGTTTCTTTATCACAGAATAAGAATTCCTTAACGCAACCTTTTTCTGTATTTTCTATGTTGCTGAGAACGATAGTCTCAGGAGAATAAGCATAGGCACTTATAGATAGTAAAATCGCTGATAAAAACGAAAGTAAAATTTTTGTATTCATAATCATATATGATTTAATGTTTTTAATGCTACAAAGATAATTGATGTTTTGTGAATTGATATACTTTTCATGTCAAAATGATAGATTGTTATGGTTAAATATGGTTAATTTGATCCTTTTTGTTGCTATTAATCCTTTATTTGTGGTTAATTCACTATCATAATGGTATATTGGATGGCTTTAGGATTTCACTTTTGATCGTAATTTATTTTTAGAAAAGAAAAGAGTAAGAAAAAAAACTAAAAATGAAGAAAAAAAGCAAAAAAAAGACTGAAATGACAAAAAATAGAATTCTATAAGACTAAGAAACTCTTTTTTATATAAAAAAAAATGACGAAATTTGCATGCCTTTTTGAGAGGATGACTTATTTTAATATATAATCAATAAAAACAATGAAAAAAAGTGCGTTACAAATTGCAAGAGCTGCTTACAAACCTAAAATGCCAAAAGCGTTATACGGTTCGGTAAAAGTAGAAGTTGGAGCAGTTACACAGTCTGTGGCAGATCAGGAAGAGGTGAAAAAATTATTTCCGCATACATACGGAATGCCTATTCTTAAATTTGTAGAAAGTTCAGAGCATGTGAGTTTGCCAGCAGTCAATGTTGGTGTTATTTTGTCAGGCGGACAAGCTCCTGGCGGACACAATGTTATTGCCGGCCTTTTTGACGGAATTAAAAATATGAATGTCAGCAGTCGTTTGTTTGGTTTCCTAATGGGACCTGGGGGCTTGGTTGACCATGATTATAAAGAATTAACCGCTGATATTATAGATGAATATCGTAATACAGGTGGATTTGATATTATTGGCTCAGGACGTACAAAACTAGAGTCGACAGAACAATTCGACAAGGGTCTTGAAATATTAAAGAAGCTAGATATAAAAGCGCTTGTTATTATCGGAGGAGACGACTCTAATACAAATGCATGTGTGCTAGCAGAGTATTATAAAGAAATAAATGCAGGAGTACAGGTTATTGGTTGTCCTAAAACAATCGATGGAGACTTGAAAAATGAAATGATCGAAACATCTTTCGGTTTCGATACAGCATGTAAAGTTTACGCTGAGGTTATTGGCAATATACAACGTGACTGTAACTCTGCTCGTAAATACTGGCACTTTATCAAGTTGATGGGTCGTTCTGCATCTCATATTGCACTTGAGTGCGCACTTCAGGTTCAACCGAATGTTTGTATCATTTCGGAAGAAGTAGAAGCGAAAGAGTTATCTCTTGATGATGTGGTATCGGAAATAGCAGATGTTGTTGCTAAACGTGCAGAAAAAGGAAATAACTTCGGTACAGTTCTTATCCCTGAGGGATTAATCGAATTTATTCCTGCTATGAAAGGTTTGATCGCTGAATTAAATGATTTCTTAGCACATCATCAACGTGAGTTTAATGCTGTTCCAAAAGAAGACCAGTTGGCATACGTTCAAAAGAATCTTTCTGCTGCGAATGCTAAAATATTTGCAAGTCTTCCGTCTGGAGTTGCTCGTCAGCTAACATTAGACCGAGACCCTCACGGAAATGTTCAGGTTTCTCTTATCGAAACAGAAAAACTATTGGCTGAAATGGTAGGTAGCAAGTTGGAGGAAATGAAAGCTGCCGGAAAATATAAAGGCAAATTTGCTGCACAAGAGCACTTCTTCGGATATGAAGGACGTTGTGCTACTCCTTCTAACTATGACTCTGATTATTGTTATTCTCTTGGCTATACAGCTTCTGCTCTTATTGCCGCTGGAAAGACCGGTTATATGTCTTCCGTACGCAACACTACAGCTCCGGCTAATGAGTGGATTGCAGGTGGTGTGCCTGTGACAATGATGATGAATATGGAACGTCGTCATGGTAAAATGAAACCGGTAATTCAGAAAGCTCTGGTAGAGTTGGATGGAGCGCCTTTCAAATATTTTGCAGCTAACCGTGCGGATTGGGCTATAGGTACAGAATTCATTTATCCGGGACCAATTCAATTTTTTGGACCAACTGAAGTTTGTGATCAACCTACAGTTACTCTGAAATTAGAACAAGGAAGATAAAGATATCTTATACGAATTAAAAAAGGATGCTTAATTAAGCATCCTTTTTTATTATGGATCGGTTATATTATAGATTCTTGTTTAGCACGAAATCTTCCATAAGAAAGCCGTTACCTATATTAATATCTTCGTGGCTTACAACATCAAAACCTATGCGCTTATAAAAATCGAGTGCTTTGTTGAATCGGTTCACATTTAGCGACAAAATATTATTGTCGTTTTTCTGAGCTATTTTACTAATAGTATCAATCAGAAAGCGACCAACACCTTTCCCTTGTAGAGATGGAAGTACGTATATTTTATGAATTTTGGTTGTGGCTGCGCCTTTGTAATTGAGTTCGTAAGATGTATACCCTACATATTCTCCGGCATCTTCAACAAGCAGATAGTGATGATTGAGTTCATCCATTTGTTTTTCAAGCGACGATGTACTATACATCATATCCATCATGTATCCAATTTGTTCTTTGGTTAGGATATCTTGAAAGGTATGAGGCCAGATTTTGTCAGAAAGGGCTTGAATAATGAATAAGTGCTCTTTTGTGGCTTCTATTACAGTCATTATTAATCGTCTAAGGTGAAAGATCTGCTGCCTATTCGGTTACCATCGGCAAATAGATCAAGGCGGTATTTGCCCGGCATCAGGTATTCTTCTACATTCCAATACATAGTAACTGAAGTCTCCTCACCGCCATATTCTACTACTCTTTTTATCGAATAGTTTATTTCTTTGTTTTCGTAACTAAATACATTTGTACGGCTTTTGACAAGTACGTCATCATCCGGTTTCATAATACGTGCGTAGATAGTCCGTTCTCCGGGCTCAGCCGTTATATTTTTCGAAATGGCAAAGTTTATTATAAATTGCTCTATTTTCTTTATGTTTTTTTGAACCTTACCTTTATTGTTTGTTGCCTGTATACTGATGTTTGTTGCATCTAGTTTTGCCGCAAGTGTAACTTTTTCCGATAGATCCTGTCTTTGTTGCGAAACTTGGTTTAAGGTTCGTGCGGTTTCCTGATATTTATCCGTGATCTCTCTCTTTTCCTGACGAAGTTGCGCATTTGCTCTGTTCAAAGAGTCGATTTGCATAACATATGATCTCAATACTTGGCGTAATGAGCTTAATTCTTTATTTAATCTGGCTATTTCTGATTTGTTTTCAGCTTTTACAGTCTTCAGTTCTTCAAGTAAACGTTGCACTTTAGTTTGCTCGTTTGTTAGCTTTTGTAGTAATGAATCATTTTTCAGATTCATTTTCACCTTTTCGTATTCATACGATAACTGTCCATATTCGTCCTCAAGCTCCTGTTTATTTAATAGGCTTACTTCTTGCAACTCTTGTATCTGGGCTTTTTGGTTGAATATAAAATATGCAGCCACACCTATACCCACAATTAGAAGGACTATAACACCAATAAGTATTTTCGTATTGTTATTTTTTGATTCTGTAGCCATAATTTGTCATGAAAAACCGAGTGCAAATATATAAAAGATTTGAATCTGTTTGATAAAAGGTTGAAGACCTTTCGCTTTTTTTAATAAATAAGGCATATTTTTGATATATTAAATCTTCATTATTTCAGAATAAGCGTGTACATTTGTTAGGCTTTTCGATGGATTTGAATACTATATACTGTGGTGTTGGTTACAATTTGAAAATAAGGACGTTAATTAATCAAATAAATAATATATATAACTTAAAAACAATTATTATGTCTAAGGTAACAGTTATAGGTGCCGGTAACGTAGGTGCCACATGTGCAAATGTGCTAGCTTTTAAAGAAGTAGCCGATGAGGTGATCATGCTTGATGTAAAAGAAGGAGTATCGCAAGGTAAAGCCATCGACATGAATCAGACTGTCCAGTTGTTGGCCTTCGATTCTCGTATCAAGGGTGTTACTAACGATTATGCTGCTACAGCTGATTCGGATGTTGTAGTTATTACTTCTGGTATTCCTCGCAAACCGGGAATGACAAGAGAAGAGCTTATCGGGGTTAACGCCGGTATCGTAAAAACTGTTGCTGAAAATGTACTTAAATATTCTCCGAATGCCATCCTTGTGATTATTTCTAATCCAATGGATACTATGACATATCTGGCATCTAAAGTAACAGGTCTGCCTAAACACAGGGTTATTGGTATGGGAGGCGCTTTAGATAGCTCTCGTTTCAAATATTACTTGAGTGAAGCGTTGGGCTGCAACCCTAATGAAGTAGAAGGTATGGTAATTGGTGGACATGGTGACACTACTATGATTCCTGTTGCTCGTTTGGCTACATATAAAGGTATTCCTGTATCAGAACTTTTGTCTAAAGAAGTATTGGATAAAGTCGTAGCAGATACAATGGTTGGTGGAGCCACTCTTACAGGCCTTTTGGGTACATCGGCTTGGTATGCTCCCGGTGCAGCAGGTGCATATGTTGTAGAATCTATTATCCACGATCAGAAAAAAGTTATTCCTTGTTGTGTAGCTCTGGATGGAGAATATGGCCAAAATGATATTTGTATCGGTGTGCCTGTTGTATTAGGTAAAAACGGATGGGAAAAGATTGTAGATCTTAAGCTTACTGCAGACGAAAAAGAAAGATTCGAAGCTTCTGCTGCTGCCGTACGTAAGACAAATACAGTGTTGAGCGAAATTAAAGCAATCTAATTGGGTTTAATAAATATATAAGGTAGTACCCCTTTTAAGTCATATTTGGCTTTTAGGGGGTATTGTCATTAAAAGGTGCAGCAGATTCTTATGGACTGGTATTTTTTTGTAACTTTCGGTTTAGGATGATTTTCTAAATGATAAACAGATGAATAATACAAGAATATTTAAAACTTCTTTTGCTAGTATATATCCAATGTATATCCAAAAAGCAGAAAGAAAAGGACGTACAAAAGAAGAGGTGGATACTATTATTTTCTGGTTGACTGGTTATGATGAGCTGACATTGAAACAACAAGTTGACAAGGATAATGATATTGAAACTTTTTTTGCTGAGGCACCCTGTATTAATTCAAATGTTTCACAAATCACAGGCATGATTTGTGGCTATCGTATTGAAGAAATAGAAGACGAACTGATGCGAAAGATTCGCTATTTAGATAAGCTGGTTGATGAATTAGCTAAAGGCAAACCAATGGAAAAGATCTTGAGAAAGTAATTTGCAAGAAGCCTTTGTGCGGAAAAGGATAGAATAAATATTAAATCTAACATTATACTTATGAAAAACTTTTTTATCTCTTTGTTTTTTTTGAGTCTGTTTTCTGTAAATTGTTTGGCACAGACGGACGATTATAAGCTTGTATGGAGTGACGAATTTGATAAGGACGGTAAACCTGACGATAATAAATGGAATTATGAGCATGGCTTTGTCCGTAATCAGGAACAACAATGGTATCAACCTCAAAATGTACATTGTGAAGATGGATTGATGATTATTACAGGAAAGCGGGAACAAATAAAAAATCCAAACTATAAGCCAAAGAGTGAAAGCTGGAAAGAAAACCGGAAATATGCTAATTATTCATCGGGATGTGTTGTTACTCAAGGAAGACAAACGTGGTTATACGGACGTTTTGAAGTTCGGGCTAAGATACCAGCTGTTAAAGGCTCGTGGCCAGCTATTTGGTTTCTCGGAGATAAAACTTTAAATCCATGGCCTCTATGTGGAGAGATAGACCTGTTGGAGTATTATCGTGTGAAAGACGTGCCTACTATTTTAGCTAATGCTGTGTACGGTAAACAGGAGTGGAGTACAACGCATACTCCAATAACTCATTTTACGGATCGGGATAAAGACTGGGAAAGTAAATTTCATGTATGGAGAATGGATTGGACGGAAGATTATATTCGATTATATCTCGACGATGAATTACTGAATGAAATAGATGTGACTAAAACGATGAATCCCGATGGGTTTAATCCTTTCAGAAGTCATCAGTATTTATTGATAAATCTCGCGATTGGTAGAGTGGGAGAAAGTCCTGATGAAACACCATTTCCAATAAAATACGAAATAGACTATGTAAGAGTATATCAAAAATAAAAATAAAAGGACAGTGTGAACTGTCTTTCTTTATATCTTTGTGTCCGCAAATGATTACTATGTCTATATATCTTATTATTATACTCCTTATTGTAGTCCTCGATTTTTTGTGGACACAATATCTTTCATATCGTAACCGGAAGCGCATGAGCCCGAATATCCCGGTTCAACTGGCTGGTATATATAATGAAGAAGAATATGCCCGACAGCAAGCATATCAGAAAGAGAGTAGCTTGTATGGTTTATATACGAGTATTTTTTCTTTTGTTGTTTTGTTGGGCGTTTTGTCTCTAGGTGCTTTTGGTTGGCTTGACGAATATTTACGGCAATACATCAGCAATGAGACAGCTCTCACATTAATATTCTTTGCTGTAATATATCTGGTCAATGATATTATAACACTACCCTTTAGCTATTATGCTACGTTTGTTATTGAAGAACGTTTCGGGTTTAATAAATCAACGAAAGCGATATTTTGGCTTGATCAGATTAAAGAGCTTTTCATTACATTCGTTTTAGGTGGAGCTATACTATCGCTTGTTGTGTGGCTGTATAATACTTTAGGGGAATATGCTTGGCTCTATGCATGGGGTGCTGTAACAGCAGTTTCTTTGTTTATGACCTTGTTTTATTCCAATTTGATAGTACCTCTCTTTAATAAGCAAACACCATTGGAACAAGGCGAACTGCGTGACGCGATAGAAGCTTTTGCAAATAAGGCGGGCTTTGCCATAAACAATATATATGTAATGGATGCGTCGAAACGATCGTCGAAAGGAAATGCTTATTTTACTGGTTTCGGGGCAAAGAAACGAATTGTATTGTTCGATACATTGATTAATGATCTCGATACGGAAGAGATTGTTGCAGTACTTGCTCACGAAATTGGACACTACAAAAAGAAACATACTTTGCAGGGGATGTTTACCTCTATATTATATACAGGTGTAATTCTTTTCCTTCTTTCTTTATTTCTGGGTAATCACGATATTGCAATAGCTCTCGGTGGAAAAGAAGCTTCTTTCCATTTAGGTATGATTGCGTTTTCAGTTCTTTTTACTCCGGTTTCACTTATTATTGGTATATTTTCCAGCATACTCAGTCGAAAGAATGAATATCAGGCAGATGCATATGCTGCTGGTTTCGGATTGTCCGAACCGCTTGTGTCAGGGCTAAAGAAGATGCATGTCAAATCATTGTCCAATCTCAATCCAGATCCTCTATACGTCTTTTTTTATTACTCGCATCCTACTTTGTTGCAGCGGGTACAGACTCTAGAAAATCCCAAATCTTAACTGTTTCGTAACACATCCTTAGTTTGTTTGTTGCAATTACTCAATAACATTGCATCAAAATTAAAACTTATAAAGGATATGAAGAAAACATTATTATTTACGGTAGCTGCAATGATTATTACATTGAGCTCGTGTGGAAAAAAAGAAGCATCGTTATCAGGAGCCGGAGCCACGTTTCCTGCGCCATTCTATAATATAGTATTTAAAGAATACGCTAAAACCGGAAGCAATGTAACATATGGAGCCATCGGAAGTGGTGGTGGTATTCGCAGTTTGAAAGATAAAACTGTGGATTTTGGAGCAACGGACGTTTTCTTGTCAGAAGCGGAATTGAAAGATATGGGTGCTGATATCGTACACATCCCTACAGCTTTGGGCGGAGTTGTTCTTTCATACAACCTGAAAGATGTTAAAGATCTGAAACTTACTTCAGAAATTATCTCGGATATTTATCTTGGTAAAATATCAAACTGGAATGATCCTAAGATAAAAGAATTAAATCCAGCAATAAACTTCCCTGACAAAAGCATTATTCCTGTATATCGTTCTGATGGTAGCGGAACAACAGCTGTCTTCTCAGAATATATGTCTAAAGTAGATGAAGCATGGCATGAAGCTATTGGTGCGGGAAAATCTCTTAAATTCCCGAATGGAACAAAAGCTGTTTCTGCAAAAGGTAATCCGGGAGTAGCTGGTATCATTGTCGAAACAGAAGGAGCAATAGGTTATATCGGTTCAGAATACGCTTTGGCATTGAATATGTCGTCTGCTCTATTGAGAAATAGTTCTGGCAATTTTGTTGCAGCTGATAGTAAAAGTATTTCAGCATCGGCAAATGTAGACATACCTGCTGATACACGAGTAGTGATAACAAACTCTTCTAATCCTGAGGCTTACCCAATTAGTACATTCACATGGATTATTGCATATAAAGAACAAAGCTATAATAAGAGAAGCGAAGATCAATCGAAAGCGTTGGTTGGCTTGCTAAACTACATCATCAGCCCTGAAGGACAGGAGATAGCGACAAAGACTCACTATGCACCGCTTCCTGCAACTGCTGTTGAAAAAACAAAAGCAATCATACAATCGATGACCTATAATGGAACGCAACTATCCGCAGCTCAATAATAAGTTGTACTGATATTTGTATACTGTAACCTAACGAAACAAATGAAAGATAAAATATTCAAAATCATATTACTGATAGCATCGTGCTTAATCATATTGCTTACAGCAGGTGTTGTATATGGTTTGATTAGTAAAAGCGTTGGTGCTTTCTCCGAATTTGGATTCGGGTTTATAACCTCTTCGGAGTGGGATTCGCGAAACGATATATACGGTGCTTTACCTTTCATTGCAGGCACAATGATGACTTCCATATTAGCATTGTTGTTTTGTATACCGTTTTCGTTATCGGTTGCGTTATTCAACGGAGAATATTTCAGAAATAAAAAAATATCAACTGTCGTAAGTTCGGTTGTAGACTTGCTTGCAGGAATACCATCTATCGTATATGGGTTGTGGGGTTTTTATACCCTGCGACCTATTCTGATTGATCTGGGAGTAAATGATCAGGGATTTGGAGTATTACTTTCATCTATTGTGTTGGCAATTATGATTATCCCGTATGCATCATCTCTCAGTGCCGAGTTTATAGCCATGGTTCCGAATGAGTTGAAAGAAGGAGCTTACAGTCTTGGTGCGACGAATCTGGAGGTTATAACTTCTGTTAATCTGCCTGTGGCAGGATCAGGAATATTTGCCTCTTATGTGCTTGCATTCGGGCGTGCTCTGGGCGAAACAATGGCTGTGACCATGTTGATTGGAAATACGAACAATATTCCACAGGCACTTTCCGATACGGGAAACTCTATGGCTAGTATAATTGCTAACCAGTTTGGAGAGGCTAGCGGTCTCAAACTAAGTTCGCTAATGGCTATCGGATTGTTATTGTTCTTGATTACGGCATGTATCAACTTCGTGGCAAAATATATAATGAAAATGGTGAACAAATGAAAAAAGGATTTACAGCAACATCGAAGTTTAGATTGGCAAAGAGCAGAGCATTCTTGTTTGGAGTTTGCTTACTGTCAGGTGTGACTATGATACCGCTTTTCCTTATTCTTTGGGAACTGATAAAGAAAGGATATAAGCAGTTTAATCTGAGTTTATTCACCGAGGTAGCACCTACATCCATGGAGGCTATGCTTGCCCGAATAAGTGACAGCCCCATTCCCGGAGGGATACTCAACGGGATAACGGGAACACTTCTTATTCTGCTACTCGCTATTGTCATTGCTATTCCGGTTGGTATTTTGACAGGGATCTATCTGGCAGAGAATCCAAAGAAGAAATTGGCTAGTCTGGTTCGCAGCTTAAGTGACTTACTACAAGGAATACCATCTATTGTTATCGGGGTAGTCGTATATATCTGGATAGTAGTCCCGATGTCGGGTTATTCAGCTTTAGCTGGTAGTGTGGCGCTTGCTATTATGATGTTGCCAATGATAATACGTTCGACAGAAGAAAGCTTAAAGATGCTTCCTGCCTCGTTGAAAGAAGCTGGTCTTGCTTTAGGCGGTTCATATACAACTGTTATTCTACGGGTTCTGTTACCATCGGCTTTCAGCGGACTATTTACAGGTTCTTTACTGGCTGTGTCTCGTGTGATGGGCGAGACAGCTCCTCTTTTGGTAACAGCCTTGGGTGCATCAACTGTAAATTGGGATGTTACTAATCCTACAAGTGCGATATCTCTATTGATATGGGAATTCTATAACGATCCTAATCTGGCAGATTTGGTATGGTCTTCATCTTTACTACTTTTGTTATTTGTATTAGGTATTAATATTTTTGCAAAAAGCATAGCTAAAAAATGGAAAATACAGTAAATTTAAACGAATATATTTTAGAGCTCAAGGATGTATCAGTGTCGTACACTCCCGGTAAAAATGCCGTTAATATGGTAAATGCCGGCATCAAAGCGAATACTGTCACAGCTATCATGGGGCCGTCGGGATGTGGTAAAAGCACCTTGTTGCGAGCAATAAACCGTATGCATGAGTTGTATCCGGATATAGTAACAACTGGCGAAATATTACTGAAAGGAGAAAATATATTTGATATGAATCCAATGAAAGTTCGTCGACTTGCAGGAATGGTGTTTCAGAGACCTAATCCGTTTCCGACAATGAGCATTTATGATAACGTCATAGCCGGATACAAACTGAATAACCTGAAGTTGAGTAAAGCAGAGAAAGACGAAGTAGTTGAAAGTAGTTTGCGTAGTGTTGCCTTGTGGGACGAGGTGAAGGATTCGATGACAAAGAAAGGAACGTTTCTTTCGGGAGGACAACAGCAACGTCTTTGCATTGCCCGTGCGTTGGCTCTTAAGCCGGAGTTGCTATTGATGGATGAGCCTACGTCTGCCTTAGACCCCATTTCTACCAACAGAGTAGAAGAATTGATCTTTGAATTGAAGAAACAATATACAATAGTGATTGTTACCCATAATATGTCTCAGGCAGCACGTTTGTCTGACAACTCGATGTTTATGTATTTGGGAGAACTGGTAGAGTATGGTACAACCAAACAAATGTTTACCAAACCTAACGATAAGCGTACAGAAGACTATTTGACAGGAGTATTTAGCTAAATAAAGTACAGATATATGACAACAAATATAAAACTCAAGCAGCTGGAGTTATTGCTGAATGATTTCGAATTATTATCGAAAACTGCACTGATACAGATGCAAATAGCAACAAAGTTATTAGAAGATAATTCGATAGAATCGTTGTATGAGGAAGCTGAGTCCAATGAGATAATCATGGACAGGTTAGAGATAAAAGTTAGGGAAGAAGTGGTTTTTACAATATTCCAATTCAATCCGATAGCTGCTGACCTGAGAAAAATTGTTACTTATCAGGATATAACAACAAACCTGGAGCGGGTTGGAGATATGTTGTTGAACATAATTCACTTTCTGAGAGAAACAGATTTGACTGTGCCTCATTTTGAAGGCATTAAGAGGCTAATAGCTAAAATGATAAAATATGCCGGTGAAATGCTGCGAAATGCTGTTTTTTCTTTTTCGAATGAAGATGCTCATACCGCATATCAGGTGATAAAAGATGATGATAAAGTAGATGAGCTATTTCATCAAATAAGTTTATCTTTACAGGAAACTTTTACAGGGAAGGCTTTGAGTAAGCCCGAAATACAGAGCATAATACAGATTAATGCCATATCTCACAATCTGGAAAGGATCGGAGACAGTGCAACAAATATAGCTGAAGCTACAATTTATCTAACCGAAGGTAAAGATATCAGACATGGAAACAAACAATAAAGTATCTATTCTTATCGTAGACGATGAACCGGACATAAGAGAGATCTTGCAATTCAACTTGCAAAACGAAGGGTATGATATAGATTTGGCTGAGTCTGCTGAACAGGCGGCAAAAATACTTTCATCAAAGCATAAATTAATCTTACTGGATGTTATGATGGGAGGGATCTCCGGATTTAAATTTGCCGATCAGATGAGAAAAGACGGAAATAATACTCCTATCATCTTTCTGACAGCAAAAAACACAGAAAATGATATGCTTACAGGTTTTTCCATAGGTGGTGATGATTATATACCAAAGCCATTTTCGATCAAAGAAGTCATAGCTCGTGTGAGAAGTGTGCTGAAAAGATCCGTTCATCATTCAACCGAAGTTCAGGAGAATATTATTTCGGTAAATACTCTTGAAATAAATATGGATACCAAAATAGTATATGTTGATGGAAAGCCGATAGAACTAACCAAAACGGAATTTAATATACTGGTTCTTCTCATCCAGAATGCAGGGAAAATTTTCTCTCGTGCCGATATTCTGGATAAAGCATGGAAAGATGATGGGATAGTCTTAGAAAGGACTGTAGATGTGCATATAGCCAGATTGAGAAAGAAAGTGGGTGTCTACGGAGACTATATAATCAACCGTACCGGATACGGGTATGTGTTTAATATGCCAAACTAAAACCTATATTATGAAGATTACATATAAGCAGCGAATTTTCTTTTATTTCTTTATAGTATTCACCTTGTTTACTATTTCTGTAATAGTTATAGAACAAAGAGAGGAAAAGTTTCAACGAACACAAGCGTTAGAGGACAGGTTGGATAGCTATGCCGAGATGATACATGCTTATATCGATCAGTTTAAATTAAAAGATAGCAGTCTTGTCGAATTACGCATTTTAGCAAAGTCAATGCCAATGGATATCCGCATGACTATTATAAATGTAGATGGCAAGGTTACATTCGATAAAGATGTGGAGAATGTCAGTCAACTGGATAATCATTTAGACAGGCCGGAGATTCGTAGTGCGTCATATCAAAATACAGGTTCTAATATCCGTTTGTCAGCATCTACTCATCACGAGTATCTATATTATGCTAAAAATTATAAGGATTATTATGTGCGTGTTGCCCTGCCGTACACTGTACAAACAAAAGGAATGCTTAAGGCTGATAATCTTTTCATTTATACTGTTATAGGTCTGTTTGTTATAGTCCTTATTTTATTGAATTATGTGGCCGGTCGTTTTGGTAAATCCATTTCTCAGCTAAAAATGTTGACTACAAAGATTAAGGATGATGAGCCACTTTCCGAAGCTATCGATTTTCCTGAGGATGAATTAGGAGATATCGGTAACCAGCTGGTAGATATATTGAATCAAAAAGCGAAAAGTAAACATAAAATAGAAGCGGAGCGAGAAAAGCTAATTCAGCATTTTCATTATGCTCATGAAGGAATCTGTATTTTTGATCCTGATTTTAAGAAGATATACGCCAATACGAATTTCTTCCAATATCTAAATCTCATTGTCGATCAGCCGATATTTAATTTAGAGGCAATACTCAAAGAAGAGATTTTCGATCCGGTGATTGATTTTATCACAAACAGGACAAGAGAACAGAATTTCCATACTTTTCATATAAATAAAAATGGGAAAGCCTTTTTGATTCAAACGATTGTTTTTGAGGATGATAGTTTCGAGATTACGATAAAAGATATAACCAAACTGGAAAAGACACGCTTATTAAAGCAGGAAATGACAAATAATATTGCTCATGAGTTGCGAACACCTGTTACCAGTCTGCGTGGATATCTGGAAACGCTGAATTCGCAAGATCTTGCAGCAGATAAAAAGGCTCAGTTTATAGATCGTGCTTATCAACAAAGCATACGCCTATCTAACTTGATTGATGATGTCAGCCTGATTAGTAAGATTGAAGAAGCTCCTGCCCAATTTCAAACGGAAAAAGTCAATCTGTCACAATTGTTAGAGGAAGTTCGGATCGATTTGGCTAATGGGCTGGAAGATAATGATATCAAACTGAATGTGTCGGTAAAAGATCACTTAGTTATAAATGGAAACTATACATTGCTTTATTCTATTTTCCGTAACCTGATAGACAATACGATCAACTATGCAGGTTCGCACATCAGTATAAATATAACCAATTATATGGAAGATGACGATTACTTATACTTTTCCTATTGCGATACAGGTATAGGAGTCGAGGAGCAATATCTTCCGCGCTTATTCGAGCGTTTCTATCGTGTCAACGAAGGGCGCACACGTAATACCGGAGGTTCTGGATTGGGACTGTCTATAGTGAAGAATGCCGTACTGTTCCATAAAGGCGAAATACAGGTGAAAAATAGAGTAGAGGGAGGTTTAGAATTCTTCTTTACTTTCAAAAAATAATATATGTAAAGCACGGAAATTTCCGTGCTTTATTTTTTTATGCTGTCGCCGACTCTGATAGGCAGAACTTCAAGACCCATCTCCTTATTCCTTATGTAAGGTATTTTGAAAAACAGACCGACGATAGTTCTTTCACTTACAGTATTGGCTTGTCCGAATATTTCTATGCCATCCAGTCTTACTTCGTTGCGGATTATTTTACCTTGAGGGGTTTCAAACCAAACTTTATCTCCGATATTTATATTTCCGTATTCTATTTTGCCTGTAACAACTAATCCCCGTTCTTTGATATATAGTATATCATCTATCGGCATGTTAAATGTTATATTTTTCATTATCGCAAGATTTACAGTTGATTATCGCAAATATAATTATTATAAAACATCCCGTGCTAATTTTTGCACACTATATTAGTACAATCATTTTTATTGTTTTACCTTTGCATCCGCATTTGAATATGTAAAAGAATTATGGATTGGTTCATTGAAGCCATATTAGAATCTCCTTCCGTACTATCTATAATTGTACTTTCGATAGTATCTGCTATCGGTCTGCAATTAGGCAAGTTGAAAATTCTGAATGTTTCGCTTGGCATTACGTTCGTTTTTTTTACTGGTATTCTTGTCGGTCATTTCAACCTCGACTTAAATAAAGACATGTTGAGCTTTGCTCAAAACTTCGGTCTGGTTCTCTTTGTATATGCCTTGGGGTTACAAGTGGGGCCGGGGTTCTTTTCTTCTTTAAGAGCCGGAGGATTACGGCTCAATGTTCTGGCATTGGGAGTCGTGTTCTTAGGTCTTTTGTTTACAGTCATTTTTAGCTATGCCAGCGATATCAGCCTTTCCAATATGGTTGGTATTCTTTGTGGTGCGACAACAAATACTCCTGCTTTGGGTGCGGCTCAACAAGCATTGAGGCAAATTAGTGCAGACTCCCGTCTTATTTCAGATATGGCTTTAGCTACAGCCGTGGCTTATCCACTGGGAGTTGTAGGTGTTATACTCGCCATCATCTTTCTGCGCAAATTGTTTGTTCCAAAGTCAGAATTGGCTAAATTGTCAGAAAAGAAGGATAACGATATGTATGTCGGGGAGTTTCATATTACAAACCCTGCGATAGAGGGTAAGACGATACGGGATGTTATGAAGCTTACTGCGAAACATTTTGTTATTTCGCGTATATGGCATGACGGGGTAGTCACCATCCCTACGTCAGAAAGTATTTTAAGGCATAATGACCATCTACTTATCATATCCAGAAAATCCGACGTAGAACATGTAAAAGTGCTATTCGGCGAACAGGAAAATGTAGACTGGAATAAGGAAGATATTGACTGGAATCATATTGATAACAGCCATCTGGTGTCGCGCCGTATAATTGTTACCCAAAGCCGGATTAATGGTGAAAAATTAGGCTCACTTAAATTGCGGAACAACTACGGAATCAATATCACTCGTATCAATCGTGCCGGCATTGACCTGTTGGCTTCTCCCGATCTGATGTTACAGATAGGAGATAAGTTGACAGTAGTAGGCGAAAAAGCGTCAATAGATAATGTAGCTAAAATACTTGGCGACGAGGAAAAGCATCTCGATAAACCGAATCTTATTGCTATATTTTCAGGAATTGCACTCGGTTTATTGTTAGGGGCATTACCTCTGCCTTTTCCGGGTATGACCTTGCCTGTTAAGTTGGGGATAGCCGGAGGGCCTATAATTGTCGGAATATTGATGGGGGCATTTGGGCCCAGATTCCGCTTTACAACATATACGACTCAAAGCGCCAATCTGCTAATGCGTCAATTTGGCCTCACCATATATTTGGCCTGTTTAGGTATAGAGGCTGGTGAGCATTTCTTTGAAACTGTTTTCCAAACAGAGGGGCTGATATGGATAGCATTTGGTTTTGTCCTTACAGTTCTTCCGGTTGTTATCATGGCTGTTATAGCAATGAAAATATATAAGATCGATTATGCCAGATGCGTAGGTATGCTTTGCGGTAGTATGGCTAATCCGATGGCTCTTACATATGTGAACTCTACAATAGATAATGATGAACCCGCAGTTGCTTATGCGACGGTTTATCCGGTATCTATGTTTGCTCGCATAATTTTTACTCAAATTTTACTGATGTTATTTTTTTAATATAAAATAAAGGCAAATATGTCTTTGCCTTATGTCGGACTTAAGATAACAGATTAACCGCTTCTGTTTAGGTTTTGCGTTAAAATGATTATCTTTACATCCGAAAACTAATCTAAAAACCAATTTATTTATATTATGAAACCAACCTTATTTGTACTTGCTGCTGGTATGGGAAGCCGTTATGGCGGTCTAAAACAAATGGATGGAGTAGGACCCAGCGGTGAAACTATCATGGACTATTCTATTTACGACGCTTTGAGAGCGGGATTCGGGAAGATCGTATTCGTTATCAGAGAGTTTTTTGAAGAAGATTTCCGCGAAAAAATAGTTTCCAAATATGAAAATCACGTTCCGGTAGAAGTTGTTTTTCAGGAACTTGATAAGTTGCCGGCAGGATTTACAGTAAACCCTGAAAGAGTAAAGCCTTGGGGGACAAATCATGCAGTAATGATGGGAAAAGATGTTATACATGAGCCTTTTGCTGTTATTAATGCAGATGACTTTTACGGTCGCGAGAGCTATGCTATATTAGCTGAACAATTGAAAAAAATGAACGGTCAGGAAAACCATTATTGTATGGTTGGCTACCGTATACATAACACGCTGTCGGAAAGTGGATCCGTAGCCAGAGGCGTTTGTGCAACAGACGAGAATGAATACTTAACCAGTGTGGTTGAGCGTACTCATGTAGAGCGCGTTGATGGGGTAATCAAATTTAAAGAAGGTGAAGAGTGGACCGAATTAGGTGAAAATACGCCAGTGTCTATGAATATGTGGGGATTCACACCTGACTATTTTGAGTATTCGGAGAAATATTTCGTTGATTTTCTTCAGAAAAACCAAGAAAACCTCAAGTCTGAATATTTTATACCTCTGATGGTAGATCATTTGATTACAACAAATACAGCAGACGTAAAAGTCTTGGATACGCCGTCTAAATGGTTTGGTGTGACTTATGCCGAAGACAGACCTGGTGTTGTGGCAAAATTGCAAAATCTGGTAGATAAAGGAGAGTACCCTACACCTCTGTGGAAATGATACCGAGAAGGTTATTTTACCTTAATAAAGCAACCTTTTGTCGTATAAATTTGTTATTTTTGTAGAGTATTCAAATTATAATAATATTTACTTATAATCAATTATAAATTAAAAACAATGGTTAATTACAAAGACTTAGGATTAGTAAATACAAAGGAGATGTTTGCAAAAGCTGTAAAAGGCGGATATGCAATACCTGCGTTCAATGTTAACAATATGGAACAATTACAGGCTATTGTTCAAGCTGCATCAGAAACAAAATCTCCGGTTATTGTACAAGCATCTAAAGGTGCGCGTCAATATGCAAATCCTATCTTATTGCGTTACATGCTACAGGGTGCTGTAGAATATGCAAAAAGCTTGGGATGGGAAAAGCCTCAAATAGTTCTGCACTTAGATCACGGTGATACTTTCGAAACATGTAAAGACTGTATCGATTCAGGATTTTCATCTGTAATGATCGATGGATCTCATCTTCCATATGAAGAAAACATCGCTCTTACTAAGAAAGTAGTAGAATATGCACACCAATTCGATGTAACAGTTGAAGGTGAGCTTGGTGTATTGGCAGGTGTTGAAGATGAAGTATCTGCTGAACATCACACATATACTCAACCGGAAGAAGTTGTAGACTTTGCAACACGTACAGGTTGTGACTCATTAGCTATCTCTATAGGAACTTCTCACGGAGCTAATAAATTTACTCCTGAGCAATGTACTAAAGACGAAAATGGGCATCTAGTTCCGCCTCCATTGCGTTTCGACATATTGGAAGCAGTAGAAAAAGAACTTCCAGGATTCCCGATTGTTCTTCACGGTGCATCATCTGTGCCTCAGGAAGAAGTAGCTACTATCAATAAATATGGTGGTGCATTGAAAGATGCTATCGGTATTCCAGAAGAACAACTTCGCAGAGCAGCAAAATCGGCTGTATGTAAGATCAATATCGACTCTGATAGCCGTCTTGCTTTAACAGCAGCTGTACGTGAAGTATTCGCTACAAAACCTGCAGAGTTCGATCCTCGTAAATATCTTGGACCAGCTCGTGATAATATGAAAAAACTGTACAAGCACAAAATTGAAGCAGTGCTTGGTAGTGCAGGAAAAGCTGAATAATAAGCTATTTATTATAGTAAAAAGGTCGCCAATTGTTGGCGACCTTTTTTATTTTCCCTTTCCTCAGGTGCTTAATCAGATTACATTGCATTGTAGTTATAGTATTCTTTTTTAAATGTTAATTAACATTTAATGTGTCTTTATGCGGTAAACGATCTTTATATTTGTAAAAGTAAGTCAAATATTAATCTTAAAATCGCTATGCTAATGAAAAGGCTGATTCCTTTATTTTCGTTGACAATAGTAGCTATGCTTATAACTTCGTGTGCTGGTACGGGGCAACCTGTTCATAAACCGTACAACGAAGGTATCAATATTACGCCTATGCCACTTGAGCTAACGCAAAAAGCTGATACCTTCAAACTATCGAAAAGTGTTGTTTTTGTAGCAAATAATCCGGATGTGGAAAAAGTGGCATCTTACTTTGCTACGAAACTTAAAGTATCTACCGGATATCCTTTCTCTATAGAAAAAGATAAACCTGCTGTTGATTATATCAACTTAATCATCGCTCCGGATATATCAGTAAATGATGAAGGTTATTTATTAGACGTAACCAGTAAAGGTATAGACATACAGGCAAAAACTCCTCAAGGTTTATTCTACGGTATGCAAACAGTAATGCAGTTGTTGCCTGCTGAAGCAGAAAGTCATATCCCTGCGAAAAATATAGAATGGAATGTACCTGCTGTGACTGTGAAGGATGAGCCTCGCTTTAAATATCGTGGGATGCATTTGGATGTTTGTCGTCATTTTGTAGATGTCGACTTCATAAAGAAGCAACTGGACGTATTGGCTATGTTTAAGATAAACAAATTTCACTGGCATTTGACAGAAGATCAGGGTTGGAGAATCGAAATAAAGAAATATCCGAAGCTAGCGCAGATGGGATCTGTGCGTACGGAAGGTGAAGGTAACAAATACGGACCTTATTATTACACGCAAGAGCAGGTTAAAGATATTGTGGCATATGCAAAGGAGCGTTTTATCGAGGTAATTCCCGAAATAGAATTGCCGGGACATGCTGTGGGTGCTCTGCATGCATATCCTGAATTGTCATGTACAGGAAAGCCAATTGAGGTGAGGAGTTATTGGGGAGTGTCTAATGATGTTTTCTGTGCCGGAAACGACAGTGTGTTCCAGTTCTTGGAAGATGTGCTTTCGGAAGTGATTCCATTGTTTGAGAGCGATTATATTCATATTGGTGGAGACGAGGCTCCGAAAAGCAGATGGGAAGTTTGTCCTAAATGTCAGGCTCGTATAAAGGAGCTTGGTTTGAAAGCAGATAAGGATCATAGTGCGGAAGGAAAGCTTCAAAGCTATTTTGTACAACGCATCGAGAAGTTCTTATTGAAGAATAATAAGAAAATGATAGGATGGGATGAAATACTTGAAGGAGGATTGGCTCCATCGGCAACAGTGATGAGCTGGCGTGGAGAAGAAGGCGGTGTTGCTTCTGCCAATATGGGGCATGATGTGATAATGACTCCTGGAAACTGGATGTATTTGGATAAATATCAGGGTGATTCTAAGCTTCTTCCTGTTACTATCGGCGGATTCCTGACGTTGGAAAAAGTATATGGATATGATCCCGTTCCTGAGAAAATAGCAGAAGATAAGAAGCATCATATTTTAGGTGCTCAAACAAATGTTTGGACAGAATACAAGTATAATGGATACGATATGGAACATGATATCTATCCGCGTGTAATCGCTTTGGCCGAACTAACATGGACTCCTAAAGAGAAGAAAAATTACAAGGATTTTGAACGACGTATCGATAACCAACGAGTGCGTTTGGATATGCATGGTATCAATTATTATATTCCTGTACCGGAAGACAAAGGTTTTGCTAAAGTCGTTAATTGGGCAGGGGATTCTATTGCCATGCCTCCTTCTTGCAACTTTGTGGCATTTACCGATAAAGCTACCTTTGAATTTAAAACTACCGAGCCTGTAAGAATAGTTTATACCACAGACGGTAGCGAACCTCAGCTTAACTCACCGGAATATAAGGATGCATTGACATTCACTGAAAATACAACCTTGAAAATACGTTCGGTACTATTGTCCGAAAAAATGGGACATGTTCGCACAATTACTATCGAAAAGCAGAGTTATGCCCCTGCTGTTAATAAAGAAGAAAATGCACAACCTGGTCTGAAAGCAGAGTATTATAAAGGTGCTTTCTTAAAGGTGGCGGATCTGGATGGTAAAACACCCGATGAGACGGAACAAGTGGCTGCACCTCAGGACTCAAAATACAGGATAGTGGATTACAAAGAAGTACATCCCGAAAATTTCTGCTCTACAGTACTTACAGGGTATATCAATATACCTGAAGATGGAGTATATTATTTCAATACGGATGCAGAGTTTTGGATAGACGGTAAGCTGTTAATATCGAATGAAAAAGATAATAAAGGTACAGCACGCAGATTCTCGCGTAGCGATAAGTCTATTGCATTGGCAAAGGGTGCTCATTCTGTAAAGATAATTAGAATCGGAGCTATTTTTGGTGGCTGGCCTACTCAGTGGGATGTTGTTAATCTTTCGATGCGTAAAGCTGATCAGCCTGAGTTTACATATTTAGATGCGACTTATTTTAAATAGATCAAATATATTTTTCATATAAGAAGAAACTCCGGCTTAAATAGTCGGAGTTTTTTATTGATGAAAGAAAATTAACTGCTTACCTTTGTTTTAGGTATTAAAGGTTAAATAAAGAAATAATGAAAGCAGCTATAGTGACAATCGGTGATGAAATACTCATTGGCCAGATTGTGGATACAAATTCAGCTTGGATGGCTCATAAGCTTACCTTGAGCGGGTTTGAAGTTGAAGAAATGCAGTCGATAGGCGATAATGCCCAACAAATCAAGGATACGCTTGATGATCTGTTTAAACGAGTTGATGTCATATTGATGACAGGAGGGCTGGGGCCTACAAAAGACGACATAACGAAGAAAACTTTGTGTGAATATTTTAACACTACGCTTGTTTTTGATAATTCGGTTCTGGATAATATATCCAATGTAATATCGCATTTTACTACGCTAAATGAGCTTACCCGTAATCAGGCGTATGTTCCTGAAGGCTGTACTGTGGTACAGAATAGGGTAGGGACAGCTCCCATAACATGGTTCGATCATAAAGATAAAGTCTTGGTTTCGATGCCGGGAGTACCATACGAAATGAGATATGTGATGGAAAATGAGATACTTCCTCGTTTACAGGAAAAATATGATCCCGAGGCATATCTGAAAAGAGTCTTTGTCGTAAAAGGCTATACTGAATCGGGATTGGCAATGCATCTTACTGAATTTGAAGATAACCTTCCGGAAGGATTTGGCTTGGCTTATCTTCCTTCGCCAGGGTTGGTAAAACTTCGTCTTTTTGTTCGTGGAGAACATCGTTTGCCGGAGTTAGAGGCTCAGGAATATAAGCTGAAAAATTTGTTGGGAGATGCGATTCTTGTAGAAAGAGATGTTGCTGTGGAGAAACTTTTGGGTGAACGTCTTTTTGAGAAAGGATTGACTATTGGTACGGCTGAAAGTTGTACTGGCGGTAATATTGCGCATCTGGTAACTTCTATTCCCGGTTCGTCTCGCTATTTTAAAGGCTCGGTTGTTTCTTATGCCAATGAAGAAAAAGTGAATATCCTTCATGTATCACCGGATTCATTGTCTCAATACGGAGCGGTAAGTGAAGCGGTGGCTGTTGAGATGGCGAAAGGCGCTCAGAGGGTGCTGAATGTAGATTGTTCTATCTCAACGACAGGAGTTGCAGGACCTGATGGTGGAACTGATGAGAAACCTGTGGGTACAGTTTGGATATGTACTACTTATAAAGATACGCACGTAGTCCGTAAATATCAATTAGGAAAGTATAGGGAGGCGAATATTACAAGGGCTTCTAATATTGGTATGCTCCAATTGTTGGAGATGATAAACGTATAAGAAAAGAATAATCATATTAAAAATAAAAGGAGATGGGCTGCAACCTAATCTCCTTTTTATATGTTTATAAGAATGGATATCTTATAAGCATTATGAAAGTAGAAAATAAACGTTGTCTCAATTGCGGTAATATAGTAGATGATAATTATTGTAGTAAATGTGGTCAATCTATTCATACTTCCCGGATCAAAACCAGTCATATTCTAGAAGAGTTGCAATACGGGCTTTTTCATATAAATAGAGGTTTACTATATACTCTGAAAGAATTGTTCGTTCATCCGGGGGAAACCGTCAAAAACTATATCTCAGGTAGAAGAGCAAAATATACCAAACCGTTTATATTTTTACTATTTGCAGGCGTAATTTATAGTTTAATATTCCATTTCTTTCATTATTTACCTATGGAGGAAATGAATAAGCATGATGGGGCCATTTTCGAATATATACCTATTTACGATTGGTATTCAGCAAACTACTCACTTACAGTATTGTTGTTAATTCCCTTTTATTCACTGTCTACCTATTGGTTGTTTCATAAAAGAGGATACAATTATGCAGAGCACTTAGTACTATTCTCTTATTTAAATGGAGCTAAAATATTCTTTTTGTTATTGATGTATCCTATAATATATCTGACAAAGTCATCTTTTATATATCATATATCTCTAATAATTTCAGAAATATATCTTGTTTGGGGACTTGCTCAGTTTTTTAAGTCAATCTCATGGATTAAAGTAATATTAAAAGTTATACTGAGCTTGTTTGTTGCTGTAATAGAAATGTTACTCCTTGTATTTCTGGTTTTCTTAATACTTCAGTACTATGACTTTAAGCTATAGGTAATATTTACTGTTTTAGTCGATATAAGACAGGATGGTGTTACAAACAATTACTCTGCTTAAATTGTTATTTTTTATAAGTCACATATCGTTAAATTAACATAGTCGATTATGAAGAAAATTATATTTATGATAGTAGCTCTTAGCCTACTCTCTCTTACTTCGGAGGCTCAAATAAGAATTGGAGCAACAGCTGGAATTAATACAACAGGTGCTTCCAGTGATAAATTGAAAGATTTGTTAGATGACAATACCGTTGGTTTTTATGTAGGACCAACAGTTGAATTTTTGATCGATGGGAAGCTCGGATTTGATTTAAGCGCCTTGTATTCACAGAAAGGGATTAAATTTAAAGATTCAGATACTCATAGGGTAGGGTATATTGAGGTTCCTTTGAATGTAAAGTACCTTTTGCCACTGAGTAATAGTGTAAAGGTATTTGCTGCAGCTGGGCCTTATATCAATTTTAAGATATCTGGAGATAAAAATTTTGATGTAATAACAGGAGCAATTGAGGATCAGTGGAAAGCTAAAAGTTTTGGGGCTGGATTGAATTTTAAAGGAGGATTCGAGATCCTTAAATTTATACAGATTGGTACTAATTATGGTATAGGCCTTACAGATAATTATAAAGCTAGTGATGGTGACTATTCAGTCAAAGAGAGGGTTTGGTCATTGTATGCATCTGCATATTTTTAATTAGCTATTCATTTTGTAAGATCAGAAAAGTATAGAAAAAAATAAAGGCTGTAAATACAATTTACAGCCTTTATTTTTTTAGTCCTCTATATCTTCCTTCATATTGTGGAATACATTTTGAACATCCTCGTCGTCTTCAAATTTATCTAATAGCTTTTGTATTTGCTCTTGCTGTTCTTTAGTCAATTCTTTCAGGTCGTTTGGTATTCTTTCAAACTCTGCACTGTGTATTTCAAATCCGTTTTCTTCCATATATTTCTGTATCTCAGAATATGATTTGAATTCGCCATATAGTACTATGTCTTCGTCGTCGTGTTCTAATTCGTCTACTCCGTAGTCTATCAGTTCCAGTTCCAGATCTTCAAGTGAAATTCCTTCTTTAGGAGCTATTTTGAATACGCATTTATGATCGAATAGAAACTCAAGACTACCTGATGTACCCAAAGATCCATTATGTTTATTAAAGTAGCTGCGAACATTTGCTACTGTGCGTGTAGGATTGTCTGTTGCTGTTTCTACAACTATAGCAATACCAAATGGACCGTATCCTTCGTATACAACTTCTTTGTAGTCGGCTTCATCTTTCGATGTTGCTTTTTTTATTGCACGCTCGACGTTTTCTTTAGGCATATTCTCTTTTTTTGCCTGTTGCATCAATACACGAAGACGAGGATTTGTGTCCGGCTCTGGACCACCGTCTTTTACTGCGATGGTTATTTGTTTGCCAAGTTTAGTAAATACGCGAGCCATGTTGCCCCAACGTTTCATTTTTGTAGCTTTACGGTATTCAAATGCTCTTCCCATAGGTATTTATGTAATTATTTTTTTTGTCTAAATTTTAGTTATGCAAAAGTATAAAAAATATTACAAAGAGAGAATTTGTCGGTATATTTAAGATAATATGATTGGCTATTAATAAAAACAAAATAATTGAGCTGGAAATGGTGCTATTAAACAGATGGTTATATGTTTTGTCTAAAAAAATATTAGAAAAGCTTCGAAATATATTTGCATAATCAGCAAAACTGTCTTACCTTTGCCACGCAATTAGCAAAAAGGCCCCGTAGCTCAACTGAATAGAGTATCTGACTACGGATCAGAAGGTTCCAGGTTTGAATCCTGGCGGGGTCACAAAAGAAAAGAAATCAAGCGTGTAAATCAAGGGTTTACACGCTTTTTGTTTTTAGGTACTTTATTTATTCTTTTGTAAGTGCCTTTTCATATCTATCTTTTATTCATCTGTTACTTTCTAGTAATTAAATCATTATATTTGGATTATATATCTAATTTGTTTTACTATGAAGAAACTATATATTATAATTTACACGTTATTATTTATACTTGCGGGTTGTGACTATGTTACAGAGTATACTTATTGTATTACTAATGAAACGGATTATACAATTACCTTAAAAGCAAATGAAAATGTTGGATACAAACCTTATGTTATAGAACGGATTTATAAAATATATCCTTTTAGTACAGAAAAGATTCATAGATTTTCTTATGCCGATGGTCGTAATGAAAACCCGCGTGATAAGCATTCAATGAATGATACTATTCCGGCCTCATTTGAGGAAATTAATGTTTATGCTGATAATATATTAATTAGCTCAAAGTTGATGCAACGTAAGTACTGGAACTATACTACAAATCCTCAGGAAGGTATGTATGAATTGTTAATTACAGATGAACTGCTAGAAAGTATGATCAATCGATAATTATTAAATGATACTAAGGTCTATCAAGAAGTTCAACGAAATATAGTTCCAACGTTATATTTTCTTCCTTTTCTTTTTGCGTGTTTTAAAGAAAATGTATAATCCTGTAACAGGCAAAGAGGCTCCAAATATGGCCGCGAAAAAGACGAGAATACGTCCTGGAGTTCCCCAGATAGAACCAATGTGAATTTCATAGTTCATTTTGCGGAGTTTATCTCCAACAGAGGCTTCAGCATATTTCCCGGAATAAGGTCCTTCAATTTTAATTTCTTGTAGACTATAACGGTCGAAAGAGTAGCTGTCAGAATTGTAATATGTGTCTTTTTGCTTGTATACTGTCACATTGATAACTGATGCTTTATCTTTTGGGTCGGGATAACCAAGACCAATAGAATACGCCTGAGTATTTTCGTTTAATACTTTAAGGAATATCTTATCCACAGCTTTAATTGCGGTCATAGACGTATCCGCGGATATTGTATCTGATTTTGCAGCACCCCATTCCGGCAATGTCTTGCCTCCGGTAGTAACAGAGTACAGACCCTTCGACCACCATTCTATTCCCCAAATCATACCAGTAAAAGCTATAGCCAGAAGTATAAAGCAGACGTAAAAGCCTAATACACTATGCAAATCGAATATCCTGCGCTTGGCTGGTGTTCCCTTTTTCCAATTGAACCATAGTCTGCCTTTTGCAGCTTTCTTCGATTTTGGAAACCAAATTATAAGCCCGGTAATAAGAACTATAACAAATACAAGTGTGCCGTAATTCACTATCGGACGTCCTATTTCCCAAGGTAACCAAAGGCTGCGATGTCCTGTTCCTACAAAACGCCAGAGATCAAAGGAATCATCCTTTTTTGAAGCCCCTGTTGGTTCTCCAAGCATTTCTCCAGTATAGGGATTTACTTTTATATATCTATAATTCTTGCCATATATAGTTACACGAGCAGGCTTTTCCTTCGTATAACTAATATTATTCGGTGCTTCGTTTCCTAACTTTTCACTGGTTATCGTTATTAGTTGCGAAGGCAGAAGGAGACTTTGGTTTTGTTCTGTAGGAAGGCATTTCGGGTCATCTTGTGAAGTTTCTCCTACCCATCCATTGATCCGAAGCGCCCAAATAGCCCCGGTAATACAGACTATGAAGACAATAAGACCGGATATCATTCCTAGCCAGAGATGTAATGTATACGCTATTTTTCTGAATCTCATTTTCTTTATTCTATGTAATTAAATAAGATGCTAAGCATTTTTACTTAACATCTTATTCATTAGTTTTATGTCAGATAATTGATTACTTCAATTTATTTACGTGATATACCCAAGAAACACCACCATCTATTTCAAGTCCACGTTTCAGAGTATTGGTATTCGGATCATATTCAAAAACAAACCATTTTGACTCATCTGTCTTGAAAACATCATAAAGTTTGCCGTTTTCTACAAAATTCATAGTTGTCTTAGGTTCAGCTCCTCCAGCCAAGATCCTTAAATCTGCAACAATTTTCTTGTTTGCTGCATCGATTACATAAGGGGCAATATAAGTTTTACCATTACCTAATTCCATAATATTTCCATCACTAAAATTGTAGTCGCTTAAGTCGAATAAATAGTTAGGGTCAAATTCTGTTTCATTATTTTTTATTCTGATCAGAGATTTTCCACCTCCATTTGGTTTTACAGTTATATAATAGAGATTGTTGTTATCATCAAAGAAAGATCTTCTTTCTATCGACCAGTGAGAATCGATGCTTCCACCTCTTGCATCCTTTAATACCTTTCCATTGGTCATAGCCGGATAGTCACAAACATAGACATAGGCAGTGTCGTTAAGAATATCCCACTTAGAATTATAAAAGTAATATCCAAAGTAAGCTTTATCACCCCGAACCTCCATACTTGAAACATTCATTGTTATAGGGTCGATGTCTCCATTTTCCAGATAAACAGGATAATTGAGGAAAGGAATCTCTGCTGTCAACTCTTTAGTTATGTTCATATTGCTGGTATTCATGAAATAGATTGGCTTTTTAAGAACATTCTTCACCTCATCTCTTACTCCCGTCGTATGAGTAAAGACCATTTCTGAGTCAGTACCTAAGTACTCCAATACTTTTCCAATGTAGAAGGTATGTCCAAATGCGATGTTGTTAGTTTCTTTAAACTGTCCGTTGTCTGTAATTTCAAACTGGCTAAAACGTGTACCATCATTAGACAGATAGTATTTGCCTTTATAGTTATATGCATATACTCCGTAGAATGCAGCGGGAAGATGGCTTGTTATGTCGATCCCATGATTATTGGCAGGGGATAGGACAGTATCCTTCATCAAATCGTTTGTAGTAAGAATATATGAGCCGTTAGTAGCTGTGATCCACAAGGCATATTCGTTATCTATCTTTACTTCTCCACCGTTATCATCGGGGCTATCACTACATGAGAGCAAGCCGAAACATATTGCGAGAGAGAAGGTAACTGCAAAAATAATTTTATTCATTTCTTTAATTTTAATTGTTAATATTACATTATTGATATTCTAAATTTTGCATAAAAGGCCCTACCTGGTTTTTGTAGGCGAAAGTTATCATAGCATCGCTCATCGGTCAAATTACGAGCTTCGAATGAGCAATTATATTTTTCATTTTTCCACGAGTATCCGAGTATTATAGAATGAACAGATTGCGATGGGATAAAATCTTTTGTATGCTTAAAGCCAAGACCTTCCCAGCTCAAATAATACCAGTGAGAATATTGATATAACCAAGATGCTTGTAGACGAGTGTTTTTACCGATCAGATCTTTTTTAGAGAATGTCAGGTCAGCATTTCCGTACAACCAAGGACGATTGGGTAATTGATTTTTATAAGTCAAACTCACCTGCGAGTTTGTTTCGTCTGTATATTTTTTGTTATCGATGGCTTTGTCGTAACTACCGTTTAACGTTAACTGTACCAAATCCTTGTATCCATATTTAACCTCAGCTTCCAGTCCGTATAAATTAACGCCCGGTTCGTTGTAAAACTGATAGTAGTCTTTACTTGAAACAGATACTATTTTTGTGGAAATATAGTCTGAGGCATTCCGATAGAAACCCGATATATCAAAATTAAAATAGTGAACATTGTTTAAAAAGACATTATAATATCCTCCCAAATTCACATTTTTACTTTGTTCGGGCTTTAAATCCCAGTTTGATAAGTAGTTTTGCCCATCACCAAAAAGCCCCGTCATAGAAGGCAGATTGTATGCTTTTTCGATTGAAAACTTGATGCCCAGATCTTCTTTAAACTGATAACGGAGAGCAAGGCTACCACTGAAGTAGTTAAACATCTTTTTATGCTTTACAATCTCGCCAGATATTACGGTATTGTTATTGCCCATAACTCTTTCATCGATCGATTTAGCAGCATCCATTCCGTAATATTTGGCAGACAATATTGCTGTTAGCTTTTTGTTAAACCAAAGGCTTTGCCAAGCGAGTCCTCCAATATGACGTCCTAATCGACTCGGAAGATTTATATCTTGCGATGGATACTTTATGATGTCATAACTATTCTGAGTGACCGTGTTGAAGTTGTAATTCACATTAATACTCTGTGTCTTAGATTCATTCAGATCATAATTTAAGTTGATGCGACTGATGAAATTCTTGTAAATGTATTTTGTATGCTTCTCCTCAAGGGTTGTTGAATGCGGAGTTACCCATTGGCCTGTCCAGTCGTAGTTGTAAGTTGCTGTATCTCTTACATTCACAGTGTTCTTTGAATAGCCGGTATATAGATCGGCAAATAGTCTTGGCGTAAATAGATTGTTTTTCTGATAGCTCAGAGTTGGCATTATGTATTTACTTTCCGACCATTCTCCTCCTTTTACAGTATTGATAGTAGCTCCTAATTGATTTTGTTTGTTATTCTCAGAATATAATACTCCCAGCAGAAAGCGATCTGCCCATTTCTTATTCTCAAAGCCTGCTTCCAATTGTCCCATTGCAGAGCGATATCTGTCGTGGAAACGTTTTGCTTTGTCAATTTGTACATAATGGCCGTCCTGAACTTTTTCGAGTATTACATTGTACTTTTCATTCGTGTACATTGTATAATCATTATCCGAATAATTGTAAAAGCTATTAAGTTTCACAACCAACCCAGTTTTATTATCTGTAAATGAGCCTACTAATGATGCCTGATGGGTGTTGAATGATCCGTAGCCATAGCTGACATCCAAAAATCTTCGATTCTTGCGTTTAGTGATTATATTGACTGCTCCGCCCAGAGCGTCGGTTCCGAGATAGGCGGGTACAACTCCTTTGTAAACTTCGACACGCTCCACTAAATTGACAGGGATATTGTTTAAGTTCATAGCACTGCCAAAATTTTCCATTGGCACTCCATCTATGAATATCTTAGCATCCAGACCGTTTATCTTGAATGTAAAATCTGAACCCATTCCGCCATCTTCACGAATCGTAATCCCGGTAGAACGCTTCAAGACCTGATTTACATCGGTTGTCGAATTCGCATATTTGCTGAGATCAATTACATTTACAGAAAAAGCCCCTTCTTTTATTCGTTGAGCAGATGTCTTACCATAAATAAAGATTTCATCCAGATCGGTTTTCTTTTCGCCTAAGATGATTTCCAGTGTCTTATTTTCCCCTTTCTTTATGCTGACCAGTATTGTTGTAGAGGTATATTCCATCGAAGATGTTGTAAGCTTGAAATTTCCTTCAGGAACTTGAAAAGAAAATTTACCTTCCGAGTCTGTAATAGCACCCAAAGAGGTTCCTTCTATTCCTACCGGGATTAATTCTAGAGCTTCTTTATTGGAATTATATACAACACCCGAGATAGTTTGAACAGATTTAGACTGAGCAAAGAGATGAGAACCATATATCAAAGCGAAAAGAATGATATATATATAATTTTTCATTGATTTATTTTATAATAGTGTTATAGAGATCGTATATTCGATCTTATCGGATAATTTAATATGGAAAATAGAAATGCAGCTACTTGTAAGATGTTACAATAGAGCTTCTTTGTGTAATGCAATCCTGATGTCTCGCGGTAATTCCTGTAAATCTCTTTGAGTTACTATAAATATTTCGCTATCGGCATTGGAATGTGACTTTATAGCGAAATACGTTTCCCCTTTTTTACAAAGAACGGTTTGTTTTACAACCCCACCATTACTACAGTCTGCAATGAATGTGACTTTTGTATTTTCATTCACATTCAACTTTGTATTCTGGCAGAAACGAACGGTTTTTTCACTTAACTGGTTTTCTATTATTGATTGGTTCTTCGAATAGAAAATCGGGGATAAAAATATTAAAGCTCCTGCAATACAAGCAGCGCTGCTTATTGCATAGAGAATTTTCCTGTTACATCGAAAGGGTGTTCGTTTTGAAAAATATGGACGAGATTGTTTTTCCAGAGAAAGCCAAATGTCTGATTTCACTTTTCCTCTCTCTTCATCTGATACAAATATGTTTTCTACAGAATCAGGAGAGGTGTCTTTAATCCATTTTTCGACCTCCATTTTCTCTGAATCTGTCGCCTTGCCATCTATGTATCGACGCAGTATGTCTGTATTTATTTTTTTATACATTTACAAGATATTCTTTTAAGCATTACAATTAGTAGTTGCACAACTGCTAATTTCCCACGAAAAAAAGTATCTTTTTTTGTAATAAAAATATCAAGTAGTTTATTTATAGTTGTTTGTGATGTCTATGCGAAATATTCTATTTATATCCGGACCCAGTTCCAAGCCTTTAACTAATGTTTCGTCTTTAGGATTATAAATCATAATGTGATTGCCTTTTTCCTTCGACATATTGGCTATGTAAACTAATCCATTTTCTATAATTACATTGTTGACGTACCAACTTCTGTCTAATGGCAGGGGCAGCTTATGCGATGCTTTAGTTTTCAGATCCAAAACTATATATTCGAATATGTTTTCCCAATAATCGGATCTGCTTTTTACCAAATCTTCTCGTGCAGACTTTAGTAAAACTCTTCCTTGTCCCAAATACCATAACCCGACAGGGGATATCGGTTTCTCCGAAAGCGTATTAAGGTTTATAATATAATTTGGATCTATGTGATTCTTGTCTTTTTCAATCCTAAATATAACAGACGGCTTGTCTACAGATTTTGCTTCAAAAATATCATTCGTATTAGTGATAAAATAAGTATCACCGTTTTCGTCTTCTATCGATGATGGCACATGTCGTCCATCGATAACAGGGCCTGACGATCGAGTATCGAAAGTCTCAGTCTTGTCTGTCATAGCGGGGTAAGACATGGTAGCAATAAAGATTGTATCATTTAACTGAGATATGTTCTGCTCTGTTTTTTTTCGGTATGTATAGGACAGCATTAACCTGTTATTCTTTATTTGCACAAATCCGGGAACTGCATAAGTGTCATTCTTCGATCCTAAATCAAGTAATTTCCCGTGTTGCTGACTCGATAATTTATTGAGTGAAATTTTCGTGTAAACTAAATTTTTATAACAAGAGTCTAACCCTACTAATAAAAGAGTACTGTCTCCAACAAACTTGAAGATATCAATCTCCTTAAGTTTTGATAAAGTGCAAGAATCCACTATGTTGATAGACTCTTTGCCTAATTTATATTTTATGATTCGCGTTATGGGGTAGTCTATAGAATAATAGTATCCGTTGTGGTAATAATTATTGTATTGAATATTTGACGGCAATTTAACACCTTCGGATAGAGAATGAATAACACCCTGATTCAAGTCGTTAGTTCCTATAATGTATTCATGATCCATACTTTCACCTCTCAGGTATAAATTGTATTTTGTGGCCTCTCGATTAGTGCAGCTAATCAGTAAAATAGAGAAGCATAGGCATATTAGTCTAAGGAACATATCTTTTGATTAGTTTTGCCACAAAGCTATAAAAAAGGAATATATTCCTTAAGGTTTTTTCTGAAAACTTGGAGAGCTTTTGAGATGTTATATTCAACAACACGTTCTGAGATATCTAATTTTTCTGATATTTCACGGTTTTTCTTTCCTTCAAACCGACTTAATATCAGTATTTTTCTACATTGATCCGGTAGAAATTCAATCGCTTTATTAATCTTTTCACTAAGTTCTTTGCTGAAAATATTATCTTCTGTTGAGTTACTTTGATTAGGATAGGTCGGAGTTAACGCTTCTAGCTTCTTCTGGCGATTGGTTTGGTTTCGAATATGCTCTATCACTTTCAATTTAGCGGCTCCGATTAGATAGGCTTCTACAGAAATGCTGAAGTGTATTTCCTTTTTTCTTTCCAGTAAGGATAAGAAAATATCCTGAACTAAATCCTTTGCAAGATCAGAATCCTTCAGATGAAAATAACATATTGTATATACTTTTTCCCAATGCAAATTATATATCTCCTCAAATTCGGAAGGTGAGTTGATATCATTGTCTACTATGTCTTGCATTGATTTTTTAATGTTGAAATATAATAATTGCACAAAAGTAGGACTTATGCAAAAAAACAGCAATCGCAAGAAATAAGTAGATATGGGTATGATAATACCTATAAATTATGAATTGAATATATGATTTCTTCTATTCGGATATGTAGAAAGTAATTGTACGCCATATTTATTATAATACGGGCTATACATCAAATACAGCCCGTTTATGTTTTTTGTTGGAATTTTTTTTGCCTTTTAGAAATTAGAAGTATATATTATCTCCTGATTATTGATGATAATGTGTTTCCTATTAACTCGACAAATGTCATATGATTTGCATTTGTTTTAGTCTTATCAGATTTACTCATTTTCATTGTTATTGTTAATTGCGTCAGAGTTCAAATTTTTCTTGTCAGCATAGGATGATAAAGCCAAAGTCAGAGCACCATCACTTGTAATATTATGAGTTGTGCCAAAGCTGTCGAGTAAAGCGAAAATAGTAATCATTAATGCTGCTCCTGTATCGTCTATTCCCAATAAGGCATGAATCAGACCTAAAGACGAGATGAGTGTTCCTCCCGGAAGACCGGGTGCTGCGATGGCAAAAATTCCCAGTAAAGGAATAAATATGATCATTTTGTTCAGGTCGGGCATTGCTCCGTACAGTAGCTGAGATACGACTATCGATAAGAAAACTACATCTAATATTGAGCCTGGAAAATGGATATTTCCTAACAAAGGGATTGCAAAATCTCTCACATCGTTTCTTAAAATTTTGACCTTTTTTGTTTCTTCGATGGCTAACCCAAGACTCGCTGCCGAAGATTGCGTACCTATTGCTGTTAAAGCTACGGAGCCATAGTGCTTAATTACTTTTAGAGGATTCTCCTTTGCATATAATCCGGCCGATACATATAGAAACGTTAACCAGGTGATATGGCAGAGAAGTGTTATGCCTAAAATAGCTACAAATACAGGTAGTCGCGAAGCTAAAGCTCCTTCGTAAGCTAGGACACAAAAGTTTGCCGCGATGAAAAATGGTAAAATCGGTATCAGAAAACGTTTTACCATTATAAAGATTATATCTTGAAACTCGAACAGAGCTTTTTCTATACGAGGAGATTTTGTCCAGATAATAGATAGTCCTAACATAAACGCAAAAACTAATGCGCTTAATACTGGCATTAATGGCGGTATATCCAGACGGAAGATCATTTCCGGTAAAGTATTTCCTGTCTCACTTGTTGGTGCTATATTCAAGAGAGGAATAACTGTATAACCAACAAATGCAGCAAGAGAAGCACTACCGATGCAGGATAGATATGCCAATAATACCGATTTGCCAAGTAATTTAGATGCATTGTTTTTTAATCGGGCTATAGCCGGAGTTATAAAACCAAAAATTAAAAGAGGAATTAGAAAAAATATAATCTGCCCTAAGACGTGCTTGAGTGGGAGTACGATTGAAATGACGGTTTCGTTAGCAAATAAGCCGATAAGTATTCCCACAACAACGCTTATGAAGAGGCGTATAGTTGTATTTGATAAAAGTTGTTTCATTATAGTAGCTATTTAAATATTAAGTGTATTAAAACATGGGTTTATAAGAAAATGGTCCATAGTTTTCCTTTTTCGTCCTATCGGGTAGGAGAGTATTCATTAGTATTACATTGTCGACTATCGGAATAATTAACAATGTGAAAGTAGGAATAAACGATAGATTTATAGAGTGATTAGTCGCAACATTTTTTGCATTCGGTCTGTATACATAGAAGATGATCTGTGTGCCTTTAGTGAAGTACACCTTGAGATAATATTAGGTGTGATCTGAAAGAATAATGACCTCATTTTGTTGTCTTAATTAGTTATAATATTTTGACACAAAATAATACACTTCTTAGAAAGTATAAAATCCCATAAATATGGTATATTTATCATAACTATCTTTATGCTATATCTTGCATTAACTTATTATAGAATTCATGCACCGTTTTAATTTTCGCTAAAAAATGAAACATATCTTATTGGAATGAATTCAATACTTAATGGATATTATTAATATTTTCTCGTCCAAACTCTCTTATATAAGTAGTTCCTCAATTTTATTGCATTTTAATCCTCTGAAATTCAATCATATTAAATTTTGTTGTAAAAAATCTTCTCAAAGCTATTGCAGAATTGAAATCCTTGCCCTATCTTTGCATCGCATTTGAGAGGAAATGCTGCTAATAAAAAAGCAAAACAAAATGGTGTGGTAGTTCAGCTGGTTAGAATACCTGCCTGTCACGCAGGGGGTCGCGGGTTCGAGTCCCGTCCATACCGCAGACGCAAGTCGAAAATCAAAGCAAAGGTCTGAAAGTCAATACTTTCAGACCTTTTTCTTTTTAGCCGTTGCCCACGAAAAACAGCAAATTAACGCACTGTTCACGGTACAATTCGTGGGCTTTTTTAATATCCTGTTTTTGCCCACGATTAGGGTTTCTATTCGTTGATTTTCAGAATTTTGCATAGCTTTCAAATGAACTGTAACAAGTAATTTTGTAACAGTAAAATTTCAAGCCCATGAATGCAATTCAAACAACGTTCAGTTTGCTTTATGTTATCAGAAAGCATCGGCTTCTTAAAAACGGAGAAGCCTCTATTTATTTACGTATTACAGTAAATGGCGAAGTCGCCGACATCACCACCAAACGTAGTGTCCGTCCTGAGATGTGGGATCAGCGACGGGAATGCAGTCTCGGAAAACTTCATCGGGACAAAGAGTTAAACCATTATCTTGAAACAATTAAGACTCGTCTGTATCAAATTCATCGGGAGTTTGAAATTGACGGTAAGAGAATCACGGCAAAGGCTTTACGGGATAGTTTTTACGGAAAAGACGAAGACAGCAAGACTCTTGGTGATGTTTATCGGGAGCATAATAAAAAATGCAGAGCATTAATCGGGATCGATTATTCTCGTTCTACAGTAGAAAAATTCGATACATCTCTTTCACACCTTATTGAATACATACAATATCAATATGGTAAAGATGATATTTTGCTATCTGAACTCAATGGTCAGTTTGTAACGGATTTTGACTTTTATCTAAAGACAGTCCGCAAATGCCAGAATAATTCCAGTATCAAGCATCTAAAGAATATGAAAAAGGTTGTCCGGATAGCTTTGGCGAATGATTGGATCAAGAAAGATCCCTTTTTCGGTATCCAGTTCAAACACGAAGAAACTCATGTTGAATTTCTGACGCAGGAAGAACTCGAAAGAATTATGAATAAAGAATTCGAACTACCCCGACTTGAACTTGTGCGGGATATTTTCGTGTTCTGTTCCTTCACTGCATTAGCGTTTATTGATGTTAAAAATCTGACTCCAGACCATTTGATGAAAGACAACAATGGTGCATTATGGATACGCAAACCTCGTCAGAAAACAGGTAACATGAGTAACATTCCTGTACTTTCGGTGACTAAAAAACTGATAGACAAATATAAAGACCATCCTGAGTGCATAAAAAAAGGTGTGCTATTACCAGTATTGAGTAACCAAAAGCTCAATAGTTACCTGAAGGAAATCGCTGATCTATGCGGGATTAAGAAG
>POVV01000234.1_pt1 | contig 44121 bp, 44 predicted proteins | sample 1560271 | NCBI WGS metagenome assembly POVV01 (sample SAMN08337232, study PRJNA429181) | Bioreactor metagenome, whole genome shotgun sequencing project. | biome: cows' rumen and soil; feature: anaerobic; isolation source: anaerobic chemostat enrichment culture, galacturonate as sole carbon... | reverse complement strand
TAGCGGACAACTTCCAGACGCTTGTTGATGCAATCGTCAAAGCAAGACCAAGTGCAGTTAAGGGTGCCTACTTAAAGAGTGTTACACTGGCTTCCACTATGGGACCTGGCGTAAAACTGAACGTAGCAAAGTTAATGAACTAATTTTGTTTTGTGGTTGACATTAATTATATATAATGTTATACTATGCAAGTATTGACTGCCGAAGACAGCAGGTGCCGCAAGGCATAAGGTGTTAACGCCTGCCGAGGAATGTACAAGAATCATTTTTTATAAATGAATTGTAGACCTCTCCGTCCATCCGGCGGAGGGGTTTTTCTTTGCGGTTTATACGAGCGGGCCTTGCGGGCGACCGGGAGGCTCAGACTAAACAGGAGGTAAACCATAATGGCAAAAGTTGAATTAAAGCAGCCAGTTGTAAGCGAGATCAAAGAATTACTTGATGGCGCTGAGTCAGCGGTAGTTGTAGATTACCGTGGTATCTCAGTTGCTCAGGATACAGCACTTCGTAAGAAATTAAGAGAGGCCGGTATTTCCTACAAAGTATATAAGAATACAATGATCCGTTTTGCAGCTCAGGGTACAGCATTTGAGGCTCTGGAACCTGATCTGGAAGGACCTACAGCTATCGCTGTTTCCAAGACAGATGCAACAGCTCCGGCAAGAATCCTGGCTGAGTTTGCAAAAACTGCTCCGGCCTTAGAGATTAAGGGCGGCGTTGTAGAAGGCGCTTATTATGATGCAAAAGGTATGGAGAAGATCTCCAGCATTCCTTCCAGGGATATCCTTCTTGGAAAGTTGCTTGGAAGCATCCAGTCTCCTATCACAAACATTGCCCGCGTTCTCAAGCAGATTGCAGATGCTCAGGGCGGAGAAGCAGCAGAGGCATAAAATTCTTAATGAAGGTAAGCGAAGCCTACCTGGATTTAGAAAATCAGCCGTTCGATGAGCGATAAGGCGAATCGAACTTCCTTAAAAAAACATATTAAATACGGAGGTATATTATCATGGCAAAGTTAACAACAGCTGAATTTATCGAAGCGATCAAAGAATTATCTGTATTAGAATTAAATGAATTAGTAAAGGCATGTGAGGAAGAATTTGGTGTATCTGCAGCAGCAGGCGTAGTAGTTGCAGCAGCAGGTCCTGCAGCAGCAGAAGAAGAGAAGACTGAATTCGACGTAGAATTAACCGAAGTTGGTCCTAACAAGGTTAAAGTTATCAAGGTTGTTCGTGAAGCTACTGGCTTAGGCTTAAAGGAAGCAAAAGACGTAGTTGATGGAGCTCCTAAGGTATTAAAGGCTGGCGCTTCCAAGGAAGAGGCTGAGCAGATCAAGGCTTCTTTAGAGGCTGAAGGCGCTAAAGTTACTTTAAAGTAATTTTATTATAATTATTTTGGACAGGGTCTGTACTTTTTAAACGAGGACAGAACCCTGTTCTTTTCTAGCGTAAAATAGCAGAATAGTCTTGACAATTTTGCAAATTCAGGTTAGAATGTACGTGTATTATCGAATGGAGTTATGATTTCACATATTTTTGTAAGTCATTATTTTCGGATGATGATTTACAAAAATATGTGATTTTTTGTTTCAGGCGATATATCAAATATTTTTTATTTTATAGGAGGTACACGTTATGAACAACGGTACAGTAAAATGGTTTAATGGTGCTAAGGGATATGGTTTCATCGTAAATGACGCAACAGGCGAGGAAGTTTTCGTACACTTCTCCGGCATCATGTCTGATGGTTACAAAACTCTGGAAGAAGGCCAGAAAGTAACTTATGATACAACAGAAGGAAACCGTGGTCTGCAGGCAGTTAACGTTTGCATGGCTTAAGAAAAGCTTCGATTTCTATATAAGCTTTAAGGGCTGTTCTCATTTTAAGATGAGAACAGCCCTTTTTTTACAAAAGCTATGCACCAATCATACACAGAGGCAAAGAATACTCTGTTTCTTCCTGCGGTTGCGAATGCAGAGGCAAGAGATGAGGTCAGGAGGCAGTTTTCTGGAGATAAGGAGATTGCATAGACCTTTGATGACGGCCCTCATTCCGTTTACATACCAAAGCGTCTTGACGGGCTTCGCAAGAGAGGGGGGCCATGCCACATTTTTTATTCTTGGTGAAAGTGTGGAGGGGAAAGAATTCATTTTTTAGTGTATTATAAAACCGTTCCATTGGAGCATTATTATAAGAGTAACCAGCATGGCTCATGCTTTGCAATACATGGTTTTTCTCACAGAAACTTATTACTATTGACAAATGCATGTGTGTGCATGTATAATCCTACTTAGGTGATATATATATGAATGAAAATGAATTAATTTTAGAATGTACTAAAGAAATTGAAGAAAGCATTGATTTTGAATTTTTTAAGACTCTATTTGATCCGGTACGATGTGATATTATGAAATATCTAGCTATTAACGGCACTAAAAATATCAAAGATATTTCTGAAAATTTTTCACAGGATCGTTCTGTTATTTCAAGACATTTGGATTTAATGCACAGATATGGAATAGTCAATAAAACTAGAGAGAATAGAAATGTTCTTTATGAATTGAACGATAAATTTATTCTTGAAAAATTCGAATTAACAGCAATCAATTTAAAAAGATTAATACAGCAGTAAATTTAAAAAGGCAACCCTGCCTTTTTAAAAACACCTTAATATGCATATGTGTGCACTAAAGTATTGATTTACATGTTGGATTTATTAAAAGGAAGGAATAACTATGAATATTTTATCCGTTTTAGCGAGCCCCCGAAGACAAGGTAACACAGCTATTTTACTGGAAGAGTATTTAAAAGGTTTAGAGGATTTAACTCTTCCAGTCCAAAGAGAAACAATTTATCTTCAGTCAAAGAAGATACTGTATTGTACAGGCTGCAACATCTGTCAAAAAAGCAGTCAGAGTCAATGTATATTAAAGGATGATATGCAGGGGATTTATAAAAATGTGGAAAAAGCAGATGTCTTGATTTTTGCTACCCCTGTTTATGTTTTTAATATGACTGGACAGTTGAAAACTTTTTTGGACCGGTTATATGCAGTGGATCATAATATTTTGTTAAACAAGAAAATTGTATTGTTAACCACATATGGAGATATCAGTGAAGACAATGCAGGGGTTCGAAATATCATACAATCCATCTCTATGCTTTCAGAATATCATAGGATGGATTTTATACAAAACCTTAATGTCAGCACATATGAGATGCAGGTTTCTGAAAATGAGCAATCTAAAAAAGCTGCCTATATATTAGGAACAGATATATTAAAATATTAATTGAGAGGTGTTTAAAGATGGTAACAATTGTATTTGCTCATCCATGGCACGGGAGTTTCAATAAGGCTATTCTGGATACGGTAACAAGTGCTTTAGTGAAAGAGAAAAAGGAATATCAGGTAATTGACCTCAATAAAGAGAATTTTAACCCTGTTATGACTGAAGGGGAATTGGCTTTGTATTCAAAAGGACAGCATAAGGACCCTTTGGTAACAAAATATCAAGATATGTTAAAAAAAACAGATGATATTATTTTTCTATTTCCTCTTTGGTGGTTCGATACCCCTGCTATCCTTAAAGGTTTCATTGATAAAGTTATGTTGAAAAATTTCTCATATACAGAATCAAGTACAGGTTTAAAGGGGAAATTAACCCATATTAAATCTGCTAAAGTGATAACAACAGGTCAATCTCCACGTTGGTATGTAAAATATTTTGCTGGCAATATGATTCAGAAAACATTTATTAATGCCACATTAAAAGGTGTAGGGATTAAAAATGCCAGGTGGATCCACTGCGGAGATGTTTCTAAAGGAGCCCAAGTGAAAAGAGAAAAATTTCTGCAAAAGCTGGCAAATTCAGTAATGAAATAAAAATTATATAGCAGAAAGTTGAGATCTCGCCGTTTATATTCAACCGTAGCTTTATATCAATAAATAATTGAAGTTGGCATAAAGTAAAATGAAAGGATGAGAAGTGATGGAATTTAACAAAATAGTTTGTATTGACAAAACAGGATTGGAGCTCTGGGTAATTGAAGAACTAAAGAAAATATTCTATAAAACCTATTGAGGTATTTGATGATTATCCAGAAAGTGATAATGAAATTATTAATAGAATAAATGGCGCTGATTGTATACTTGTATCTTGGAATACACAGATAAATAAGAATGTAATTAAGAACTCTAAGCAGTTGAAATATATTGGGATGTGCTGCAGTCTTTATGATGAAGATTCCGCAAATGTTGATATTAAGATTGCAAAGCTAAATAATATTGAAGTTCGTGGAGTGAGAGACTATGGAGATGAAGGATTAATCGAATTCATTATTAGCGAATTAATAAGATTACTTAAAGGGTTAGGAGAACATCAGTGGAGAAATGAAGCTGTAGAGCTAACACAAAGAAAAATTGGGATAATCGGAATGGGCACAATTTTCGGACGATTGTGATCGGGATGAGTTTAAAACCGCCCGGATTTACCTGCTAGAGCACTTGGAAGGCTGTATCGTGTGGAAAGATCCAGAGCAGGCTCTGCAGCAAAAGGAACAATTAAGGTTGAAAAAGGAAATGGCTGAGGCTGTACAAGCAACAGTACTACCGGAACAAATAAAAGAGTATGAACAGGAACAGGCCGGGGCTGAAGAACAAAGCCTCGGTCTATCTATGTCGATGTAAAAAGGAGGATACACAACATGATGCAAAAAAAACATTATACATCGCTTATGGCAGAAACCTGAATCTGTCGCATATGGCATTACAACGCCCAACTGCAAAAGTAATGGATACCAGTGGAAACAAAGATTATGTATTGCTATTCTGCGGAAACCCAAGACGTGCTGTGGCGACGGTGGAACCGCTGAAAGGTTCCAATGTTCCTGTCTTTTATGGACGCTTAAGGAGCGCGATCAGCAATCTCTTGATCGTTATCAGGGATATCCTGATTTTTATCAAAAGAGAATCCTACCGGTTGTGACTTTTACTTAAGGCTTACGAGAAGTTGTGCTTTTGATCTTAGGGTTTAAGTCCAGCTTGACGGAGTGATACTCTGTCAGGTATAATTAATAACAGAGCATTGCTCTGTTGGGAGGTAATAATCATGTCCAGAATAGTAAAAAAACCAGAAATAAGAAAAGATGAATTATTGGATGCTGCTGAGAGGCTATTCGTCGAAAAAGGTTATGAAAACACATCGGTAAAAGACATTTATACCGAGGTAAACGGCTCTTTTGGTATGTTTTATCATCATTTTAAATCAAAAGAAAAGGTTTTAGAAGAAGTAAATAAAAAGATGGCCACGCGGAGATTTGAACCTATAAAATCAATCGTAATGGATAGTGAGTTGTCTGGAATAGAAAAGCTTCGCAAGGTAATATCGCTTGCTATTATATCGGCTAAGCAAGAAATAACCAATTACTCAAGTGATTCGTGTCAAAAAAACCCGCAACTATTGGTAATGCATATGCATGATACCCTTGGTGTTGCATCTGATTTACTTTCCTGTGTTATAGAGGAAGGCATAAAAGACGGTACGATTCAAACGGAACGACCTCATGAGCTATCACAAATGATTTTGTTATTCTTAAATGTTTGGATAAATCCATGGATATATCAATGGTCCCCTGAAAAATTGCGAGATATCTTCGCTTTTATGAAAGATACTTTTGGCAAAATAGGTGTACCCGCTCTATCAGAGGATATGCTCCAAGATTTAAATGAGTTATCATTGCTTGTACAGGAGGAAAAAAATAGCTTAAAGGAGGAACTAAATGAACCAAAACATATATGACAATGAAGTGTTTTTTAAAGAGTATATGAAATTAAGAAGCGAAAAGAGCTATAACGATTTACTAGAACAGCCAGCAATAAACAAATTATTGCCGGATGTAAAGGGCAAAACAATTTTAGATATAGGGTGTGGATATGGACACAACAGTCTTATCTTTGCACAAAACGGGGCTGATAAAGTAGTCGGCATTGATCTTTCACATAAGATGCTTGAAGTAGCAGAACGGGAAAACTGTCACCCTTGCGTTGAATACTGTTGCATGGATATGTCAGAATTATCTGTATTTACGCAGAAATTTGATGTAGTATACAGTTCGCTTGCTTTTCATTATGCGGAACACTTTCAAAAACTTATCGAAGATATTTATGCTCTCTTAAATGATGGAGGACACTTGATTTATTCACAGGAACACCCTATTGTAACGGCCACTATGGATTGTAAAGGGCATCATAATATGGATGAGAACGGAAACTTTATTTCCTATACTTTTTCTGACTATGCGAAAAGCGGGCAACGTGTTGGCCCGTGGTTTGTCGATGGTGTAATTAACTACCATCGTACTATGGGAGAAATCATATCGACCTTAGCTCATACAGGTTTTATTGTTGAGGATATGATAGAACCCACACCAGAAGCATGGGCATTGAAAGAAAAGCCGGATTTAATGAAAGAATTTATTAAGCCTACATTTCTAATTATAAGAGCAAAAAAGCCAGAATCCGGTTGTGATTATTAAGCCATTATATAGAGGAGCGCATTCATTGCAGGAGGTGGGGATATAAATGACATTTTTATGTGGGGACGAAATTTTGGTTCTGTAACTAATATGGTTAAAGCTGATGTGCATAAGCATTGGTTGATACAATTGTTTATTAGTAATGGTGGAGATTTGGAGATTAATGTAAATGATCAAAAAATACGCTGTGGTGCCATTGTTGTTAATATGAATACAAAGCATATGTTTTATTCTGGTAACCAAATTCACTTAACGATGCTAATCAATCCAACTTCTCAATTAGGAAGATCAATGCGAGCACATTTTATAGATGAGAGACCCTACTATATTTTATGCGAAGATAAAGCAGTCGAATTGCAAAAGCAGCTTACAAGTGCTATTAGTAAGGGGGAAAACGCAGATTATTCAGAGATTATAAGAAATGTTGTCCATAGTTTTAATGATGACAACCTCAAAGGATATGATGAAAGAACGGAGACAATATTAAGAAGGATAGACACCTGCACTTGCGAAGAGGAAGAACATAAGGTGAAACAAATAGCAAAGAAAATGGCTCTATCTGAAAGTAGACTATCACATCATTTTAAAGAAGAAACTGGTATTCCATTGAAAAGTTATATTGTTCTTCACAAGTTGCTAAAGGCGTATGAAAAGATATTTGATGGTGAAAGTATTACAGCTGGAGCAATAGCGGCAGGATTTAATTCTGCTGCACATTTGGCATTTACTAATAAAAAAGTGACTGGAATGCCAGCAGGGATGATGATGAAAGAAAGCAGATTTTTGAAAGTAATTCTATAAATGAGTTGCTATAATATGACTATACTAAAAATCAGGAGGTCATATTATGAAAAAGTATTTACAGACAACATATATGTTGGATTATAATTGCAATGAGATACAGCAGTTGGTGGAGAGCAGAAAGTGGAAAGAAAAAGATGAATTTCAAAAAGTTCTTGAAATATACAACTTTATAAGAGATGAAATAAAATTTGGCTATAATATTGATGATACATTACCTGCGAGCAGGGTTCTAAAAGACGGCTATGGGCAGTGTAATACTAAAGGCACTTTGTTTATGGCTTTACTTCGAGCCGTTGATATCCCCTGCCGAATTCACGGCTTTACAATTAATAAGGAGCTGCAGAAGGGGGCTATGACAGGATTAATGTATAAAATTGCGCCGCAAAATGTTGTGCATAGCTGGGTAGAAATTTTATATGATGGAAATTGGTTCAATTTAGAGGGCTTTATTATTGACGTTTCATATTTGAATAAACTTCAAGATAAGTTTTCCAAATGCAAAGGAAGCTTTTGTGGATATGGTGTAGCAACTGATGATTTCAAAAATCCTCAAATTGATTGGAATGAAAATGATACTTATATACAAAAAGAAGGTATTAATCAGGATTTTGGCGTATTTGCTTCGCCAGATGAATTCTTTAGCATGCATAGTCAAGAACTGTCGCCGCTGAAAAAATGGTTTTATCAGCATATTGGGCGTAAACTTATGAATCAAAATGTATTAAAAATAAGAGAGATAGAGAGATGAAGCTTTATGCAGTCCCAATCTGGAACAAGTCAAAGTTCTGCGGCAGGAAATGAGATGAGTTAATTCGTTTTGGAGGAAGTCTATGAGTACATTGTGACTTGATTTTAGTGCAAACTGTGGCAATTGACTGGAGGAAAAAATGACTATGGAGAAAGGGATAGCAATGACGATTTTCCATAGTGTTCAATCTTTGGCTGGGGTACTGACTCCCGCCGAGGTACTGGAGGTGTAAGTGTATACAATTTGGAAATCATTAAAAGATTCACTTAAAAGAAAAGACCAAAATTTATTAAAAAAGACATCAGTTTTTCTGATGATTATAGTTTTTGCGTTCGGTATTCTGGCAGGACTCCAACAAATGAAGCCACCGGCACTACCATCTGAATCGGATAACGATTATCCGGCTTATAAACGGATGCTCGATAATTTGAAAGCCATGACAGTAGTGCCGCACCCAGCCGGTTCAAAAGAGCTTGAATCAGTACGCATACATATTTTGGAACAAATTCGTGAAATGGGTTTAGAGCCTATTGTTGAAACGGAAGTTTACACAATTGAAGATATCATATCTGAGTTAAGTGATGAGCCGAGCGAAGAAAATGAAATAGAAGATGATATTCGAAATGAAGCCCATTTTAATCAAAATGATGAATTGATATTAAAGAATATTTTAGTTAAATTAGATGCACCAAACACTGAACGTGGTGTATTGATGATGGCTCACTACGATACCGAGAAAGGGACCCCTGGCGCAGGGGATGATATGATTTCTGTATGTGCCCTCCTTGAAGCTATGCGTGAACAGTCTAAAAATACTAATCTGAAAAATGATATCTATTTTTTGTTTTGTGATGGTGAAGAGTTGGGGGCACTTGGTTCAAATGCCTTTATTAATTCTCATCCAGAATTGAAAGAGTCTATTGATCTTGTAATTAACGTAGATGGTCGCGGCAATCGTGGAGGAGTGCTGATGTTTGAATCTTCTGCTTATAATTATGATCTCATGCGATATTTTAAATTGGCAAGTTCCCGTCCCTTGGCTTTTTCGTTTACATCTTCTTTGTATCGTAAAATGCCGAATACTACTGACATGACTAAATTTTTAGACGCAGGGTATTCTGGACTTAATTTTACAGTGACAGAAGGCGTTGAGAATTATGGTGCAATGTCGGACAATTATGAGAACTTCAATCCTAGAACAGCATATAATTATCTGAGGACTGTCCGGGAAATGGCTGATTATAGTGCAAAAGAACAATTTCAGGGCAACAGTTCAAAACAAGACGGAGTTTATTTTCCATTTCTACCTGGCTATTTAGTATTAATGAGCAATACAGTGGCATATATCCTGTCAGGATTTGTTGTTTTGACTGCTCTGTTATGGCTTATTTTACAGATCAGGCATGGCAGGATCCGAATCGGCGGGATAGCTATTGACACTGGCTGGCTTATTTTAACAATGGCCATTATGACCTTGCTGAGTTGGTGTGTTGTATCATCGGCAACGCAGTTAATGCATTTAGATGAATCAAGTAACACTGAAACGCTTTTCCTTTGCCAAACCCTGGTGCTTACTGTTAATACTCTGATTATATCTTTCTTCAGAATGCGAAAACAATCACTTACCGAAGCTCTTGCAGGTTTAATGCCGCTTCTACTGCTGTTAACTATCGGAACAACTGTTTTTTTTGTTTCCATTAGTTATCTATTCATATTACCAACATTGGGAATTCTGTTTGTGGCAATTTTAGAGAGGTATAATATCGGCCGCTTAATAGTGGCTACTGTGCTTGGTATTGGAATATTAATTTTGTATGTGCCAGTATGCTGGCTGATATATGTAGCATTTATGTTGCCTATGAGCCCTGTGGTTATCGCCTTAAGTGTACTGCCGATTTCTTTTATTGCAGCATTTTTTGCAACGAAAAATGATGCTTCCTTAACTGTGGATTAGATATAATTAGTATGAATAGCTGGTATGCAGTATATTGTTTGATGGAGAATAAGCTGATAGGTATGGGGCGTGTCATATCTGATGGAGTTATTACAGGAATAATATGTGGCGTTTGCGTGCTGCCAGATTATCAATCAAAAGGAATTAGTAAGGAAATAATAAGCAGACTGGTTAAATATTGTAAACAAAAACGGGTAATTCCGCAGTTGCTCTGTGCGGAAGCGTTAGAGCCTTATTATCAAAAATTGGGATTTAAGAAATTTCTGTTGGAATGACACGAGATGTTAAGCGATAATCTTTGTTTCCTGTTTTCTCCTACGTATAATTAAACCATGGTAAAAGCAACCATGTATTAAAGGAGGATTATATCTGAACATGCCTACGAGAAATTTGGTTTTAGACTTCAGTTTAATACAGAGCGGACAAGCGAGGTTATAAATAAGTGCATTCACCTTGACAGGTAGCTATATGTCTGATATATTAAAGATGCTTTATAAAGTATGTTTAATAAGGTATCTTTAATAAAGGAGGGCAGTATGGCAGTAGGGAATGTAAATTTAATGAAACAAATCAATTTAGACACGGTTAGACGGGTGATAAAAGAAAATAAAAAAGCAACAAAGCCTCAGTTAGCGAGTTTGACAGGATTAAGCGTGGTAACAATTAATTCACTTGTTGAAGTGCTTTTGGGAGATGGAGAGATTCTTCTTGATGACCTAGAAGTATCCAGTGGCGGAAGACCAGCAGTAATCTATTCTTTTAATGAAGAATACAGTATGGCGTTAGTCATTTATACAAATGAGTATGAAATGAAGGATTTAACTCATGTTTCCGTTGTCAATCTATATGGGGAAGTGATTGATGGTGATGAGATTGTCTTAGATGAAATATCTGAACATAGTTTTGATTTGACAATCGAGAAAATGCTGAAAAAGTATCCTAACATTAAATTGATAGGCATTGGTATGCCAGGACAAGAAATCAGAGGGAAGATGGAGATCAGTGATTATATATCGCTTGAAGGGAAATCCTTTGTGGAACATTTGAGAAACAAATTTCAAATACCTGTAGTCTTTGAAAATGACATTAACGCAGCTGTATTAGGATATTGTACTTCTAACCAATGCGACGATAAAAACGTGGTTGGCATTTATATTCCAGAGAAATATCCTTTAGGTGCAGGTGTTTTTATCAACGGTGATATGTATAAAGGTAAAGATGGCTTTGCAGGTGAAGCGCAATTTCTTCCGGATGGATTTGATTGGAAGAATCCGGCATATGTTTCGGAAAATATTTCAGTGGCTCTTAAGAAATTAATCATTACATTCACCTGTCTTTTAAATCCAGATATGCTCGTTATTTACAGAGAAAATCTCTCCGAAGTAGCGATTGATCCCATTATTGAAGACTGTAATAAAATAATTAAGCCAGAAATAATGCCAGACATTATTGTATCAAGTGACTTTGGTAAAGATTTTGCAGAGGGTATTAAACAAATCTCATTAAAACCATTGGAACCAAAATGGCAACGATAAGACAGGAGATACCATGACGACTCTATTATTGATCATTATCTATATTGCATTTATCAGCTTGGGACTTCCTGATTCTATGCTTGGCGCTGCATGGCCAACGGTCCGGACTGATTTATCCTTGCCAATGGCTGGGGCAGGATTAATCTCCATGATTATATCCTGTGGAACCATAATCTCCAGTATTCTGAGTGGCAAACTGATTCAAAAACTCGGCACTGGTAAACTCACATTAATCAGTGTATTTATGACAGCCGTGGCTTTACTGGGATTTTCCTTTAGCCCAAACTACGTATGGTTATGTCTGTTGGCAATTCCATTAGGATTAGGAGCAGGGGCCGTTGATGCTGCTTTAAATAATTTTGTGGCTTTGTATTTTTCAGCTAGACATATGAGTTGGCTTCACTGCTTCTGGGGACTTGGTGCAACAGCTGGTCCCGCTATTATGTCAGTTTCCATTTCTCATAACGGGTCGTGGCAGAAGGGTTATTTATCTGTAGCAATCATTCAGATTTTTTTAGTGATTATTTTGCTGGTTTCATTACCGCTTTGGAGATTGTTTGGCGAAAATGGACACGAAAGCATAATTGTAGAAAATCAAAACCAGTATGTATTTCAATTGCCTGGGATGCGTTCAGCACTTCTTGGTTTCTTTTGTAATAGCGCGTTAGAGGCTACCACCGGTTTATGGGGCGCCACTTATCTGGTCCAGACAAAAGGTGTTTCTGCTGATGTTGCCGCGGGTTGGATATCTGTGTATTACTTTGGCATCACCATAGGCAGGTTAGTCAATGGGTTTATTACTGCCAAGTGGAGTAATCCTACGTTGATTCGGAGTGGTCAATCCATCATTGGTATTGGGGCTATCTTATTACTGATTTCTAATCAAACCTATGTCAACTTACTGGGGCTTATTCTGATTGGAATGGGCTGTGCACCTATTTTTCCATCTATGTTGCATGAAACGCCAGTCCGTTTTGGCAAAAACAACTCAAGTAAACTGATGGGTGTGCAAATGGCGTTTGCTTATACTGGAGCAATGCTGGTGCCACCAGTAATTGGCGTATTATCAAGTGTGGTAGGGATACAGTTCTATCCCATATTCATTATAGTGTTACTCATAGTGATGATTGTTGGCAGTGAGAAAATTAATAAAATTGTAGCAAGGAGGGCTTGAAATGGTTAATCAGTTAGATTTACATATGCATTCCAATATTAGTAACGATGGTGAATACACGCCATCACAACTCATGCAGCTGTGTAAACAACATGGTTTAAAGACGGTTGCATTATCTGATCATAATTCCGTACGAGGGATAGGAGAGGCTCAGAAATCAGCAAATGAATTAGGTATCGAATTTATTCGTGCTATTGAGCTTGATTGTCAATTTGAAGGAGTTAATCTGCATCTTTTAGGATATGGGATAGATCCAACAGTATCTGAATTTGAAAAAAATGAAATGGATATCTTAAAGAAAGAACAAGATGCTTCTTCAAAACTTATACATCTAGCACAAGATTTAGGCATTCATTTTGAAATAGAAAGAGTTTTGGATTTTGCAATAGAAGGTGTAGTAACGGGTGAAATGATTGCGGAAGTTGCCCTTGAGGATATAAGAAATCAAAACAATCCTCTTCTTGAACCATATCGAAAGAACGGGAAGCGTAGTGATAATCCTTATGTGAATTTTTATTGGGACTTTTGTTCCCAAGGGAAGCCGGCTTACGTACCTATTCAGTTTCTTGGGCTGAACGAAGCCATACAATTGATTAGAAAAGCAAGAGGCATCGCTGTTCTTGCTCATCCAGGGATTAATATCGGGCAGGATCAGAAGATTCTGGAAAGCATAGTTTCATGTGGTATTGATGGGATGGAAGTATACAGTAGTTATCATGATGAAAACATGGTTGCTTTCTACAACAAGCAGGCTGAAAAATTTCATTTACTGAAAACCATGGGCAGCGATTTTCATGGGAAAACAAAGCCGGCAATCAAACTGGGCAGTATGAGCTGCCAGGAAGAAATAAATATTTATCAACAATTCAAGAAAAAGCTTCATGAGGTGGCGTTATGAAAATATTAGGAAGCAATTAATCTGGGAACATGATAGTGAGGTTTGGATCTATAAAGTCAATCATAGTTATAGCTGGAGAAAGCTCTCGACGGCCAGAAAATGAAACTTTTGTTGATGTTTGTGAGGGCCTTGAAGTTTTCAATAAACTATCCGCTACCCGGGTTTATCATGATATTTAATAGAAACCGTTCTAAAGGAGTGGAAAGGAGACTGTATATTTGATTGAAGGTGTAAGTCATATTACCTTTATTGTTAATAATTTAGATAAAACCACTCAATTATTTAAAGAGTTATTTAATGCAAAAGAAGTTTATTATAGTGGTAAAAAAAAATACTCTTTATTTAAAGAGCGTTTTTTTATTATCGGCAATCAATGGTTTGCCATTATGGAAGATACAAATATACTTAACAGAACCTACCATCATGTGGCATTCAAAATATCAGATTCTGATATAGATAGTTATTTAAGTAAAATTAACAATTTAAATTTAGAATTAAAGCCTCCAAGAGAAAGAGTACTAGGAGAAGGATATTCTATATACTTTTATGACTATGACAATAATTTATTTGAACTTCATACTGAAACATTAGAAAAAAGATTATCTGCATACACAGAGCAAGATAAAATTTAATTATCAATATTGCTAAATAAGCAAAATAGAGGAAGTCAAAAAAAGGAGGAAATATTTATGCAATATGGACCTGATCCAAAAGCAATCTATCCAAATGCAGCGATTAAGAATATTTGTTAGATAAATAATGTTATGACCCGCCCGAATATTATTGTTGGCGATTATACCTATTATGATGATATTAATGAAGCAGAAAAATTTGATGAACATGTTACACACCACTATGAGACGCTTGGAGATAAGTTAATTATAGGGAAGTTTTGCGCTATTGCAAAAGGGGTAGAGTTTATAATGAATGGTGCGAACCACCGAATGAATTCAGTAACCACTTATCCATTGAATCTCATGGGTGGCAGCTGGGAAAAGAGCACGCCTACGAAGGAGCAGCTACCTTTTAAAGGGGATACGGTTGTAGGAAATGATGTGTGGATTGGACAGTACGTAACCATAATGCCAGGTGTTCATATTGGCGACGGGGCAATTATTGCTGCTAACTCAGTTATTACTAAGGATGTCCCTGCATATCATATTGCCGGCGGCAACCCTTGCAGGATTATTCGCAAGCGTTTTGACGAAGAGATCATTGATTGTCTGCTGAAGCTTTGCTGGTGGTGTAGAGTATTAATTAATCAAATACACGATGAAAATTAATAGGAGGAATTTATGATTAGAGATTTTAGTATAAAAGACATTGACGCCGTAATGCAACTGTGGCTTGATACCAATATTCAGGCACATTATTTTATTGAAAGCAGTTATTGGAATGATAACTTCAAGCTAGTCAAGGAAATAATGCCACAGGCAACGATAAATATATCAGAGTGTGATAATAAGATACAAGGATTTATTGGAACAACAGGTGACTACATCGCAGGAATTTTTGTTAGCAATGAGCTGCAATCAAAAGGTATTGGAAAACAATTGCTGGATCATGTAAAAGATATTCATAGTAAATTATCTCTACAAGTTTATAAAAAGAATCACCGTGCAGTAAATTTTTATTTAAAAGAAGGATTCACTATTTCTTCAGAGCAAATAGATAAAACTACAGGTGAAATAGAATTTGTTATGGAATGGAACATATGAGTATTATGTATTAGGAAAACCAACAACATCTGTTCGTGGGTAGGTGTCATATCCCACCTGTAAGTGAGAGTTGACTTAGATATATTGGATAATGCGGCGTGACTCGTCTGCAAACTTAAATCGTATGCTGATGACGCCGCCCTCGTATACTTGATATAGTCAACCAGCTCAATCAGGATTTTCCTTGCCAGCTTATCAATGTTTTCGTATTTTCGGAAAGTTGCTAAAAAGGATTTTCAGTGTCAATGGCTTCATTCTTCTGTTCGTAATCTTCGCTCATGTGGTGACGAAAGCAGTAAGGATTTTTTACCTGATTCAAAGTATGTGTTGCACGTTCCCCTTGAGGTAGGCTGTTTAAGGAGGTGTTTTATGAGACGATATATTTTAACAGGCACACCAGGAAGTGGAAAAACATCAATTATTAGATTATTAGAAACAATGGGTTATTTAATAGTCGAAGAAGCCGCAACTGATATTATTGCCTTAGAGCAAGTGCAAGGTAATGCTGAACCATGGAAGGAGGCGTCCTTTATTAATAAAATTGTCGCATTGCAAAAACAAAGACAAGTGCAGCTTTCAACGCTTCCATCTGAAGTTCAAATTTATGACCGTTCAGTTTTTTGCACATATGCTCTGAGTAAATATCTTGGATATCAACCATCTAAAGATACTATGGAAGAAATAAATAGAATTGAGAATGAGCAGATATATCACAAGACGGTTTTCTTTATTGAAAATTTGCTTGATAACATAGATAATACCGATTTGATAAAATAAACTTTTAAAAGCGCAAAAACCCTACGTGCTTTTAGTTTGCCTAAAGATTCAGTTTTTGCATGAATAACGGATAAATTAGTTTTCTTTATATTCGAGGTTGTAATGGTAATTGGTTTTCAATTCAAAAAGCATAGCACTCATTTTTTTATTTGGCAGCGGATATGGCACTCCATTTTTATTATCCCTTTTTCCTTTGTATCTGGCTTGGCGCGTAGCCGGTACGTTTTTTGAATAAACGGCTGAAATGAAGCGGATCGGTATATCCCACAGCATCCGCGGCCTCGGTCACGTTATAACCCTGTTCACGCAAAAGCTTAGCAGCCATATTAATCCTGTAATCTATGAGAAAATCAATGGGCCGGCACTGTGTATATTTATAAAAAAGATAGGAAAGCTGTGACTTGCTTTTCCCGATATAATTTGCTAAATCCTCCATTGTCAGTGCACTTCTGCAGTTATTTTCTATATAGTCCACAAGTTCTTTCACGATGAGGTAATCTTCAGCAGAATTATCTTTTTCACCGTTGAAGAAAATGTTCTGAAAAATTTGCCGGGACAGTAGCTGCTTTTGTAGGATGGAATGAATGTCCATCTCTTCATTGGTATCAGCCAGCTCCTGTAAAACCGAAGAAACAGCGGGCAAATCAATGGGTATGGAAAACAATAAATTACTGCTTATTTGATGGTAATAAATATTGATATGAGTAAACGGATTCTCTCCTAACACATGAAAGGAAAGCTGACATCCTGGGCAGCCATGCACCATTGTTCCCGGCTTTGCAAGAAAGCATTTATCATCAAACCTTATCTCTGCTTCTCCCTCAAGGGGAAAGATAAATGCTCCGTGTATGGTTTGGTAAGAGGTAGGCTTGTCCGATGGATACTTCACAAACTGTATTACATTATTTACGCGGAACGGAGAAAGCCGATAAGCCTGTTTCAGTATATTCAGAGCAGTTTGAGTTTCCATTTTATCTCTCCTTTCTTTCAATACGGTAATAGGGAAATCACCGCATAAGAACAGACGGTTCCTTCGCGGTGTTTTCCAAATAGATTTATTCGTATGTGTTTATGCCTGTTATGGAAATTGCTTATCTAAGTAAGTCAATGCCTCAGATAACTTCAGAGGAATATTTTCATGATGACCGTAAGGGTTCCACTGCAATTTAACATTGCCCTGGGGCAAATGATTGAAGAGCGCTTCATAAGTATCTTTTGTTGCCTGTGCAGCATATTTTTTAATATCATGGGCATCTTTTCCTTCATCTTCTCCTGAAGAAAGAAATACGGACGCTTTTTTGTTAACCAGAGAATTCTTTTTTACAAATCCGGACCAGTCCGGATACCAGAATGAGCCCGAAATTGAAACAATAGTATCGAAGATATCTGTCTTATATAAAGAATATATCCCAAGCAGTCCGCTAAGCGAGTGCCCCAATAATGATGTTTTGGCGGGAAAGGCATTGCCAAACAGCTCCTTATTAACGCCTGGAATCAGAACCTTCCCTAAATAATCCAGATACTCCTCGGCCTTGCCTCCGAAATCGGCAAAACGTTCATGAAGCGCTTTGGCTGGCCAGGGTGTATACTCGGAAAGCCGGTCCAAAGGCGGTATACCGACTAAGAGAAAGCGGTATGATTTCTTTTCCTCCGGGATTTTTTCCAGCGCCTTGAAAATGATATCTGAATCCAGCGCATAGACTACCGGACAACTGCTTGTTCCGGGAGAAAAGCCAGATGGCACCAAAAGTTCTAAGTCTCTCCCTGCTATATGAATTGTTTGCATTTGTTTCTCCTTAATCAGTTATAAAGGAAGTCTGAAAGTTCTTCCAATGTATCGAAGTTGCGCACACCGTAGTCCATAAAAGCGTCATAGGGTATTTCGATGATCCTGTTGTTTACGATAGCTGGTATTGATGCCAGTATTTCTTCATCCTTTATACTTTCTACAGCCTTTGCATCAGTTTCGGCATTACGGTCCGCAGTAATATAAATAATAACATCAGGATTTGCTTCTACAAGGTTTTCCAACGTAAGATTGGAGCCGCCCTTATCCATGACATTTGCACAATTTAATGCGGAAAGCATTCCATTTTGCAGCTTTGCGTTTGCACCGAAAACGACAAAGGTCCCTTCCTTATAAGTTGCCATAACCAGCACCTTAAGAGTTTTGTCTCCGGCAGAGGCTGCCACCTTTTCTGAAACTGTGTTTAAACGCTCAGTCAGGTTTTCTGCATATGCGTTTGCTTTATCTTGAACATCGAAAATTTCACCAAGGGAAATCACGTCATCGATAATATTCTTCATGGAAACATCTGTACTCATATCACTTGCTTTTTGTGCATAAACATTGATTCCAAGCTCATTCAGTTCCGGAATGGAACCAAAGGTTCCCTCTGCAAACGTAGCGCTGCGTCCGATCATAACATCCGGTTCCGCTGCCGCAATCACTTCTTTGCTGATGGTCATTTTATCGCCCAGAATATCCAGTGAATCATACAGCTCTTTCCAGTCATCTCCCGGTGCATTATCAATCGCAATGGTACCGACAATCTTATCTGAAAGACCTAAGTTGTAAAGCAGTTCTATGGATGAGGCGTTTGCTGTAACGACTTTGTCCGGCGCTTCGCTATATGTCTGCCCAACAGGGACATAGTCGCTGCCTTTGGTATCTACCGTAATCGGATATACTGTATTTACAGCGCTGCTTTGTGATGCTTCTGATGAAGGAGCAGGCGTACTTTGTGAGGCAGGAGTATCTTGAGGGGTGTCCTCCTTTGGGCTGCATCCGCTTAAAATTGCTCCTAATATCATAGTGCCTGCTGTGAAGGCCGCCATTTTCTTTCTCATTTTATTGTTTTTCATTTCTTACTCCTTTATTTATAATATTTGTCATGTTACACAAGGGGAAAATAGCTGATTGACATTCCAGCCTGACTGTCTTCCGTTATTTTACAATCAACGCGATAAATCCGGCGCACCATTTCACGGTTAATAATATTTTTGGGTGATCCAAAGGAATCAATTTCCCCTTTATTTAAAATGTAGATGGTATCGCAATATTGTGCTGCCAAAGATAAATCATGGAGGGCCGCCAATACGTTAATACCTAAATTTTTGATAATACCTAGAATCTGCAGCTGATATGTGATATCCAGGTGATTTGTGGGCTCGTCCAAAATAAGAAGGGACGGTTGCTGCGCCAGCGCCCGTGCTAAAACAATCCGCTGCTTTTCTCCTCCGGACAAGGTGGAAAAGCTTCGTTTGGCATAGCTCTCCATACCTACCTTTGCTAAAGAATCCGCCACAAGATCACGGTCCTTTTGCTTTTCTCTTTCCAATGTACCAAGGTGTGGGGAACGCCCCAGCATAACAATTTCTTCAACCGTCAAATCAAAATTTATATTGTTGAATTGTCCGACTACTGCCATTTCCCGGGCCAATGCTTTTGGCTTGTAGCTTTGCAGGGGCTTATCATTAAACATTACCACACCATCGGATGCCTTTTGCATACGGTATATCGTTTTTAGCAGTGTCGATTTACCACTGCCGTTGGGCCCTAAGACACCAATAAATTTTCCGTTTTTAACCTCCAGTGAAACACCTTTTAAAATCTCATTTGCTGCTAAATGAACCTTTAAATCCCTTACAGTAATATCCATGCTCAAACCTCACTAACCAAAACGGTAATGCCGTTTTATTAAAATATAGGCAAAGAACGGTGCACCAATCATAGATGTTACAATTCCAATGGCAAGCTCCCCATTGGGTATTATAACTCTTGCCAGTGCATCCGCCCAAACCAGAAATATCCCCCCCATCAAAACCGTAATAGGCAGCAGACGGCGGTGATCCGCCCCCACAACCGCTCTTGCAATGTGTGGAATCATCAGTCCGACAAAGCCGATCATGCCGCAGGCAGAGACCAATACACCGGTTAAAAGAGCAGCCGCTGACATATACAGCTTTCTGTAAAAGCTGAGATTTACGCCCAGGGTAGATGCCGCCTCATCACCAAGCAGCATGGTATTCAGTGTCCGGTACTGGCTTAGAAAAAATATGCAGCTGGCAGCCACAATGCAGCTTGGCAAAATGAGGTTATTCCAGCTTCCCCGGGTCAAGGATCCCATTGTCCAGAATTTTATGCTTAACATACCATTGCCATCGCCGGATACTGAAATAATAAAATTTGAAAAAGAGGTGCATATGGCGTTAATAATTGTACCGGAAAGAATCAGCTTGCCGGATGTGGCTTGTCCGCCCATAGAGGCCAGGAATAAAACCGCACCAGTGGCTCCGGCTGCTCCCAAAAAAGCAAGCAGCGATACGGAAGAGATGCTGCCGGCCAGCGGAATGGCAGTACCGATAAAAACCGCAATCGTGGCTCCTAATGACGCACCGGAAGATATTCCCAAAATATATGGCTCTGCAAGAGGGTTTTGTACGGCAGCCTGCATGACTGATCCACACAGTGCAAGACCGGCACCTGCGGCAACGCCCAGCAAAACTCTGGGGAAACGGATTTTCCATATGATTGAGGCATTGGCGCTTCGTAAAACTTCACCGGTTCCCGGCCGCTCTATACCAAACAAGCGGTTCATAATTATGGCATATGTATCAGGAAGGGATATTTGTACCGCACCAAGTCCAAGTGCTAAAAAGATTGATAAAATGAGAGCGGCGCACAAAAGTGCAACAACCAGCCTGAAAGGAAATAACTCCGTATTGCCTGCAGCCTTGCTTTTTTTACTCTTTAATTCTTCCCGTCCAAATTTAATCTTATTATTTACAGAACTGAATTTTACCTTATTCAAAACAGGCCTCCTACCTTTTGTTAGGCACAACTAACTACCGGGTTATTATACACAATTTTACCCTCTGATACAATGGGGAATAATTCAATGTCATGGACAATTATTAAAAAACTAGACTATGCCGATCCGGATCAATGCTTTAAAAGAGAACAGCGCTTTGTTTGGAGGAGTGCAAAAGACAGTGTTTAAGAATTTATACTTGACAATCATATTAATAAGTATTATATTCAAAACAGTGTTATGAAACGCTGTTTTGAATACAGGAGGAAAATATATGGCAAAACAAATTGAAGGCGTATATGAGAAAGTGTATGAATGTGCAAAAAAGGAATTCTTAAATAAAGGATTCAAGGACGCCTCCCTTCGTAACATCGCCCAGGAGGCTGGAACCAGTACAGGTTCTATTTATACACGTTTTCATAGCAAAGAAGGATTGTTTCATGCCATGGTTAATCCAGTAGTGGAGGAATTGAAAGCATGGTTTCTGGGGAGGCAGGAGTCATTTCATCAAATGGATGCTGATTATCAAAAGGAAAATATGTTCTATTATAGCGGAACGGAAGCTGAAAATTTAGTGGCTTACATTTACGATCACTATGATGCATTCAAGCTATTGCTGGAATGTTCAGAAGGAACGGAATTTTCGGATTTTTTAAATCAACTGGTTGAGATCGAGATGGAATATACGGTTAAGTATATGGAGGCCACAAAGGATGATGCATTGAAAAATGAAATGATCACAACTGAGTTTCTTCATATTGTAACCAGTGCATATTTTTCCGGAATATTTGAGATGGTGCGGCATGATATGAAAAGAGAAGATGGTATGCTGTATGCAAAACAGCTCAGGGAATTTTATTACGCCGGTTTTGCAAAAATTTATAATTGGAAATAAAGATACACATGCCTGAAAAATGCGGGATATCCCCGCATTATTTTAAAACATAAGGTTAGCCAAAGCTAACCAAAAGGAGGATCTATGGAACAAAAAAATCAAAGTCCACTAAAGCGGATATGGGCATTGGCAAAATCAGAGCATTCAAGACTTAAACTGGCAGTTATACTGGCTGTTATTGGTGTTATGGCTGGTTTTATTCCATATTTGTGTGCGGGGAAAATAATTATTATGCTGCTTTCCAATACGGCAGATATGCAAAGCTGTATTCCGTGGCTGATCCTTGCCTTGGCAGGCAGTATTGGAAAAGTACTGCTCACTACTTTTTCGACGGCACAATCGCACAAGGCCACCTTTGCAGTATTGGCAGAAGTACGAAACAGATGTGTACATAAACTGGCAAAGCTGTCTATGGGGACCTTGCAGAATCAGTCTGTTGGAAGGTGGAAGAGCATTCTGGTTGACCAGATTGAGAGCATGGAAACGACCCTCGCCCATCTTTTGCCTGAAATGACTTCCAATGTTTTATCCCCGCTGGTTCTTTTAATTGCCTTGTTTTTCATTGACTGGAGACTGGCACTGCTATCAATTGTCACACTTCCTGTCGGCATGATTTTCATGATGGCCACCATGAAATCCTATCCGGCAAAATATCAGGAATCCGTTCATATTGGAAAGAAAATGAACGATTCTATTGTAGAATATGTAAATGGCATTGAAGTTATCAAGGCTTATAATCAGGGGCAGGCAGCTTACGCAGGATATACGGATGCGGTAAATGCCAATGCATCGTTTTATTATAGCTGGATGAAAAGTGCCCAGTTTGGCTCTGCCTGCTACCGGAATTTCAGCCCGGCTGTTTTGGTGGGCGTTTTACCGGCAGGCCTGGCATTTTATCTAAGCGGCGGTATTACGGCCTCCCAGTTTATTATGGTCATGATTTTGTCCATGGGAGTCGTTGGCCCGATTATTGCTGCCACTAATTTTGTTGATTCTCTGGCACAGACAGGTACGATAATAGAATCCATAGAAACGATATTAAAAGCACCGGAACAGCACCACCCAAAGGAGTCAGTTCTTCTGTCAGGAACGGATATTGAAATGAATCATGTTTTCTTTGCTTATGAAAAAGAAAAAGGGAATATCCTAACAGATGTCACACTCAAAATCCGTCAGGGCACAGTAAATGCCTTTGTTGGACCAAGTGGAAGTGGAAAATCGACGATTACAAAACTGATTGCAGGTTTTTGGGATATTGAAAAAGGAAGTATCAGAATCGGTGGAAAGGAAATCAGTGAAATTCCGCTTGCACAGATAGCCGACCAGATTGCCTATGTATCTCAGGATAATTTCCTTTTTGACGATACCATCCGGGAAAATATCCGAATGGGGAAAGAAAATGCCACGGATAAAGAGGTGGAAGAAGTGGCGAAAAGGGCAGGCTGTGATGCATTTATCCGAAAACTGGAACATGGATATGAAACCAGAGTAGGCGGAGGAGGAGCTCACTTATCCGGCGGCGAACGGCAGAGAATCGCCATTGCAAGAGCAATGTTAAAAGATGCACCGATTGTCATATTAGATGAGGCTACTGCTTATATAGACCCGGAGAATGAAGCCGTCCTTCAAAAGGCAATTTCCAAACTGGTGAAGGGGAAAACGCTGATTATAATTGCACACCGTTTATCGACGATCGTTGGTGCAGATCAGATCCTTTTAGTGGATCAGGGAAGAATCAGTGCCACCGGAACTCATGAACAGTTATTGCAGAAATCAGAATTATATCAGAATATGTGGAATGCACATATGGGAGTAAAGGATGGGGAAAAGGAATGATAGAAATTTTTCGTAAAATATGGAGATTCGCCGGAGAAGAACAAAAAAACATTCGAAATTCTATAATTATAGGGTTTATCAATGCAATTTTCCATATGCTGCAGATCGGAGCGATTTTTCTTACCATTCAGGCACTGGTAGAAAAAGAAGCGGATAAAGCAACCATATGGTATGTATTAGGACTAATGGTTGTAAGCATAGCAGGTAAAACTGCCACAAATTATTTTTCTCAGCTTCAACAGACACATGCAGGATATTTTATGGCTGCAAATAAAAGAGTATTTATCGGAAATAAGATGAAATTAATACCCATGGGATTTTTCAACCAGAGCAGCCTTGGTAATATTACAGGGATCTGCACCACAGTTCTTGGCGATGTGGAAACCACTGCCCCCATGGTTATGGTACTGACGCTGGGCGGTTTTATTACTACAATCGTATTTACGGTTTATATGCTGGCTTTTGACTGGAGAATGGGATTGATTACAGCGGCCGGGGTTCTTTTATATTGCCTGATCACATCCGCTATGGAGAAAAAGTCCCGGAATACGGCACCAAAGAGACAGAAAGCACAGGCTGCGCTTGTAGAGAATATGTTAGAAACCATTCAGGGAATGGGAATCGTAAAGTCTTTTAATCTTACAAGAATGGATAACAAAAAAGTCGATCAGGCGATTGAAAACAGTAAAATCACAAATCTGGCAATGGAGCAGCTGATTACGCCGTATACGATTATGCAGGAAGGGATACTGAGAATATTCAGTGTTATCATGATGGGGGCAGCATTGTTTTTCTATTTTAAGGGAACCATGGAGCTTACTTATTCCCTGATGTTTATTGTAGTTTCCTTTATTGTCTTTGAACAGATTGAATCTGCCGGACATGGAGTTGCGGTTCTTCGTATCTGCGGAAGTTCTATTGAGCAGGCCAATCAGATGGATGATGTGCCTTTCATGGATGAAAAAGGACAGATAATGAAGCCAGACAATCATGAGATCATATTTGAACATGTGAACTTTTCTTATGAGAAGCGGCAAATTCTAAAAGACTTGAACCTTCAAATCAAAGACAAGACAACGACTGCCATCATTGGACCAAGTGGTTCTGGAAAATCAACAATTTGTAATTTGATTTCCAGATTCTGGGATGCGGACAGCGGTGAAATTAAAATTGGCGGAATTAATGTGAAAACTTATACGCTGGAGTCATTGATGGAACAGATCAGCATGGTATTTCAAAACGTATATCTTTTTCAGGACACCATTGAAAATAATATTCGCTTTGGAAGACCAAATGCGACCAGGGAAGAAGTCATCGAAGCAGCGAAAAAAGCATGCTGTCATGAGTTTATCTGTAATCTTCCGGAAGGGTATGATACCGTGATTGGAGACAAGGGCTTTGCCCTTTCAGGAGGCGAAAGGCAGAGAATATCCATTGCTAGGGCTATCTTAAAGGATGCACCAATTATCATTTTTGATGAGGCGACAGCCAATGTAGATCCAGAAAATGAAGTACATTTACAGAGAGCCTTTGAAGAATTGACAAGAAATAAAACGATTATTATGATAGCGCACCGCTTAAAAACAGTCCGCAATGCGGATCAGATCCTTGTGGTAGATGGAGGAAAAATTGTTCAAAAGGGAAAGCATGAGGAACTGATGAAACAGGACGGTATCTATAAACGCTTTGTGGGCGAAAGAAAACAGGCTGTTTCCTGGAACATCTAAGAAATGGGGCTGCCGCAAAATGAAAAAATCATTTTGCGGCAGCCCCCATCTCGTCACAACCGGTATCGGTGCTTCTGTGCTTAATCCTTTGTATTTCATGGCCGAAACGTTCTTCTAGTTCATAACTCTCCGGTATTCTCCGGGGAGAATCCCAACATTTCGTTTGAAAAGCTCTGCAAATCTGCTGGCGTTGGAATATCCAATGGTCTGTGCAATCTGTGCGATACTCAAATCAGTATGTGATAATAAAAATTCAGCATGTTCGATCCGTGCCTGCTGGATAAATTCCGTAATGGTACAGCCATGAATCAGCTTGAAGCTCTTTTTTAATTTAGTCTGTCCCATACATGCTATTTTGGATAGCTGTTCCAATGTTAAAGGAAAAACAGCATGATCCTTAATATATGCCGAAACATTATAGATCTGTTCCATATCGTTATCCGAAATATGAGACTGCTTTCTGCCTTGCTTATGAAAATGTTCCACTACCAGAGAAACAGCCTCATTTACCTTTGCTTCATAAAATAGCTTTGCACTGATCCCGGTGCCCCGATATTCAGCTACCTGATTGAGAAGTAACAGCATTTCAGGGAAGTGCAGGGTTTCATCAATGGAGCAAAAGGCATCATAGGGGTTTAAATAATCATCCGGGTATTTTTCTTTCAAATAGTGGAGGTAATAAGCAGGAAGTATTTCGATTCCTACTGCCTTAATGGGTATCTTTTTATGCATTACAGCTTTATAAGGACTTTTTCCGCCAATAATGGTCTTGATACAATTCGCATTGATTCTCCGATACGGATTCAGCTCATGACCGGCAATCGATTGATAATAGGACACGCTCATGCATTCCGGCAGTTGGCATTCAAATAAATAATCTTCAAAAAAGGAAAAATCATGTATCTTGATATCATATAAATCAGTTTCTGAATAAATCCAGTAAAATCCTTCTCCTAAGTCTTTGGAAAGCTCATAGGTCTGTCCACAGGAATTAAATCTTCCGTTTGGTTCAATAGGTGCAAAACCTCTGTCTACCAATACATTTTCATAAAAAACATCTATCTTCTCTTTCATTAAATTCTCCGTTCCCTATAAATACCTTGATTGGACGAATGATTACCACGATTAGACGAAACTAACTGATAACCATTGTAAATGAAACGTCTATGTGGTAATTTTATTTACTGAGGTTAGTTATAACTAACATATATCATAACATAATTTTTTATAACGTCAAGAAATAAAAAAAGGAGGAAGATTGTGAGTAATCAGACGAGAACAAACAAAAAAGAGCTAAGCATAAAAGACCTGGTAACGATCGGTATTTTTACCGCACTTTTATTTGTAACCATGTTAGTGGGTGGGATAGCATTTGCGCCTAATCCGGTTCTTACCTTTTATATGCCGCTGGGATCCGCTTTACTTGGAGGACCTGTCATGATGCTCTTGATTGCAAAAGTTCCAAAGCGCGGCGCGATTGCAATTGCCGGTACCCTGTGTGGATTGATATGGTTTGCAACCGGGATGCACTGGGCGATGGATTTAGGCTATATCGTTGGAGGAATTATCGGAGATTTCATAGCAGGAAGTGGAAAATACAGAAATAAGCTGCTGAATATGCTTGCATTCATCTGTCTTAGCTTAGGCGCTTCTGGAACCTTTATCTGCTATTTTGCAGACCGTAATACATGGTGCAATTACATGTTAAAAGGCGGAACATCTTTAAACTATATTAACGCCATGAATGCAGCAGCAAAGAACTGGATGCTGGCTGTTATTTTAATTGGAACGGTTGTAGTGGCAGGAATCAGTGCGTGGATTGGAAGTATACTATTGAAAAAGCAGTTTGAAAAGGCAGGAATTACAGCGTGATGAAAGTTCGATTTGATCCGAGGACAAAGTTACTCTTGCTCTTGCTTTGTGTTCTTGGCACCATGTTTGCACCCTCTTTACGATATGAATTGGTCCTGGTGTGCCTGATCGCAGTGTTTTCACTGTTGTCAGGGCAGGTTATACATGCGTTTTGGGGCATTTTATTTTATGGGCTGATTTATGCAGTTACATTGCTTTCTATCACAAAGATGACAGGAACCACGCAGGCAGTTTTTGCGGCATTTTTGGGGCTGGTAAATAAGGTGTATCCCTGCGGATTCATGGCGGGCCTAATGATCAAAACCACCAAGACCGGAGAATTTATGGCGGCTTTTTATAAAATACATATGCCGGATCGATTTGTGATACCTTTTGCAGTTATGATGCGCTATCTTCCGGTTGTGAAAGAAGACTGGCATTATATCAAGGATGCCATGCGTATGAGAGGTATTTCGCCATCCATTAAAAATATCTGTCTGCGTCCGATGGTAGTAGCAGAATGTCTGTATGTTCCCCTCATGATGGCCGCTTCCAATACAGCAGATGAACTATCCATAGCAGCCATAACACGTGGAATAGAAAACCCAAATCCCAGAACAAGCCTTACTGAAATTAAATTTTCATTCAGGGATCTGATAGCGGTATTTGCTTTTACCGGTTACTTTGCCATTGGGCTTATGGGACTTCAATAAGGAGGGTATATTATGGATAAAATTCGGTTTGATCATGTTTCCTTTGCGTATGCCGGCACAGGGGATGGAAAAATTAAAAACATAAGCTTTTCCGTCCCGTCAGGAGGCTGCGTTGTATTAACAGGACGCAGTGGCTGTGGAAAGACTACCGTTACAAGACTGATCAACGGACTCATACCGGAGTTCTTTTCAGGGGAATTAACAGGCAGCGTATTTGTGGATGGCGGGGATCTCGGGGAAAAACAGCTTTATGAAATTGCAAAAAAGATAGGGTCTGTATTTCAGAATCCCAAGACCCAGTTTTTTAATACGGATACGGATGGCGAGATTGCTTTCGGGCTGGAGAATCATGGAGTACCAAGGCAGGAGATTGTAAAAAGGGTAAAGAAGACTGCAGACGATTTAAAAATCACCGATCTTTTAAATCGCAGTATCTTTTCCTTATCGGGCGGTGAAAAACAAAAGATAGCATTTGCCTCTGTATATGCCATAAATCCTGAAGTTTACCTTTTGGATGAGCCATCCTCCAATCTTGATACTGATGCGATTTGTGATTTACGAGAATATATTCAAATCCTGAAGAATCAGGGAAAGACCATTATCATTGCAGAACATCGCTTATATTACTTAAAGGATCTGGCTGATGAGGTTTACTACATGGATGCTGGGGAAATCAAGTATATATGGACACGGGAGGCTTTTTTAAAATTATCTGTAAATGAGAGAAAGAACCTTGGACTGAGAAGTCTTCAATATGAAGAACCTAAAATTGAGGAGAAATCAATAAAAAATGACAACGCTTATTTTGAAATCAGAGACTTTTCCATTGGATATGGTAAAAAAGAAGTGTTAAATGATATTCATCTCACAGCGAATAAAGGAGATATTATTGCAGTGACCGGACATAACGGAGTGGGAAAATCCACCCTGTTAAGAACCGTATGTGGCCTGCAAAAGGCTTTGGGCGGGACGGCCTTGTGGAATGGAGAAGTCCAAAGCCAAAAGGATCTGTTAAAAAGAACTTATATGGTCATGCAGGATGTGAACTATCAGCTGTTTGCTGACAGTGTGGAGCATGAAACCTGTTTTGGTATAAAAAATCCCGATTTTGCGAAAGTGGAACAGGTATTAAAGGAACTTGATTTATTTGAGTTAAAAGATAAACATCCCAATACCCTGTCAGGCGGACAAAAGCAGCGCCTTGCAGTTGCAGTAAGCAGGTTTTATGAAAAGGATGTTCTGGTTTTTGATGAACCGACCAGCGGTCTTGACTTAGAAAGCATGGAGCTGGTATCGGAATTAATGAAAAGCCTGGCAAGTATGGGGAAGATCATTTTTGTTGTTACCCATGATTTTGAATTGGTTTCATTGGCGTGTACAAGAATTTTCAGGTTAGGTCTTGGAAATATTAATAAAGAAACGAGGAACGATAATAATGGAGAAAAAAGACAGTTCCATAAGTCTGCTCTTAAAATGGGCTGGTAAGGATAAATATTTTCTTTATTTGTCTGTATTTTGTTCATTGATAAGCGGACTTTGTACTATGATTCCCTATTATGGGGTATACCAGGTGCTTACGGCAATTTATCAAAATGCCTGCACAAAAGAGGTGCTCCTTCATAACAGCATATTGATTCTGGTGGCAATTACGGTTCGTTTTGTTTTATTTGGATGTTCCGGAGGTTTATCACACAAGGGAGCCTACCGCACCCTTTATAAGGTCCGGTGCATGATCATAGACCACATGGCCAAGGTTCCATTAGGTGTATTAAGTGAACATAATACTGGTTCCATCAAAACGGTATTAAATGAGGATATTGAAAAGCTGGAACTATTTCTTGCTCATCATCTCCCGGAGTTTATCTATTATATGTGCGGTCCGGTTGCAGTATTTATCTATCTTTGTTCTGTTAATGTCCCGCTGGCGCTGGTTTCTTTGATTCCGCTGGTGTTGGCAATGGCAGTGATGGGCGTGATGTTTTCCGGTATGTCTAAGGTGTTAGGGGATGCAAATCAGTCCCTGGTAAATTTAAATTCGGTTATTATTGAATACATAAGCGGAATGAAAGTCATAAAAGCGTTCCACATGGGAAGCAACTCTTTTCAAAAATATAAAGATGCCATTGAGAAAGAAAACACGATATGGAATAAGATATCAAAAAAGATGGGCCCTCCTTATGCAGCCTATATCGTGATTACGGAATGCGGATTGCTTTTTATGGTGCCAATTGGCGGATATTTCTTTTTACACAGATCCCTTCCGTTAAATGTATTTATTCTTTTTCTGTTTATCGGTTCGTTGTATTTAACAGAGCTAAGACCGCTTCAGGAGCTTGGATCAAACTTTGCAAAGGTTCTGCATGCAGTGACGAAAACAAAAGAAATACTGGATATCCCTGTTTATGAGGGTGGGGGCGATTTTCCAAAGAAACATGATATCTGCTTAAGCAATGTAAGCTTTGCTTACCCATCCAATGAGAATGAACCGGTTCTGACAAACTGTAATCTTTCTATCCGCCACGGAGAGAAGGTGGCTTTGGTCGGAAAATCCGGTGCAGGTAAAAGTACAGTCATTCAGCTGATTGCCAGATTTTATGATGTAGGAAAAGGCAGAGTAACCATAGGCGGAAAGGATGTGCGGGAGTTAAATTATGAACAGCTGTTAGAGAATGTGTCCATAGTATTTCAAAAGACATTCTTAACAAGAGACAGCGTTTTTGAAAACATCCGAATGGGGACACAGGCAACGCTTGAGGAAGTCAGGGAGGCAGCAAAAAAAGCACAGATTGATTCCTTTATCATGAGTCTACCAAAGGGATATGAAACAAAGGTCGGAAGCTATGGCACCCGTTTTTCAGGAGGAGAAAAACAGAGAATTGCAATCGCAAGAGCAATCCTAAAGAATGCTCCCATACTGATCTTAGACGAGGCCACTTCCGCAGCAGATCCTGAGAACCAGTTGGAAATCGATAAAGCGATTCATAATCTGTGTGAGGGAAAAACGGTGCTTATTGTTGCCCATCGTCTAAGTGCATTAAAAATATGTGACCGTATTGCAGTTGTAGAAAACCATACTGTCAGCTGCATTGGAAGTCAGAAAGATGTCTTAAGAGAAAACTCTTATTTTAGAGCAGCCTGGGAAAGCTTTCAGAAGGCAAGAACTATGGCTTATCAGATGGAAGGAGGTTTTGAAAATGAATGAGAATCATCCAATGAAATGGAACAAACAGCTTTTCCTCTCCATAATCTGCGTTATGTTGGAAGGACTTCTGTCTGGGTGTAATTTTATGGTGATGTATTATATATTTCAGTCTTTGTGGAACCATCAGATGGCCATGGGAAAAATCATGGAAATCACAGGAGGGATTGCCGTTATCTTTCTTCTCAGGCTTATTATTTACAGCTTTGGTTATGTAAAAGGCCAGATCGGCGGTGCCAGAGTCAGTAAACAGATACGGCTGTTTCTTGGGGATAAACTAAGAAGGATCCCGCTTTCCAGATTCCAAAAATCTCAGACCGGAGAGTATATCAATGCAGCAACTGCAAATGTTAATAGTTATGAGCAGATTTTAACACATAAAATAGGGGATATCATAAAAAATCTCACATTGGCTGTCATGCTGGTTATTTTCGTGGCAACCTTGTATGTGCCTTCCGCATTGATTTTATTGGCAGCTGAACTTTTATTCATACCTGCAATTGCCGCCTCTTTCTATGCCGTTAAAAAGTATGGGATGAGAAAGAATGCAATCTGTGCGGAAAATGTAAGCAGTATAGTAGAGTATATTACCGGAATCCAGACCTTTCGGGCTTATGGAATCGGAGGGACAAAAAATAAATCGGTTACCAGCTCTATGAAGCAATTTAGTGATATCAGTTTTATTTATGAATTAAAAATTATTCCGGTTGGAGTGGTCTATAGTATTCTGATCGGGTGTACGCTGCCGCTTGAAATTCTGGTTGCCGGAGACCTTTGGATGAGTGGAAGCATGGAAACCTCATCTTTTGTCATAATCTGTCTGCTGCCCTTATTTTTGACGAAATTATTAGGCACCATATTTATAGATATGACAAGCTATAAAAATCTGATGATCGCAAAACAGAAAATCAATGGGGTTGTTGAGATTCCGGAAGAAATGCAAAGCAGCCAGGTATTTGCTCCGCAGAAACATGATATCCTTTTTGAACATGTTGATTTTTCTTATGAAAAGGGAGAACTTATCTGCAGGGATATGAATATCCGGATAGATGATCAGAAATTGACTGCCATTGTCGGAGATTCCGGCTCTGGGAAATCTACGGTTCTGAATCTGATATCAAAGTATTATGAGCCGGATGGAGGATCGATCAAGATAGGCGGATATTGCATTCAGAATGTGGGAACGGAACAGGTTCTCTCACAGATATCCATGGTCGATCAGGATGTATTTCTTTTTGACGATACCATTCGGAATAATATCCGGTATGCAAGACCAGAGGCTTCGGATGATGAAATAGAGTGGGCATGCCAAGAGGCAAATTGTGATGAATTCATACGAAAAATGCCAAAAGGGTATGAAACAATGGCCGGCGAAAACGGAAACCAGTTATCAGGAGGTGAGCGGCAGAGGCTTTCCATAGCAAGGGCCATTTTAAAAGACTCTCCAATACTTTTACTGGATGAAGCTACGGCAAATCTGGATGTGGAAAATGAATTAGCCGTAAAACAGGCAATTGCAAATCTGCTGAAAAAGAAAAAGACTGTGGTTATGATTGCTCATACCATGTCCATTGTTAAAAATGCGGATAAGATTCTTGTGATTGCTGACGGGAAAGTGAAGGAAGAAGGAAAACATGAAGAATTGCTTTGTTTAAATGGAAAATATGCTGCCATGTGGAAGGCAGAGCAGATGTTATAGCTATTGTATGATAAAAAAGACAAATCAGAATAAAAATATGCAGTGATGCGTATGCAAAATTGATTTCCATTATTACTTTCGTCCAATTGGACTAAAATGGTCTGATTGGACTAGATTTTTCATAAGGCTTTTTATATGCTAACAGATAGAAACGCTCCTGGAGCGTTTTTATTTGCCAGTTTAGTTAGTTAAGACTAATCAAAAGGAGGAGTCATTTATGTCACAAATATCAAGTGGCGGCAGTTTGAAAGGAAAAGACCTGATTACAATTGGCATCTTTTCTGCAATCTATTTTGTGATCAATTTTATTTTTATGCTGATGGGAGGATTGCATCCCATCCTATGGATTCTTATGCCCGGATTTATTGCTTTGTTTACAGGGGTTCCCTTTATGCTGATGTGTTCCAAGGTTCAAAAAATGGGAGCGATACTATTAATGGGAGTCATTACAGGTCTTATTTATTTTATAACAGGTATGTTTACTGTTGTGATATTAGCCACATTTGTAGTTGCCTGCGTTTTAGGAGAAGCTGCACGTTTCATCAGCAGGTATCACAGCACAAAGGGAAATACAGCGGCGTTCATCTTATTCTCTCTTGGAATGACAGGATCACCCCTTCCAATCTGGATCATGCATGAAAAGTTTATGGCACAGATCAGCGGACAGGGAATGCCGGACAGCTACATAAATGCCCTGGAAAGTCTTTCATCTCCGGCCATGCTTTTGGTTCTTTTCCTTGCACCGGCTCTGGGAGCGGTTCTTGGGGCATGGATCAGCAGGGGATTGTTTCATAAGCATTTTGAAAAGGCAGGAATGGTTTCCAATGTATAATAGGGCAGGCAGCGGTTCCTTTTTGGATCCACGAACCTTTTTATTGCTTTTGCTATTGGCAAATGCAATCACCTTCTTTCAAAAAAGCTTATGGATTGAAATAGGCTGGATTGTATTTATAGGTATTATGATGCTGGCATCCGGAAAATACCAGATGGCGGTTCAATGGATCCTGTCATTTGGTATCCTGTTACTTTTACAATACATTGTGCTGCCTGCAGCACCTGAAATAATATCCTCGATTTTTGCCCTTCTGGTGAACTATTCAATCCGGATGTTCCCATGTCTGATGACAGGCGCTTTTATGATCAAAGAAATCACCTTACGAAGATTTATTCTTGCTATGAGGAAATTACATATTTCAGAGAAACTAATCATTTCGTTATCAGTCACCATCCGTTATTTCCCGGCGATTAAAGAAGAAGCTCACTATATCAAAGATGCGATGAGTTTAAGAAAGATAAAATTTTCAAAGAAGCTGGAGGCAATGCTGGTGCCGCTTATGATGTCAGCTACTGCGACTGCGGAAGAACTATCAGCGGCAGCTGTAACAAGAGGAATTGAGAATCCCATAGAAAAGACAAGTTTACTGACATTAAAATTAAACTCCGCTGACTATATATGCTGTGTGACTGGCTGTTTGTTTCTTGTCGGAACCTTTATAATAAAATAAGGAGCAAAAGTTATGGTATCCATACAAGGCGTATCCTTTGGCTATGGTGGTCAGGACAAAATACTAAAAAATATTAATATAACGATCAGGCAGGGGGAATGTATCCTTTTATGCGGAGAATCAGGCTGCGGGAAAACAACAGTGACGAAGCTGGTGAATGGTCTGATACCACATTTTTGTGAGCAATGCCAACTGGAAGGAACCGTACTGATACAAGACGTGGAAATAGCAAGGACAAAGCTGTATAAAATTGCAGAATCGGTTGGTTCTGTATTCCAGAATCCAAAGAGCCAGTTTTTTCAACTGGATACGGATAGTGAAATTGCATTTGGAATGGAGAATCAGGGAAAAAGTCAGGAAGAGATGAAGGTGAGACTTAAAGAAACCGTTCATGACCTTCATCTTAAAAAGCTTTTAGGCAGAAGTATATTTGAACTATCAGGAGGAGAAAAGCAGATACTGGCGTTTGCTTCGGTTTATGCCGTGAATCCATCTGTCTTTGTATTGGATGAACCTACTGCAAATCTGGATTTTTCTGCAATAAATTCATTAAAAAAACTGCTCCATATTCTAAAAGAAAATGGTCATACGATTATCATTGCGGAGCACAGACTCTCATTTTTATATGATTTGCTGGATAGAGCTTTCTATTTAAAAAATGGAGAACTGATCCAGGCTTATTCCAGAAAGGAATTTCTGGCCCTGCCGGAGCCGGAGCGTAAAAGAATGGGCTTAAGATGTTTGAAGGAGGAGGAAGGGGAGCTTCCAGAGGCCCATTCTGCCGGAAAGGGAATTGGATTATCTGTTGAAGCGATTTCAGTTGGATATAAAAAGAAGTCAGTCCTGTTTCGGGACATTTCTTTTTCGGCAGTTCCGGGTGAAATACTTGCCATAACAGGGTATAATGGAATTGGGAAAACAACCTTGATTCGTTGTATCTGTGGATTAATGAAACAAATGAGCGGGAATATATTACTGAATGGTAAGGCAATGTCCGAAAAAATGAGGCGTAAGCAGTGCTTTATAGTCATGCAGGATGTCAACCATCAGTTATTTGCTGAAAGCGTTTGGGAAGAATGCAAAATGTCAGGAGACAGCCGGGAGGATTCTGTGATACAATCTGAATTAAAGCAAATGGGGTTGCTGCCTTATGCCGATCGTCATCCCATGGCTCTTTCGGGAGGACAGAAGCAGCGCCTGGCGATTGTTACCGCTATCCTTTCTGATAGAAAGGTTCTGATTTTCGACGAACCAACCAGTGGACTGGATTATGCAAATATGAGAATTGTATCCACCCGGTTAAAGAAGCTTGCAGATTCGGGGCGAATCGTAATTGTGGTGACACATGATAAAGAGTTCATGCTGTCTACCTGCGACAGAATGCTAAAGATATAGAATATTTCTCAAGGAGAGGCTGGATTATGAGGTTTCAGGAAACGAAAGAAGAAGAACAGATGCTTCTTTTGGCAGAAACAAAAGAATGCAGTGTTTTTCAGATGAAAAATAATACCGGAGAAGGTATCATGACAATGTATCAGGTATTTCCGGGAGTGAGCATTTCCTATAATGATTACCACATGGAAAGTTTTGATTCAACTTATATCACGAATCGTAATCTGTTCTGTATTGATCATTGCAGGGAGGGCAGGCTGGAATATACAGCAGCTGAGGGAGCTTTTTCTTATTTTGAGGCTGGAGATTTAAAATTAGACCGGAGGATTACACACCAGGGACATTTTGAATTTCCCCTTGCACATTACCATGGGCTGATGATTACTTTTGATATGGATCAGGTGGGGGTAACTTTAAAAGAAGAAATAAAGGATTTTCCTGTAAATCTCTTAAGCCTGCAAAAAAAGTTCTGCAAGGGAAAGCAGCCTATGGTGATTCATAATGCACCTGCCATAGAGCACATTTTCAGTGAACTTTATATGGTTCCGGAAAAGATTCGCATACCCTATTTTAAAATAAAAATATTTGAACTATTGCTATATCTTGACGCGTTAGAGCTCCCAAAGAACCTGGAGGAAAAACCTTATTTTTATAAAAGTCAAGTAGAAAAAATAAAAGCGATGCAGAAAATGATGACAGAAAATCTGGAAAAGCACTATACACAGGAACAATTGTCGGAACGCTTCGATATTCCCCTCACGCCCATGAAGAATTGCTTCAAAAATGTCTATGGGAGCCCTGTTAATACTTACATGAGAATATACCGGATGAATCAGGCAGCAGTTCTGCTGAAAAATAAAAGCGATATGAGTGTTACCGATATTGCCGGTAAAGTAGGTTATGACAGCCCGGGCAAGTTTTCGGCAGCTTTTAAAACGGTAACAGGAAAATCGCCTTTGGAGTATCGTAAAATATTTGGTCCAAATGGAATAAAGTAGTCGGCATGGAGAAGAAAAAAACATAGAATCACTTTATGATATGGATGGTCAGAGAATTCTGACGATCCATTTTTTTACCTTTCAAAGGCTGAACAAGCAGCGAAAGCGGATTAGGAATATCCGCTTTCGCATAGGGAAAAGGCAGAATTCGATGCAGAAAGAAAGGAGATATTATATATGGAAAAGAAAAAAGAAAACTGGTTTTTCTGTCTGATGAATTATGCCATTGGAAATAAAGGGAAACTTTCGCTGTCTGTGCTGCTGTCTGTCATAAGCATCGTGTCAGGTCTCGTACCATATTATTGTGTGTACAGGATGATTGAGCTATTTACAAGAAACGAAGTGTCAAATGCTTTCATGGTTCATTGGGGTGTAATTATCCTGGCGGCTTATGTGGTAAAGGTGGTTACCTTCGGACTTTCAACCGGTATTTCCCACCAGGTAGCATATCATATTCTGGAAAACTTAAGACTTCGTGTCTCAGATGCATTTATGCATGCCCCCCTTGGAGAGGTCACAAGCCATTCGATCGGAGAAATAAAAAATATCATGGTCGATAAAATTGAGAACATCGAACCTCCATTGGCACATTTGATTCCGGAAGGAACCGGCCATGCCGTACTGCCGCTGGTAAGTCTTGCCGGACTTTTTATGGTGGACTGGAGAGTAGCACTTGCTTCACTGGTTACCCTGCCTCTTGCATTTGTCTGCATGGTGCTTACCTATAAAATCAGCGGAAAGAATTTTGATAAATATAATGAATCCAATAGTTATATGAACAGTACAATCGTTGAGTATATCGAGGGAATTGAGGTCATTAAGGCATTTGGGAGGGAAGGAACTTCCTATGAGAAATTTGCCGGGGCAATTACGGATTACCGTGATTTTATCCTAAAGTGGCTTTCTTCTACATGGGTCACCATGAAATTGTCATTTGCTCTTCTTCCGTCAACACTGCTTGGAACACTTCCAGTTGGGCTGTTATTATACAGCCGGGGAAGTTTTTCTCCTGCACAAGCAGCACTTTGCTGTATGCTGTCCATGTCCATGATTGGTTCGTTAGCTAAGTTGGAGGTATTTAGTGAAGGCATAAGGGAAATGCAGTTTACCATAGAAAATCTGCAGCAGTTTCTTAACATGCCATCATTACCAGAAGTAAAAGATAATGTGGAACTCAGTGAATTTGATATCAGTTTTCGCAATGTTACCTTTTCCTATGATGGAAAAGAAGAGCATGAGGTATTGCATGGAATCAACATGAGCCTGCCTCAGGGAAGTTTCACAGCGCTGGTAGGACCTTCTGGCGGAGGTAAATCAACCATTGCCAAATTGCTGGCACGTTTTTGGGATGTAACTGGCGGAGCCATAGAAATCGGCGGTGTGAATGTAAAAGACATTCCGCTCAAACAGCTTGCAGATACGGTCAGCTTTGTTACACAGGATAATTTTCTGTTCCGCTGTTCCCTGCTTGAAAATATTCGGTTAGGTAATCCGAAAGCGTCGGATGAGGAGGTATATGCCGCTGCAAAAGCAGCCCAGTGTGACGAATTCATCCGTAAGCTGGAAAAGGGGTATCAGACTTCAGCTGGAGAAGCGGGAAAAAGATTATCAGGCGGAGAAAAGCAGCGCATTGCTATTGCGAGAATGATATTGAAAAATGCACCGGTTGTCATTTTGGATGAAGCAACTGCTTTTACTGATCCGGAAAACGAAGAAAAGATCCAGCACAGTATTGCAGCACTCACAAAAGGAAAGACGCTTTTGGTGATTGCCCACCGTCTTTCTACAATTAAGAATGCAGATAATATTGTAGTCCTGAAAAATGGCAATATTATTGCTGAAGGAAAACAAAATGAATTACTGAATAGCTCACCCTTATATGCGGATATGTGGAAGGCTCATATTGGCGCAAAGTCATGGTCTGTTGGATTACAGGGAAAGGAAGTGAGCCAGAATGTTTAAAACGATAAAACGAATCATTGACTGGTGTGGAGAATTTAAAGGGAAATTGTATATAGGGTTTGTATTCTCCTTCTTTTCCGCATGGTTTGCGGCGATGCCAGTTATTATAGCTGCATATACAATTGGCATGGTGATCGAGGAGAAAAGAGGAGAGGCTGGATTTGATACGAAATGGATAGGGCTCAGTATTATACTGATGTTACTCTTTATATTCCTTCGTTTTCTCTTTGATTATCTTAGAGCTATATTTCAGGAAGCAATCAGCTATGAGCTGGCTTCCAGAGACAGACTTGCAATTGGAGATTTGCTAAAGCGGGTATCTCTGGGATATTTTCAGAATGTGAATACCGGAGATATCTTAAATTCAATCACAACAGGTCTGCATACATTAGAAAATATGGGAATCCGAATGGTCAATGATTTTATCGGAGGATATCTAAATTTCTTATGCATTTTCATATGGATTACTGTAATTAATCCAATGGTATCTTTCATAATAATCGCAGGTGTGGCCGGTTCCTTTTTATTTTTGATGGTAATTTCAAGGTATAGTATGAGGAATGCTCCTGTATCTGCGCAAACGGATCGTGATCTTACCAATGCAGCAATTGAATATGCAAGAGGATTGCCTGTAGTAAAATCCTTTGGTCAGGATGGTGCATCCATAGCAACCATGAAAAAGGCTTGCAAAGAGAGCAGGATTATTCATTTGAAAATCGAATGGGGGTTTGTACCAGCCAACTGCCTGCATCTGCTTGTGCTGAAAATTGCTTCTCTGGGTCTTCTCTTGTCAAGCTTTTATCTTGGCTGGACAAATCAGATATCAGTCTCTAATATGTTGTTGTTATCGTTTCTGTCGTTCAGCGTTTTTGCTTCCATTGAACCAATCAGCGATAGTGCGCATGTTCTGGGTGTCATTGAAAACGCCATGGATCAGCTGGATGCACTGAAATCGGAAGAATTTATTGATGAGGGTGGCAGGGAGATTCCGCTTACTCACTATGGGATAGAGTTTCGCGATGTATCTTTTGGTTATGATTCCAGATTGATATTAAATCATGTGAGCTTTAAAATTCCGGAAAAAACAACGACTGCAATTGTTGGATCATCTGGAAGCGGAAAAACGACGATTTGTAACCTGATAGCAAAATTTTATAATGTAAACAGCGGCTGCATTGAAGTCGGAGATGTTAATGTAAAGGAATTTACCTGTGACAGTCTGCTGTCCAATATTTCAATGGTATTTCAGAATGTCTATTTATTCCATGATACCGTTCGGAATAATATCTGTTTTGGAAATCCCAAGGCAACAGAAGAAGATATGATACGTGCAGCTAAAAAGGCTTGCTGCCACGATTTTATCACGGCCTTACCGGAAGGATATGATTCGGTGATTGGAGAGGGCGGCGGAACGCTTTCAGGCGGTGAAAAGCAAAGGATATCTATCGCAAGAGCAATATTGAAAGATGCACCTATCGTCATTTTGGATGAAGCTACCGCTTCTATTGACCCTGAAAATGAACACTATATTCAGGCGGCGATTTCTGAATTAACAAAAGGAAAGACGATCATCACAATAGCGCACCGTTTGGCAACCATAGAGAATGCTGATCAGATACTTGTTGTTGATCATGGAGAAATTGTTGAAAGTGGTAACCATAGGGAATTGGTAAAAAAAGACGGTATCTATAAGAAATTTGTTGAAATACGTGAACAGGCAGAAGGATGGCATATTGGATAAAATAGAACAAACCTCTTGCGTAGGAAAAGCCAACTGGCATCTGATTGAACCAATATGGCTGCCGTTTACCGGATAAGTCCTTGCGGTAAGATCATATAAGGGAAAAGATAGAAAAAGGCAGAAATGTTTTGGTTTTATTTTTCTGTAATGCTCCATAAGTTTATTAATAATGGCAGAAAGCTGGGCTTATGGGAAAATGAAAATGAAATGGAAAGCGGCCTGTTTACTGGTTGTTTTTATATTGGATATTATTTTTATAAAAGCTATGCATCAATCATACACAGATGCAAAGAATACCCTGTTCCTTCCTGCGGGTGCGGATGCAGAGGCAAGAGATGAGGTCAGGAGGCAGTTTTCTGGAGATAAGCAGATCGCATTGACCTTTGATGACGGTCCTCATTCCGTTTATACGCCAAGACTTCTTGACGGGCTTCGCAAGAGAGGGGTCCATGCCACATTTTTTATTCTTGGAGAAAATGTGGAGGGAAAAGAGGCCATTTTGAAACAGATGAAAGAGGATGGACATTTAATCGGGAATCATGGATATACTCATGTGCAGATGAGCAAGGAATCTGTGTTGACTGCTTGCCAGCAAATAGAACAGAATAACCGGCAGATCGAAGAGATTACTGGTACAAGACCTGAGTATCTGCGGCCGCCTTATGGTTCATGGAATGACGAATTGGAGTGTACAACCGACATGACGGTTGTGCTCTGGAACCTAGACCCTCTTGACTGGAAAACAAAGAGCGTCAAAAAGGTGGTGCGTTATATTGAAAAGCGCGTGGAGCCTGGAGATATTATCCTTCTTCATGATGTATACCCGACTTCAGTGGAGGCGGCCCTGGAGGTAGTTGATACTTTGACAAAGCAGGGATATACCTTTGTTACGGTCGATGAATTGCTGATCGATTGACCGAAATCGGATTCTATGCAAGTTTTGGGATTGGTGAAATATCAAAAACTCAATTTTACTATAACAGGTTTAGAGAATTAATATCTCATATTAGCTGACGGTTCGGATAAGCCTGGCATTGCCGGCAGTTTTTAGTTCAGTATCATCAGCACTGATGATATGTTTGGCATTGGTGCTGTTAAATCTTACAGAGTATAGTTGCTGTACAGATACGAGGACATGCTGCCTGAAGAGAAAAAAGATATAAGGAAGCAGCTGAGATAATCAGCTGCTTCCTTATCGATTGTAATATGCGGAAACCATGTTCAAAATGTATAAGGGAAATAATTCTGGCCGACCTTTAATGAGATCCATGCTTTCCTGTATGGGTACAGTCTTTCATCTGATGATTTTTTCTATGGATTGTATCCTTTGATCAGTGAAAGACCATGGATATAGTGCTGCTCAAGAAGCTGGGACGCAAGGTCAAAATTACCGGAGCTGTAGGCATCGACGATTTCTCCGTGCTGCTTGGTGGAACAGGACCGGTCCTCAGCTGTGCGGATAGCAAACTTTATCAGAAGGAAACGGATAAGATTGTATCTCTTGTAGGTTTCTTTCAAAAACTGGTTGCCGCAGAAGTCAAAGAACGACTTATGAAAATGAAAGTCTGCCTCAAAGTAGGCATCGTCATCCGGTGCAATTGCCTGCTTTTTCAGATATTTTCTCAGATGCTTTGTCACTTCCTTGTCTGCACCCCTGGTAGTGGTCATAGTGAGGGCTACACAGGAGATAGCCGCAATGAATTCATTGATTTCTTCCGCAAATCCATAGTCAAAGCTGATTACCTGGGCACCTGTTTTTGTAACCTCTTTTACAAGACCGTCCTGATAAAGCTTGTTGATCGTATCTCGCACCGGTGTGGAGGAAACTAAAAAACGCTCCTGCAGTTCTCTGTTTGTAATTTTGCTTCCCAGAGGAATGGTTCCGCTCATGATTTCATTTTTTAGAATGTCGTATAACTGTTCGCTTAGGGTCGTTTTCACAAGAGTATTCTTCATCTTCCTCTCCTTCCTGATTGTCTTAATTGTTCGTATTTTACAGTTTACTATAAATCTATCTTAAAAGCAATAAAAGGGACAATTGTTGCTCTGATTTGTCTATATAATTCCCAGGACTTAAAGAAAATAAATATATTGAAAATTTTAAAATAAATATTGACAAATTTGCATACTAATGTATAATAAACACAACGATGCATGATGCATCACGCATCACACATCAATAGAGCGGGCTGAAAGTGAATTACAGAAAATTGAATACGAGAAGGAGGATGGGGATATGCAACTATTTGAGTGGCTAGTGCATTGCATCGTAAAGATTGTAATGGCACTAAATAACCTGTTGTGGGGCGACATGTTCATTCTGGAATTTTCAAATGGTGAAACCAAGTTCGGCATATCATTGCTGGTAATCCTGTTGATTCCCGCAGGACTATATTTCACCATAATAACGAGATTCCTGCCATTCCGGCTTTTTCCTGAAATGATTCGGGCGACTTTGAGGAAAAAAACAGGAGAGGATCAGAATTCAATTTCCGGTCTTCAGGCACTGATTATCGCAACGGCCACCCGCGTAGGTATGGGGAACCTTGCAGGTGTGGTAGCGGCTATTTCATTTGGTGGAGCAGGTGCAGTATTCTGGATGTGGGTGACTGCTATTATAGGTTCGTCTACCTCATTCATTGAATCAACGCTGGCGCAGATTTACAAAGAAAAGGATCCACTCTATGGAGGGTACAGAGGCGGACCTGCCTACTTCATGGACAGAATCCGGTTTATTACAAAGGTGAAACGTGAAGATATCTTTGTACAGGATGTACAGAAGGAAGCAGAATATGTGGCAATGGACGGCAACACGTATTACATAAAGGGCTGCAAGTGCACTTTCCTTGGAATTGCATTTGCGCTTTCAGGCCTGCTTTGCTGGGCAGGTATTAGCCAGGTAATCGGAAACTCAGTTTCAACTGCATTTAAAAACGCATTTGACATTCCCCAGATAACTACTACTGTGGTTCTGGTTGCAGTTTCCGCATGTATCGTGCTCCGCAAGAATGCTTCAGTGAAGGTGCTCGACATGGTTGTGCCAATTATGGCATGTGCCTATATCGCAATTACGTTTTTCATCATTGCCAAGAACATTACTCAGCTTCCGGCTGTGTTTGGCAGCATCTTTTCTCATGCATTTGGACTTAAGCCTCTGGTAGGCGGTGGGTTGGGAGCCGTTGTTATGAATGGTGTAAAGCGCGGACTTTTTTCAAATGAAGCAGGAAGCGGCTCCGCTCCCTGTGCAGCAGCGGCTGCCGAGGTGGATCACCCGGTAACACAGGGATTGATTCAGTCTCTGGGCGTTTTCATCGATACCCTGGCAATCTGCAGCTGTACTGCATTCCTGATGCTTTTGGCACCAGCTGAGGTTATCGAAGGATTAGAGGGAATGGATCTTTTGCAGGGAGCTATGAACTATCACTTGGGTAGATTCGGAGTTATTTTTATCGCAGTTATCCTGTTCCTGTTCAGTTTTTCTACATTTATTGGCATTCTATACTATGCGCGCAGTAATGTAGCTTATATCTTCAAGGATACATGGGCTGCGCAGACAGGATACAAGATTTTTGCACTGGTGATGCTATTTATCGGCGGAATCGCTGCATACAGCTTTGTGTGGGATTTAGGAGATCTCGGAGTAGGGC
>POVV01000233.1_pt1 | contig 44336 bp, 41 predicted proteins | sample 1560271 | NCBI WGS metagenome assembly POVV01 (sample SAMN08337232, study PRJNA429181) | Bioreactor metagenome, whole genome shotgun sequencing project. | biome: cows' rumen and soil; feature: anaerobic; isolation source: anaerobic chemostat enrichment culture, galacturonate as sole carbon... | reverse complement strand
GAAACCCACATGCTGGTCTGCTTTGTCACTCCCGTATTAAAAACTCCCTGTATGCTCATAAGCGCTCCGGATATAAGAGCAATAATAAAGCCTGTCATTAAAACAACCTCCGTATCTCCAATTTGTTAATAATAAATCAAGCGGACCTTATTTCAACTTTACTGCTTTTACTAGGTTGTGCTTAATTTGTATTTTTATACTGAATTTACAATTTGGTTATGGATCAGATATGCAGAAACATAACTTGATAAGGCTTGACAAGCCTGTGTATTTGCGCTATACTCACAGCAAAATTATATAAATTACACACGCTAGGGGAGCCATTGGCTGAGATTGGAAGAAACCGAACCCTCACTACTTGAACCGGATAATGCCGGCGTAAGGAAGCAATAGTAGTCCCCTCCTGCGCGCACAAAGGAGGATTTTTTATGTCATTTTTTCTAACTTACTCTGCGGAAAGTGAAGAGTACTTATTAAAACCGGCCGGATACTTGCTGGTGATCGTTCTATTTGCTGTAATCTTTTTTGCCCTGCATCTTCTTGGGAGATCGTCTTCTAAATCTCAAAAGCTGCAGACCCGCCAGCTGGTTTACTGCGCTGGTGCAATGGCGCTGGCAACGGTAACTTCTTTTATCAAATTAGCCTCCCTTCCTTTTGGCGGCTCCATCACTCTGTTTTCCATGCTGTTTATCTGCCTCATCGGCTATGTTTACGGGGTAAAGGCCGGGATCACGACCGGTGTAGCCTACGGAATTTTACAGTTTATCACAGGCCCCTATATATACGCCCCGATCCAGGTTCTTCTTGACTATCCCTTGGCATTCGGTGCTTTGGGACTTTCCGGGCTGTTCAGTAATAAAAAGCACGGCCTTGTAGCCGGATATATTGTGGGCGTTACAGGTCGGTACTTGTTACATGTTATCTCCGGTTATATATTCTTTGCAGCCTATACACCGGAGGGCATACCCCCATTGGTCTATACTCTGGGTTATAATGCCACTTATATCCTGCCAGAGTTGGTATTAACCGTATTAATCCTGTATTTCCCACCTGTACTGGGAGCTATCGGACAGGTGAAGCGGCAGGCTTTAAACGGATAAAAAACAGAGGCACTGCTTTTTCTGCAGCGCCTCTGTTTTATTTTTACCCTGCGGTTTCATTAATGGTCTCAGGCAGGGCGGCCAACACCAAATGCCTGGCCAGTACAGCCGTTGTCACCGCTCCTACACCTCCTGGGACTGGAGTTGCCATGGAGGCAGTTCCTTCTAAAGAATCAAAATCCACATCTCCGCAAAGTTTTCCGTCTTCGTCCACATTGATTCCCACATCAACCACTATGGCATCCGTACCTACATAAGATGCATCCACCATCCTTGCACGTCCGGCAGCCGCCACAAGGATCTGAGCATTTTTACAGGTTTCCTTTAAATCTTCCGTGCGGGTGTGGCAGATGGTAACCGTAGCGTTCTCTTTCAGCATCAGCATGGATAAGGGGCGGCCAACTACCATACTTCTGCCTACAATGGCTACTCTTTTTCCTGTCAGGGAAATATCATTGGCTTTTAGGACTTCCATCACCGCTTCCGCCGTACAGGGTGCAAATCCGGTATCGTCCCCGGCAAATACCCTGGCGATATTTTCTGGTGATATGCCATCCAAATCTTTTCCCGGGTCAATCATATGCTCAATATCCTTTTCCTTTATCTGCTTTGGCAGGGGACGAAGGAGAAGGATGCCATCGATGTCCGGGTTTTTATTGATCTTTGCAAATTCTTCCTTAAATGCTTCATCAGTGATGTCCTGGGGAAATGCAAAGCTTTCCCCCAACAAGCCGAAGCTTTCCATCTTCTTTAAAGCTCCCCGCTCATAGGATAAGTCATCCGGCCGTTCTCCTACCCGCACAATGGCAAGCTTTGGAGTCTTTCCCTTTAGATCATTCAAAAGCGTTACTACCTGTTCCTTGATTTTTGCAGATACGGCTGCACCTTTTAAGGTTATCACGTCTGTTTTCCTCCTCCTTATTATGCCTTTAACGCAGCTTCCACCTTCGCATAAATGGCATCTGCCTTTCTGATTCCTTCTTCTGCCAGGCGATCCGCCTGAACCTGGAGCTGTCCGGCCTTTTCCCGCTCCTTCATGGACTTTGTATTGATGCAAACATTCATCTTTGCTCCCAGCAGTGCGGAGCGGATAAACTGGACTCCCACGCCTACGTCACTGACAGCCAGGCGGCTTCCCTTCTCTGCCAGAACTTCCATGATATCAAGAGTTTCCATGGAACGCTCCATGACCATGAGAGGAACCAGAGTGGCTGCAAGAAGGTGGGTTTCTAGGATTTCAGCCTTATGAAGTTTTTCTTCCTCCGTGCCGGAGGGAAGGCCGTATGCAGCCGCCAAAGGAACAAATACAACTTCGTCTTCATCTGCAAGTCTTAAAAATTCGCTTTTTAAAGCTTCCAGTTTTTCAAGGATTGACTGCATTTCTTCTTCCACTTCGGCATACTTCTTCTTGCCAAGTGTTAAGTTTACCACCATCTCTCCTAAAGCCGCTCCTATGGCGCCGCCAAGACCTGCTGCCCCGCCACCGCCCGGCGTTGGGCTTTTTGAGGATAGTTTTTCAAGGAATGTGTGAATTGTAAAGTCCTGTATCATAACATTGATCCGCCTTTCCAACCGCTTTTTATTTTCCATTATTATATAAGGCTTTCTATAAAAAAACAAGTTTAACTTGTCAAGTGAAACAGTCAATGCTATGATTGTCAAAAATAATCAAGTCCCTGGATAATCTTTGTTTTTGAATGAAAAGGAGCATGAAATGAAATATCCTCCCTTGACCCTTGGATGGTTTCTATATGAAACCCCCATAGATAATCTGGAATTCATTGGAGAAGATGAAGCTCTTCAGAAAACCATCACCGGCATCAGCGTGCTTGATAATCCTGACGGTGTAAAGTGGATAAAAAAGAATGAAATCGTTCTTACAACGGGTTACATTTTTTATAATGATTTTGAAATCCAGAAAAAAATAATTGCGGATCTCCACGCCATTGACTGTACCGCATTCTGCATTAAAGTGAAACGTTTTTTTGACAGGATTCCCGACTCCATGATCGAAGAAGCCGCCAAGTATGGACTTGCGCTTGTTTCGGTGCCTTTTTATCATGGTTATACCAACATTATAAATGTAATAAACGAAAATCTTATTGAGCAGAAAATTATAAGGCAGCAATTCATCCTCAGCGAGGCGGAAAAATTTCATGAATCTTTTTTTAATAGGGAAGGAATTATGAAAATGCTTGAGCGGATATCCAATTATACCAATTCCATGACAATGATAACCACAACTACTGATTTCCCCATATATTACCACATTCCGTCCAAAGAATACGGGGATTTTTCCAGAATTCACAAATTGCAGGTCCAGCCTTTCAATTCCCTGCCGGAGAAAACATCAAAAGAGCCCGTCAGAAAACGTAACTTTTACTCCAATGACACACTCCTTACCTTTCATACCTTTCTGCTTCCCGACAACAAGCACTATTTATGTATTGATATCACCAAAAAAGAAATCGACACCACCATCATGGAAATCCTTAAGCAGATATTCTCCGTACTCGCGCTGGAACTCACCTCCTTGCAGATTCAAAACAGAGCCTTTTCCCAGGAAAATTATTATGATTCTTTTTTCTATATGCTTTCGGACATTAAAAATAAATCCATTGAGGAAATACGGGTGATTTGCGATGCCTATTCCTTTCCAAACGACTTAAAAAAGGTATGCATCACCCTGGAATGCCAGTCAAAAGAAAGCAAGCTTTTCCGCAGCCTCTATAATGCCGCGAACCAGGGACTGATCCATTTGAGCCATAAATACTTTTTATGCCACAACGAAAACCGTATTGTTATTTTTCTCCTGTATCCGAAACAAATACCAAATGTGGAGGCGCTCTCACTGTCCAATCAGGCTGCCCTGCAGCTGTCGGATTGTTTAAAGGATTATCAAACCTTTTTCAGACTGGGGATCAGCCGCTGCCATACTACCTGCACTTCCATCGCAAAGGCATATGAAGAAAGCCTGCAGACATTGCACCTGCAGACCTCCGACTGTCAAACCGCCCACATTCATTCTTATACCAGGCAATTTGCATTTCATCTTTTAAACCAGCTGACCTCTTATGAAAGAGAAAAAATATACGAAGATACCGTCAGCAGCCTTGCTATCTATGACACCGAGAATAAAAGCGAGCTTCTTGTGACCCTTAAGGCGTATTTGGAAAACTCTATGAATTTAACCGAAACCGCTCAGAAGCTTTTCATCCACAGGAATACCCTGACCGCCCGGCTATCCGCCATCAGAAGGCTTCTGTGCAGCGATATCACAGCCATTGAGGACATCTTCCGTCTGTATTTGGGAATCTGTGCCTTTGAACTGTTAAAAAACACTTAAATCCTAAGCGTCGTCGTCACATTCGTCTCCTGTTCCCAGAGTTTGAAAATGTCCCATAGTTCCATACAAATACTGGATCCTCTCAAACTCCATTTCATCGTAGAAACTGCATTCTCCCCTGCCGTAAGCCTTAGCAACCTCCAGCATGAATCTTGCCGCCTCTTCACAATCTGTAATATGGGTTGCACCGGTTGCGCATCCTGCGACCGGCGCCTCCGTTGTTATGGCAACCCCGATCACGGGCGCTTTTGTGGCGGTTGCCGGCTGAAGAATGCTGTTTAAATGATACAGCCCGTTTCCATAAGGCGTGATATCCTGTTGGGAAAGGGCATATACAAAAGGCAGTTTTCCTGTAGTTGTCTGCATCAGATCCAAAATGCTCTCGGAAACCCGCAATATGTACCCTTCCTTTACAGTAGGAGAAACGGCAAAGCCTCTGTTGTTGATGATCCTGTTTCCCTTTGTGGTATCAACGGATAAAATGGCATCCAGCTCCACCGTCACCTCTTCCTGATTCACCTGCGCCATATTCACCGGAGAATCCATAAACGGGACCGGCTTGTGCTCTCTCGTGGGCGCATCCGGACAGATATGGGTGGATATAAAAACATCGCCATCCAGATAGTCCCCCTTGTTCTGCATGTCCAGCAGTTTCGCCGCTAAGGATAAGGCGATAAGGGCCCCATCCCCGTCGGAGACAAAACCGATCCTCTCCGGCCTGGCTCCCAGGCCCCCCAATCTTCCAAGCAAGCCGATGGTCGGAGCATCTAAGCCCTTTTCCTTTCCTCTCGCTCCGGGAATCCTTACCTTAATCATATCGGTTTTTCCCTTTTGTCCCACCAAGGTATATACTTCCACGTCAACATCCGGCCTAATGGTTTTTAAATACTCCATTGCCTTCTTTCCGTTTGCATAGCTGCTGTCAAGTAAGTCATGTACCTCTATCAATTGTTTCATCAACATTGCAAATCCTCCAAAAATTTATTCTCGCAAAAGCAGCAGTTAAGCTCCAGGCTGCCTGACCCTGGTGACTGCCTGCGGGGTGTTTTACAAAACCTCCATAAGATCACAAATAGCACCTATATAAGTTTTGGCAGCCGTGACCACGTCCTGGATCTGGACCGTTTCATTATAGGAATGAATCCCTACCGTATTGGAAGGGCCGAACTGGATGGTGGGGATTCCAAGCAGCCGGTAATCTCTTGCATCACTTGATGCCCACTGGTAGGCAGGTATGACTTCTCTTCCCAATAATTCTTCTGCATTTTTCTTAAATGCCAGAACAATGGGGGCTTCATGGTCGGTGAAGTTGGCTTCGCTCTTATAATGAAGCTCATACTCCACCCCCACTGCTTCGCTGGCCTCCATAATCTGTTCTAATACCTCTTCAATCTCTTCTTTGCGGACTCCGATGGGCAGCCGCACATCAACAATGGCCTCACAATAATCAGGAACCATATTGTGCCTGGTTCCTCCTTTTATAAGGCCTACATTTGTGGTCACATGATCAATGGCCCTTCCTAATCCGGGAATGTTATTTTCTTTCTCCGCCAGCATCTGGGAGTCCCTTAATGGTTTTTGCTGCCTGTCTGTAAAATGGCCCTTTATTTCCGTGAGCATGGAAATATGGGGAAGAACCCTGGATAATTTCAAAATAGCATTCTCTCCCTTAAAATTCCCCAGACTTCCATGAGCCGATTTTCCAAAGGCCTTCAAGGTCAAAAGAAGGCCTCCCTTTTGTCCGATCTCAATGGTATTCATAGATGTTGGCTCCGCCACCAGACAGGCATCGGCATGGTCCGCATAGCCGTTGGCACACAGCCACTGAGTTCCGAACTGCCCTCCGCTTTCCTCATCGGATACTATGTGGAGCCTGATGTTCCCATTTAACGGAACATGCTCTCTTTTCAAAAGGGAAAGGGCAAATAGAACGCCGGCCACCCCTGCCTTCATATCAGAGGTCCCTCTGCCTAAGATCTGGGTCTCTGTGATCTCACCGGAAAAGGGATCAAAATCCCACTGGCTCAAATCACCGGCCGGCACCACATCCACATGACCGTTAATAATCATGGAAAATCCTGTTTCACTTCCGAGTCCTGCTACAATGCAGGGATAATCCGGATTGCACCCGGTTTCTTTAAACTCAATCCCTGCTTCCCCAAGAAATGTTTCCACATAATCAATCACGCTTCTCTGGGTACCCGTAGGATTTTCGCTTTGTATCTGAATCAGTTCAGATACAAGCCGTATCAATTCTTCTCTATGCTCATCCACATAGTGCAGAAGTTCCTTTTTTGTCATCCCATAATCCTCCGTTTCCGGTTTACTTTTTTTCGTATAGGAAGCAGGCCACCTGATGTCCCTCTTCTCCCTGTTGTTTCAGCTTTGGCATTTCGTTTTTGCACCGCTCCATGCACTGAGGACACCGTCCAGCCATTGGACAGCCCTTGCGCTCTCCAATGGGGCTTGGTACCTCTCCCTGAAGTACGATCCTCTCTTTTTCCTCATCAGGGCATTCCGGAGGAATCGCCGATAGCAGCGCCTGGGTATACGGATGCAGGGGATTTTTATAGATATCTCCTCCGTTGCAGATTTCTACGATCCGCCCAAGATACATGATTGCGATTCTGTCACTGACATATTTTACAACGCTTAAATCATGGGATATGAACACATAAGTAAGATTGTATTCCTTTTGAAGCTTCTTTAAAAGATTGATTACCTGGGCCTGAATGGATACATCAAGAGCCGATACCGGCTCATCACAGATAATCAGCCTGGGATTTATGGATATGGCACGGGCCACGTTCAGACGCTGTCTCTGCCCGCCTGAACACTCATGGGGATACCGGTTCATATGCTGCACATCCAGTCCTACCTGTTTCAAAAGTTCTAAAACCCTCTGCTCCATCGCTGCCCTGCCCTTGACGGTTCTATGAACCACCATAGGTTCGGAAACAGAATCAGCCGCAGTATGCCTGGGATCCAGGGAAGAATAGGGGTCCTGAAATATCATTTGAATGTTCCTGCACATTTTCAGCTTATCCTTTGCTCTGACTCCCAATATGCTTTTTCCTTCAAACAGGATTTCCCCTTCTGTCGGTTTATGTAAACCTACCAAGCACCTTCCCAGGGTGGATTTCCCACATCCTGATTCTCCTATGACACCAAGTACCTCTCCCTCATGAATTTCTAAATCGATTTCCTGCAGCGCATGAAGAACCGCTTTTTTGCTCCCCAGCTTCTTTCCTTTTATCTGGAAATCCTTAGACAAGCCTTTCACTTGTAAGATCACTCTTTTCTCACTCATGTTGTTTCACACCTCCCCGAAAAAGACGGCTTTCCTCCCTTTGCCTGTGACAGGCAACGAAATGCCCCGGCTCAAGTTCCTTTAAGTCAGGCACCTGGTTTCTGCAAAGTTCCTCTGCATATGGGCATCGGTTGGAAAAATTACAGCAGGTTCCCGTCAATCTTAAATCCGGCGGCGTTCCCTGGATCGTTGTCAGCTCTTCCCCTGAATTGCTGCTCAGCTTCGGCATGGAATCCAATAGTCCCCAGGTGTAAGGATGAAGGGGATTGTGATGCAATTCCTTACAGGACGTATACTCAACGGTCTTTCCCGCATACATCACCATGACGCTGTCGCACATCTGCCATACCACGCCAAGATTATGAGTAATCAGCAGGATTGCCATCCCATTTTTCTCCCGCATATCCTTTAACAGCTCCAGCACCTGTGCCTGAACCGTCACATCCAGGGCTGTCGTAGGCTCATCCGCAATGATCAGTTTCGGATTGCTGCACAGGGACATTGCTATGATTACCCGCTGGCACATGCCGCCTGACAATTCATAGGGATAGGAATCCATCCGCCGCCCGGCATCCGGTATTCCCACCTTTCTTAAAGCGTCTTCTCCCATGCGGTAAGCCTCCTGCCTGCTGACCTTGTGATGGGCGCAGATCATTTCCACCATCTGATGGCCTACCTTAAATACAGGTGAAAGGGATGTCATGGGATTTTGAAAGATCATGGAAACATCCCGGCCCCGAAAGGATAAAAGCTCTCTTTTCCCCAGCTTCAACACATCTGTTCCGTCAAAGTCTATGCTGCCGCTTACAATTTTTCCGGTTCTGGCCGGCAGCAGCCGGATGATCGAGGAGGAGGCAACGCTTTTTCCTGACCCTGACTCTCCCACAATTCCCATGATTTCTCCCCGGTTTATGTGAAAGCTCACTCCATCGACTGCTTTGCTCACGCCGCTTGCCGTATAAAAATATGTTTTTAAGTCATTCACTGTTAATAATACTTCTCCCACAGCAGCACCTCCTTTACTCATATTTTTTTATCCTGTAAATATCCATATTTATTACCTACTTTTTCATTTTGGGATCCAGCACATCCCGGATTCCGTCTCCCAGCAGATTAAAGCCGATCACAGTGATCAATATGAAGGTACCTGATACGGCTGCAATATGAGGAGCTGTATTTAAGCAGTTTCTTCCGGAACGCAGGATGCTTCCCCAGGAGGCGGTAGGCAGTTCAATGCCAAGCCCCAGAAAGCTTAAGGCCGCTTCCGAAATAATGGCACTGGCTATATTAAGAGTCCCATATACGATTACCTCAGAAACAGTATTAGGCAGGATATGGTGTGTCAGCATACGGAAATGAGATATTCCGATCACCCTTCCGGCATTGCAGTATTCTTCCTTTTTTACGATCAGCACCTGTCCCCTTACGACTCTTGCAAACCGTGGAATCTCCGCTATGCCTATGGCAAGGATCACATTGATAATACCGGAGCCCAGGACCGTCATAAGTACAATGGAAAGCAGAATAAAGGGAAAGGCAAGGACTCCATCCATGATTCTCATCAGGACGGCATCCACAATCCCTCCCATATAGCCTGCAATAAGGCCCAGAATCACTCCGGTCACCCCGCCAACAACGGTAGCACCGACAGCAACCAGCAAGGATACTCTGGCTCCGTAACAGATCCTGGTAAATAAATCCCTCCCGAACTCATCGGTACCCAGCAGATGGCCCTTTTCAAAAAATTTCAGATAAGCATCGATGGGATGAATCTCATTTGGTTTCCCGTTTGTGATTACCGGAGCCAGAATGGCAAGAGCGACCATAGCGCTGACAGCAAACAATCCAAGAAGCGCTGTTTTATTTCTCTTTAGTTTGCTCCAGGCACTGTTGGATTTTCTTTCTTTCTTTAATATTTCTTCGTGGGACTGCTGATCCAATCCAAGTGATTTCGCCATTTAATTTCCTCCTTCATAATTGACATTTGGATTGATGATCATATAAATCACATCCACAAACATATTGATCATTACAAAGGCCAAGGCTATGACTAAAACTGCCCCCTGGATCAAAACATAGTCCCTGTTGTCAATGGCTCCGACGATCAGCGTTCCCATGCCCGGCCAGGAAAATATGGTTTCCGTAAGGATTGCACCGGCAAAGCAGCCGGCAAGCTGTAATCCCAGAACCGTTATTAAGGGAGGAAGGGCACTTTTTAAGGCATACTTCCAGATCACCACAGACTCTTTGATTCCTCTGGCCCTCAGTGCACGGATGGAATCTCCGTGAATGGATTCCAGAATGCTGGAACGGGTGATTCTGGAAAAGGTGGCCGTCGGGATGGTGGCAAGGCAAAAGCAGGGTAGTACCATGTGGCGGATCACATCCCCCAGCCCCTTGGAAATATCTCCCATGCCGAGAACCGGCAGCCAGCCCAAATTAACACTGAACATTAAAACCAGCATAAGCCCCAACCAGAAAATCGGCATGGAGACTCCTACCAGAGCCAGTATCATGAATACGTAATCAAAGAGCGTGCCTTGATGTACGGCTGAGGTAACCCCTACTAACATTCCTGCAATCAAAGCGATCAAAACCGCCGGCAGAGCGATCAGCAGCGTACTTGGGATACGCCTTGCAATTAATGAAAACACAGGCTGATTGTAGGAATAAGATGTCCCAAAATCCCCTTTTACGATGTTTATCATATAATCCTTATATTGAGCTGCCAAAGGCTGGTTAAGCCCCATGGTTTCCCGCATTTTCTCCACATCTTGTACGGATGCCTGAGGTCCCAGTACCGCTCTGGCAGGATCGCCCGGTATCATTCTGGTCAGTACAAACGTCAGCGTGACAACCACAAAAAGAGACGGAATAATCTGCAGGCATCTGATTAAAATTGTTTTTAACATATATCTCCTCCTGTGTCTTTTAAATCAGGGATATTGCTAAGCAATATCCCTATCCGCCATATGATGAATGGCATGACTAAACGGTATCCTTACCTGGATAACCAGACATTTATATCCGGAGTACAGATCTTAACCTTGCCGTCGGCGCGCAGTTCCAGTCCCTGGACCTTGGGACTTACGCCCCAGTTTACATTTTCATTTGCATAGAAGATACCCGGTCTTTGCTTAACGATTGCCGCAAGTGCCTTCTTATAAGCTTCCGCCCTCTTTTCCTGGTCTGTGGTCAGCAGCGCATCATCCAGATATTGGTCCACTTCCTTGTTGCTGAAGCCCTGTCCATTTCCAAGTGAGCCGATGGAACTTGTATGGAATATTTTATTTAAAAAGAAATAGGGATCAGGATACCAGGTCCATGACATTGCAAATACATCTGCTTTCCCCGACGATGCGATTTCGCTGAAGGTGCCCCATTCGCTGGTATTAATGTTCACATTGATATTTAAGTTTTCTTTTAAGTACGCCTGGAATAAGGTTGCCATCTTAATCCTGGCTTCTGTGTTGGAAATATATATATTCATATCAAACCCATCAGGATATCCGGCTTCTGCAAGAAGCTTTTTTGCCCCTTCCGGATCATAAGCGGGAACTTCTGATTCCAGACTGGAATCGTATCCCCAGGAGCCCGGAGGCAGAGGCAGACTGGCCGGCTGTGCTTCCTGATACTGGTACACACCTGCCGTAAGCTCTTTGATATTAACCGCCTTGATGATCGCTTCTCTGACCTTGATATCTGCAGTTGGGCCATTAACCTGATTAAAATAAATGTAAGCAACATGAAGGCCCGGCATCTCCATGAGTTCTACGGTCGGATCCTCTCTCGCAATTTTAACAGCTTCGCCGCTAAGGCTGGTGGCCAGATTCACCTCTCCGGTGCGAAGGGCATTTACTGCCTGGTTTCCGTCACTGACCGGCTTAAAGGTAACTCCATCCAGATAAGGGGTCGCAGCCCAGTATTTATCATTGCGCACAAGGACAGCCTGCTGATCCAGCTCAAAGGACTGAAGAGTAAAAGGGCCCGTGCCTACAAGGTGGGAACCAAAATCTTCTCCCCAGCCTTCTGCCTCTTCCTTTGGTACAATCACATTGCCTGCATCAGTCAGGGCAGTCAGGAATACGGCATTTGGCTCAGGTAAATAGCAGACCACCTCCGTATCGCTGATAACCTCACAGTGATCCAGCATGTCCAGCCTTTGCAATGCAGAAAGCTCATGGGAGCGCTCCAGGGAATATTTCACATCCTCTGCTGTCATTTTTCTTCCTTCCTGATACTTACCGGGCTGGAAGAATACATCGTCACGCAGCGTGAAAGTATAAGCAAGCCCGTCATCGCTTACGGTCCAGGACTTTGCCAGGGCTGGCTGGATTTCCGTTAGATCCGTATTATATTCCACAAGAGTATCACAGACTGTGCCGATGATCTGAGATTCATAGGTTCCCGTATACTTGACAGGATCCAGGTTTTTGGGTGAGGAAGAAAGGGAAATAGTCATAACACCGCCGGAGACCGGCTCCCCAGCAGGAGCTTTTGTTTCTTCTGTTGTTACCTGTGCTGACGCTGTCGTTTCAGCCGTTGTGCCCGAAGAACCGGAACCGCATGCGCTTAATCCGGCTGAGACAGCTACCGTTAGAATTGCCGCTAAAATTCTTTTTTTCATAATGATTCCTCTTTTCCTTATTATTGTCCATGCTTTTTGGACATAAAGGGATACCCATAGGGTATTTCCTTGTATATTAATAAAACGACAGTCAAAGTAAGCATAGTCGCCTTTAACTATCGTTATATCCGAAACATATGATATTTTCTTTTCCTGGTTATCAGGAGTGATCTCTCAGCCAGCAAATAGCTGTATTGGCATAGATGGCAGCCATTTTGTGCAGGCTGTCCTCGTTAAATGTGACTCTTGGATCGTGAACGCCGTAAGGGTATCCTTCCTCTTCTGAACCGGTTCCCACCCAATAAAGAACAGAGGGAACCATCTGAGATATTATGGAGAAATCCTCCGAACCGGTCATTCTGGGCAGTTCCTTAGAAGTTCCTTCTCCCAGAAGGCCGTCGATATAACCGATGGAAGCCTCCAGAAGATCCCCGTTATTTTCCATGGGCGGAACGCCCTCATGGAGAAATTCAACCTCTGCTTTCCCCCGGAATGTGCCGGCAGTTTGTTCTGCAATCTGAACCAGACGTTCTCTGGCAAAACTTCTCACCTTCCCATTCATGGTGCGTATGGTTCCTTTTAATGCCGCCGTCTCAGGAAATACATTGGAGGCTGTTCCCCCGTTTATCTGGCAGATACTGCATACCAGCATCTCATCAGGATTTACCTCGCGGCTGTTAAGGGCCTGCAGGGCCAAATGTATGTGGACAGCTATATGAATCGGATCAATGCAGAGATGGGGTGCGGCTCCATGACCGCCCTTTCCCTTTACCGTAATGGTAAAGATATCGCTGGAAGCGCATGCTGTGTTCCGGGAATATCCAACGATTCCGGATTTCTCGTGGAGCACGTGGAGAGCCATTGCCCCATCCACGGAAGGGCATTCAAGAACGCCTGCCTTTACCATGTCCAAAGCGCCTCCTACCCCTTCCTCACAGGGCTGGAACATGAGTTTCACCGTTCCTTTCAATTCCCCTTCTCTCTCTTTCAATATCCGTGCAGCCAGCAGCAGTGCACTGGTGTGCATATCATGGCCGCAGGCATGCATGAAGCCATTCTCTGATGCAAAAGGAAGTCCTGTTTCCTCTTTCATGGGCAGGGCATCCATATCAGCTCTTAGTAAAAAAGTTTTACCAGGCTTTCCGGCCAGCGCCGTGATCCCTGCAGTTCCGCAGGCAGTGGGCTCATAACCAATGGTCCTAAGCTCTTCTCTAACAAGCTTTACGGTCTCCGGAAGATCAAAGCCGATTTCCGGTTTTTTATGTATCCGGCGCCTGATATCAATTCCGTAATCTTCAAGTTCTTTTGCTCTGGATAACAGGTCACTCATCCAATCAATCCTCTCTGTTCCTGTTGGCGAATATTTGATAAGTATTTTATCAGGGAGAATTTTTTTTGTAAATAACAGTTTGCACGGTTTTTTATACACAATTTAAACATCATGCACAGTGATGAGGCCAGATTTAAATATATACCGTTTTTTTCTTTTATTTAAACATCTGTCAATTCAGAAACGAGGCGGGCCAATAAGGTTCTGGGAAGAATTACCGGCTTTCCGGTCTCTTCTGCAAACAGCCGTTTCATATCCCGGCTGAAGCCAATGCAATCCAAAATCACCAGATCCGCTTTTGTATCCCTCACAAGCCTGGCTGTTTCTTCCAGTTCTTTCCCTTCTCCATAAGGGGACCCGGAGACAACTTTAACCTTCCTTACGATCCTGGACCACTTTTTCTTGCTTTGAGCTATTTGCAAAGGAGATGGCGTCACTACAAGAATCGAGGAGGCGGCTGTCAGAAGAGGGACGGTTCTGTCTAAAATTTCACAAGGATAAATCAGGGGAACCTTTGCTTTTAAGGTGTCCGGAAATTTTCCTGTACAAAACATCATAATAAAAGCCGCTCCCTGCTCTTCCAATTCCTCAATTGCATGTTGAAGCCTTGGGATGATATGACGTTCTCCAAACGTAACAGAGGTTCCGTCATTTAATCTGGAAACCAGCACATAATCATCCTCCTTTGGGCTAAATTTCTCTATCTGCTCTCTTGTCAGACCATCCAACCCTCCCTTTTCCAGGACTTCAGCCTTACCGTTAAAAATATCCATGATATCTTCGGTAACATCAGTTCTCGGACTCTGACCTACCGTTATGGCACCAATCTTCATTTTAAACGCTCCTTCCATATAATAAATACCGCTTATTCATTTTTTGTACGTCCATTGGTTCCTTAGATAGATAAATTAATTTTTTTGATTTTATCAGGGACATCTCCTGCTGTCAACCTCACATGAAAAAACACGCAGCCATTCCGCTTCTCAAACGGGTATGGCTGCGTGCAGCAATTGCTGAATCTGTATTCAAAGGAATTTCATGGAAAGTTCGTCTAGCTCTGACCGAAGCCTGATATCTCCGCATTTTACCGCTACGGGAGAAAATATTTTCATCGTATCTTCCGCCCGCCGTTTCCAGGTGGATGGGTCCACAAATTCTATAGTGCGCATATTGTGGAGCCGGTCAGCCAGAGCAACCAATGCCCCTCTCTCATCCGGACATTCATACCTGCGTTCAAATTCCCGGTATGCCAGGAGGACATTTAGAATCTCCGCTCCGACCGCTTCTCCCTTTAGCCCTTCTTCCCAGATACCAGATTCGGCATCGTGCAGAAGTCCGGCACATACGGTTTCCTCATCGGCTCCCATATCTGCAAGAATCATAGCAACATTTAAAGGATGAGTGATATAGTCTTCCCCCGAATACCGTTTCCGTCCCTTGTGGCAGAATGATGCAAGCTCATAGATTCTTTTTAAGTTCTCCTGATCATGATCTGTTCCATTTTCTATAAGTGTCCGGCAAAGAATTTCCCACAACTCCTCCGGTCTTTTATAAGGCTCCATTGACTTTATACATAATTCCAAGTGATCCCGTTCTCCTTCCATAGAAGCGTCACGAATATAGAGCGCTCTTAAGAGAACAGGGGCATACCCGAACTGACCGCAAAAAGCTTTGGTAAAACCGCTGTGAGTCTCCCAGCCATACTCCAAGGCTGCATCTATGATCCTCTTTCCCCTGCGGATTTCTCCGGCTGCCGCAAAAAGACGCCGTTGTTTTACGAACTCCATGGGCGAAACTCCCATTTCCGCCTTAAAACGTCTGGAAAAATACCAGGGAGAATATCCTGCCCATGAAGAAATGCGTTCCACTGACAGTTCTTCCTTTAAATGTTCGTCTATATAGACCGCACATGCTAGTACCCAGTTCTCCTTTTCCATCCTGACCGCTTCCTTTATTTTTATTTTCCACGTGGTAATCTGATTATAATTGAAAAAGAAATATCCCGCTATTCCAAAAATGCCTTTTTTCGCTTTGAGTGACACATTTTCAATTTTTGCATCTAAAGACTGCTGCGGGAAAACTGGTATGTATAATTTTATTCAAATTGGATATTTATAAAATGCCAGTTTTTCTATATGATAGGTTTAATATAAATATGAAATGACCTGCAAGAGGGGAGAAAACATGAATAATAACAGAACAAAAAAAATCGTTTTCAGCGCTTTGATGGCAGCTCTTACCACTGCAGCTACTATGGTAATACATATACCATCTGCATTCAGCGGCTATATTCATCTGGGAGACGGTATGGTATTGCTAAGCGGCATGCTCTTAGGACCTATGGCAGGTGCGGCCGCAGGAGGGATAGGCTCTATGATGGCGGATTTGCTGTCCGGTTACGCTTTTTATGCACCGGCTACCCTGATCATCAAGGCATTGGCGGCATTTTCAGGGGGATATTTGTACAAACATCTGCCTTCCCGGGGACCGGCGAGGGGCTTTCGGGTAATGCCTTTTTTAGCCGCCGGAGTGGTCAGCAGCGCAGTGGTAACAGGCGGGTATTTCATTTTTGAACTTGCAGTATACAGCTGGCCGGCAGCCATTTCTAATGTTCCGTTCAATTTGGTGCAGAATTTATTCAGTTTAATTGCAGCCGGAGTTTTGCTTCCTATTCTTTTGCGTGTTCGTGAGATCCGGGAACTGAATAGAGAGACAGCTTCGTAACAGAAAAGGAAGTCCTGGGATCGTTCTCCTGGGGCTTCCTTTTTTGCATTGTATTCAATCTGTTTCAAGATGAATAATTGGTAATCGGTCCAACTGTTTAAATAAGTAATTTTCTCCATCTATCTTAATAATAAATGTCTGCTTTTTTCCATCATATAATATTCTAGTATTTTGAAACTTAGAACAATTGATAAAATGTTCCTTATCTGTTCCTTTCGAATAAGTCCCTTTGCTCATTTCATCATAATCATAGTAATAAAATGTATAGTTATTATTCAAGTCAAATACCATTGATGCAAAGGGAAGCTCATCACAGGTGTAAGTTCCCTGCAAAATTGGAGATTCTTTCACTATATATAGGGGTATTATGCGAACAAGAAAAATTCCAGTTATACCTATAAATATTAAAACAAGAAGTCCAACCAGGTTTTTTTTATATACATTCAAGCTTTTACCCCCTAATATGCTTTTTCCAGTTTTATGCTTGCAGTTCATAGGCCTGTATCTATATAACGTAAAGGTAAAAAAAGCGTGACAGTCTTCTTTTATATTATATATCATTTCATTGTGAAAAGTAAGTAGGCTTGCACGGTTTTGCTCACACTTTCTTCTCTACAGCCAGACCGACCCATTAATCGCTTTGTTACTTATTATACACAATAGCCGGAGCCTTCAGAATTCCTTCCGAAAGCTCCGGCAAAAATATTAATGTGAATAACATTCGTCCCAGTGCTGATGAGCACTAGTATCATTTTACTCTGCTTTTATAGTCCAGCAAAGATGCGGCCTCCTCGTCCATGATGACCGTATAATTAGGATGCAGCTGGAATACACTGGCAGGAACCTCCGGCGTAACCGGGCCGAACAAGGCTTTTTTTGCGATTTCTGCTTTGCGGCTGCCATTAATGATCATGATGAGATGTCGGGCATTCATTACAGTTTTCGGCCCAAATGTCACATAATGATCCGGACTCATCTCTCTTTCAAAATAGGAAATAGGATATTCCTCTTTCGTTACCATACGGGTCTCCATGCCGAAATGTTCTACCGTACCTGCAAGATTTCCACAGAAATGTCCATCCGTTCCGAGCCCCATGATGAGCATATCTAATCCGCCATCTTCTTTAAGTTTCTTATCATAATCTTTCCAGTTCTTTGTATCCAGAACGTGAATCAGCTCCCCGGGCACCTCAGCCGAATCAAAATACATACGGTTTAAATCATACATGGTTACACCGGTTTCCTCTCCCTCCCTCGGTATCTCATCAAAGTTATAAAAATGGACTTGTTTAAAACAGGGATTTCCTCTGTACTCCTCTGTAAGCAGCTGATACATCCGTTCCGGGGTTTTTCCTGCCGTAATGGAAAGGTTGACTCTCCGGTTATCCCCTGTGTACATATGAGTCAGTACATGAATAAGGGCTATCTTGCTCATGGTTTCATAGTCCTTTGTGATAATTAATTGCATATTAAAATACTCCCCTCTTTTTTATAATTTCTCTCCGTTGGTCTCGATTACCTTCTTATACCAGTAAAACGATTTCTTGGGTTTTCTTTCAAGAGTTCCTTCATTGTTATCATCCAAATCAATATAAATGAACCCATAACGCTTTGCCATTTCAGAAGTTCCAGAAGAAATACAATCCATGGATGACCAGGATGTATATCCAATCACATTGGCCCCATCACGAATGGATTCCTTTATCTGCTCAATATGGCAGCGAAGGTAATCAATGCGGTAATCATCCTGGATGCTGCCGTCTGCTTCTACAATATCCTGAGCGCCAAGGCCATTTTCGACCACCATCATTTCGACTCCCGGATACCGGTCAGCAAAGCAGCTAAGCTGATAGCGCAGTCCCATGGGATCAATCTGCCAGCCCCATTCAGAGGCTTCCAGGTAGGGATTTTTAAGCTGCTGGCTTAAGTTCCCGTCTGTTGTTTCCCAGCCCTCCTGCTCTACGCTGGATATGCTGGTGGAATAATAGCTGAAAGTCAGGTAATCGACCGTATATGTTTTTATCAATTCAAAATCCTTATCCTCCGTCTCAAGTTGGATCTGATGGTCATCAAAGTAACGTAGCGCATATCCAGGATACTCTCCCCTCATGTAAATATCCGTATAAAAATAGCAGTCCAAATGCATGTCATGCTGCATCTTCATCACATCCTCCGGCTTGCATGTACCTGGATAACGGGTAAATGGAACCACCATGCAGCCCATCCTGGCATTAGACCTTGTCTCTCTTAAATATTTGACAGCTTTAGCAGAAGCGACAAACTGGTTATGTGCGGCCTGGTAGGTAGCCTGCTCAAACTTATCTCCCCAATCCTCCCGGACGATGCCGGTTGAATAAAAAGTATTAAAGCGGGTACCGTTCATTTCATTAAAATTGATCCAATAAGTGACATAGCTTCCATATTCGTCAAAGCAAACTTTGCAGTAACGAACAAACATATCAATCAGCTTACGATCAGCCCAGCCACCATATTGGGTGACCAGATAAAGAGGCATCTCAAAGTGGGAAAGAGTCACAATAGGTTCCATTTTATATTTCTTCAGTTCTTTAAACACCTCATGGTAGAATCCCACTCCCTCAGGATTAGGCTCTAACTCATTACCATTTGGAAAAAGCCGGCTCCAGGCAATCGACATTCGAAAGGCTGTGAATCCCATTTGGGCACACAAGGCAATATCCTCCTTGAAACGGTGATAATAATCCACACCATGTCTCTTGGGATACAGTTCCTCCCCAACGTAGCCTTCTGCCGCATTTATCTGCTCTTTTGTAACGTTTTTATACTCTATTCGCGGAACTTCCTTTCCCTGCTTCATTGCCACATCTGCAACACTCAGGCCCTTCCCTCCTTCGCTGCAGCCACCCTCTATCTGGCATGCTGCAGACGCACTTCCCCATAGAAATCCTATTGGAAAGCCGTTAGGTGCATGTTTTAACATATCCATTCTCCTTTCCTTATTACTGTCCATGCTCTTTGGACATTGAGGTATACCAGTGTTTCTAACTGACAGTTAATATCTTCTCACCTGCAAAAATAGGCCCATTTTCAAATTCAGGCTGGATATTCCCATATGCCGGGGTATTGGAAATCACTACAATAACCGTGGTATCATAACCAGCTGCTGCAATCTGTTCCCGGTCAAACTCAATAAGAGCATCCCCTTTTTTCACCTTATCCCCTGCCTTACATCTGGCAGTATAGAACTCTCCTTCCAGTTTAACCGTATCAAGTCCGATATGAATAAGTACCTCCGTACCATCTTCCGTAATCAGACCAAGTGCGTGGTTGGTATGGAAAACTGTATTGACCGTACCATCTCCAGGAGCGACAACCAAGTTTTCACTCGGAACAATTCCGATACCTTCACCTAATAATTTGCTGGAGAATGTTTCGTCATTAATATCCTCCAGTTTACAGATCTGTCCACTGACAGGGCTGAACACCAGATGCTCTGGTTTAGCTTTCCCCTTAGCTGCTTCAACTTCTGAAGTTCCATTGGTAAAGACCATGCTATCATTCAGCTTAAACACAGTTTTTCCAAGAAACCACGTAATTCCGAATGTAGACACAAACATTACAATCAGGCCGAAAACTATGGATAGGGGCTTGTCCCCCATGAATATCGGGGTTGTCAATAGACTGGGCATTCCTGATGAAAAGGCCTTCGCCCCCATCATAGTACTTACCATACCTCCAAGGCCACCGCCTATGATACAGCCCACCAGAGCTGCGCGATATTTAAAGATAATTCCATACAGAGCAGGTTCGGTAATACCTAAATAGCCTGAAATAGTGGAAGAAGTTGCAATCTGCTTATTCTTCCGGTCTTTTACAAGTACCGCTACGGCAAATGCCGCGGTTGCCTGGGACATGGTGGATATAAAAGTAGCCGGGGCAATTATGGTATATCCAAGGGTTTCTAACTGCATATACTGAAGGGGACGGACGGCATGATGCAAACCCACCAATACCAGCAGAGGGCGGGTCGAACCGATCACAAAACCTGCGATTCCAAGATTCAAGTTTATCAGCCACTCAAGGCCATTTGACACATAAGTTGTCAGGTAAGTAGCCAGAGGCGCGATTAATATTAAGTTTATTGGAATAACAATCAAAAAAGTCAGCAGAGGAACAAATATAACGGTAATCATTGATGGCAGATGGTCCTCCAGCCAGCCATATACCTTGCTCATGAACCATACCGCCAGGATAATAGGTATAACACTGCTCCCATAATTAATCATAGGAATAGGTATTGCCCCAAAAAGCCTTACAGGATCTTCCCCAACCTTTGCTATGATATTTGGATCCATCATGGCAGCTGCTATCCCAATAGCCATGTAAATATTGGTATTGAATCGCTTGGCAGCCGAAACCGCAAGCAGAAATGGAAAAAAATAAAGGGATGAATTACCGATTACCGTAAGCAGGAAAATAAGTGAGCTGTCACCTGGCAAAATGTGCAGGGTAGTAAACATATAGCGGATACCCAATATCAAACCGCCGCCGATAATAGCGGAAAGCGGCGCAACCAATATGGCAGTCAGTGTTGCAAGCATACGGTTAAAAATACTTCCTTTCTTCTCTCCGGCGTTATCCGGGACATTTTCTACTCCGTCAATCCCCGGATACTGCTTAATGATTTCCTTATAAACCTTGGATACGTCATTTCCTACGATAACCTGGTACTGGCCTCCCTGCTTCTGGACACCAAGTATGGGAAGTTTCTTTAATTCCTCTTCACTGGATTTATTGTCATCCAATATGAAAAACCGAAGTCGTGTCATGCAATGGGACAAGGACTTTATATTTCCTATCCCGCCTACTTGCTCTATAATTTTTCTTGCTAATTCTTCTCGTTCCATTTTTCTTCTCCTATTACATCATAAAATTGAAATTTTCCATCTGCCTGGCTGGTGCGCGCTTTCACAGCCAAATAGCAGATTTTTAGAATATAAACAAAAGACCCAGACCTGTCTGACAGTAATCCACTGTCAGGCAGGTTTGGGTCTTGCCAGCCGAACTGTAACGAATCCCTTATTTATTTACCTTTTTTACTAAATTAATAATATGCAGCATTAAGAACATTTTCTCTGTCTCGGAAGTTTCCCATCTCTGCCTCTCATAAATATATTGGGCAATCTTGTTCGCACATTCGTAAGCCCGGGAATCTGCTTTGCGGACTGAGTCAATAATCTCCCTTTCTGTAGAGGCGACCTCCTCACCTTTTAACCGTCTCATCAGATAATATCTTACATGAGTTATAAAACGGTTAAAGAACACGCTGTCCTCATCAAACTCGCACTGATAAAAATACTTGACCAGTTTTAAAATAGAATTTGTCATTTCAGTGATCCCAAAAATCTCCTCACCTGTTACACTATCTATCTGCGCATTAACAATGTGAAGGGCAAAAAATGCAGCTTCGCTGTCAGGAAGCTGCGTCCCTAAATCAGCCTTTATAATTTCTAATGCCTTAATGCCCATCTGGTATTCTCTGGAGTAGAATTTCTTTATCTCCCATTCCAGCGGATTTACAATATCCATCTGGATTTCGCGACGCTTAAGGGCAAAGGATAAATGGTCAAGTAAGGAAAAGAACATATTGTCATTTAATTCTTTAAACGTCTCCTTGGCCATATTTACAATTTTAAACACTGCCCTCAACTCATTAGGTCCACACCCCGTCATAAGGGCTGCCATTTGAGTGAACGTCATGTTGTTTGTAGGATAAAAGGTTTTCTCAATCTTGTTTTTATCAACTTTATTACCAGGATAAGCCTGAAAACCAATGCCTTTCCCCACCAGAACCATCTGCTGTCCATCCTCTGACGCCAAAAGTACTTTATTATTGATACGCTTTTCTACATACAAAACGTTCACCTTCTCAAATAAAAAAGGCCAAGATCATGTAAAACTGCAGCTAAATATTATTATCTGCAACCTTACATCATCCTGGCCAGGCCTGCCGAACAGTAACACTTCCAGTAAATTGTAATTCTTTTACTTATTATACTAAATTATATATATTTCGTCAAGATTTTTAATACAGATTCCTCATATTATTTTTTATAGTACGTTTTTATTTGTGCATTTAGCATAGTCCCATATCATTTATATTATCATTGATACACAAGAAATCTCTATATCATTCATTGCATATTAAGCCGGAGCCTTCAGAATTCCTTCCGAAAGCTCCGGCAAAAATACTAAAGCTGACTCTTAAGTACCGCCTCCAGCTTCTCCACCATTTCATCCACATGCTCTTTTTCGATCACCAGCGGAGGAACAAAGCGAATAACATTGGCTCCGGCACTGATGAGCACCAGCTTTTGTACTAACAATACCTGGTTCACAATGGGAGCAACCGGCACAGAAAACTCCAGGCCCTGGATCAGCCCGATTCCTCTCTGTGAAGTTATCATATCATACTGGTCCGCCAGAAATTTAAGCTTCTTTGTAAGGTACTCTCCCATTTCCTTTACATGGTCCACGATCTTCCTCTTTTCAAACAGTTCCAGCACCTTTAACGCCGCAGCTGTCACAAACGGGTTTCCGCCGTAGGTGGTTCCATGGTCGCCGGGGGACATGGCTGTCGCGGCTTTTCCTGCTGCCAGGAATGCTCCCACTGGCACGCCGTTTCCCAAAGCCTTTGCCACGGTCATCACATCCGGCTTTACACCGTATTTCTGCCAGGCGAACATGGTACCGGTCCGCCCCATTCCGCACTGGATCTCATCAAGAATCAGCAGCATGTCATGCTCATCACAAAGTGCTCTTACACCCTTTAAAAATTCCTCGCTGGCCGGATAGATGCCCCCTTCTCCCTGAACGGTTTCCATGATTATGGCGCAGGTCTTATCATTTACCAGCTTCTTTACACTATCCAGATTATTAAATTCTGCAAATTTAATTCCCGGAAGCAAAGGTTTAAAAGGTTCCTGGTAATGATCATTACCTGTTACGGAAAGAGCTCCGAAGCTCCTGCCGTGAAAAGAATGTTTCATAGCAATGATTTCGTGGTCATGGCCTCCATCCTTATTGTAAGCGTATCTTCTGGCTATCTTTAAGGCGCCTTCCACCGCTTCCGTTCCGCTGTTCGTAAAAAACACCTTATCCATGCCCGAGGCCTTTAGAATCAGTTCTCCCGCTTCCACGGCCGGGACATTATAAAATAAATTGGAGGTATGAAGCAGCTTATCCACCTGCTTCTTTAAGGCTTCATTAAATTCCGGATCATTATAGCCCAAACCCATGACAGCGATCCCGGCTCCAAAGTCCAGATATTCCTCTCCATCCGTGTCATAAAGGCGGACACCGTCTCCATGGTCAAAAACAATAGGAAAACGGTTGTAGGTCTTATAAATCTCCGATTCTGCTTTCTCAATGTATTCCTGCTTGCTTTGCATGATAAAAACGCTCCTCTCCTGCACTCATTATGGCCGTTCCGATTCCCCTGTTCGTGAATATTTCCAAAAGCAGGCAATGGGGAATCCGTCCATCCATAATATGTACCCTGGACACTCCCTGCTTCATGGCATCAATGCAGTTTTGAAGCTTGGGGAGCATACCTCCCCCCAGCATCCCGCTTTCCACAAATTCCTGCGCTTCTTCCATGGACATTTCCGAAATAAGGGATTCCTTATTCTGAAAATCCTTATAAACGCCCTCAACATCTGTCAAAAAAGCCAGCTTCTCCGCTTCCATAGCCGTGGCAATGGCACAGGCCGCATCATCGGCATTGATATTATAGGTTTCAAAACTCTCGTCAAAGCCTACAGGGCAGATGATGGGGAGAAAATCCTTTTCCAGCAAATCATATATGATTTGAGGATCCACCTCCGTAATATCTCCCACAAAACCAATGTCCTCTCCGTTTGAATAGCGCTTCTGGCATTTTAACATCATGCCGTCCTTTCCGCTGATTCCAACGGCTTTTACTCCCAGCTCATTGACCAACTGCACTAAACTTTTGTTGACCCGGTTAAGTACCATTTCTGCAATCTCCATAGTAGGTTCATCGGTTACCCTGAGGCCATTGACAAAATGGGGCTCCATGCCTGACTTTTCTACCCACCTGCTGATTTCCTTTCCCCCGCCGTGAACAATGATTGGCTTGAAGCCCACCAGCTTTAAAAGCACTACATCCTGAATGACCTGTTTTTTCAATTCCTCATCCACCATGGCGCTGCCGCCGTATTTCACTACAATGATTTTACGGTTGAAACGCTGTATATATGGGAGGGCTTCTATCAGTACCTCTGCTTTTTCCATAATGCTATGATCCAGTTGCATATAAATTTCTCCTTTCCTCCTCTATGCCCATGCTTTCTGGGCAGGGCCCACCCCGCTTCATCGGGTGTAGAGGTATACGCGCAGGGTGTTTCCTCTTTCCTGCCTGTTTTCTGGCAGAGACCGCTCCGTTTTACCGGGTGTAAAGGGATACCTGTATGGTGTTTCCAGCCTACGCTTTTGGTATACAGATATTCCCCTTCTTATGAGCGGTAATCCGCATTGATCTTCACATAATCAAAGGTCAGGTCACATCCCCAGGCCGTAGCTGTGGCTTCTCCCAATTTAATATCCGCCGTTGCTGTCACTTCCGGTTCTGATAGGATCCTGGTGGCTTCCTCTTCACTGTAGGAAAGAGCAACTCCGTTTTCAATGATTTTTAACTTTCCCGCTGCGCTCTCAAAATATAAGTCCACCTTTTCCGGATCAAACATGGCTCCGGAATAACCCATGGCACAAAGGATCCGGCCCCAGTTAGCGTCATGGCCGAAAATGGCGGCCTTGGTCAAGCTGGAGGTGATGACTGATTTTGAAAGGGACACCGCCTGTTCCTTTGTTTCCGCTCCAATGATCTTCACCTCAAACAATGCGGTACAGCCTTCCCCATCGCCTGCCATCTTCTTTGCAAGAACTTCATTAATGAAATTAAGCGCCTTGCAAAACGCCTCATAATCTTCGTTCTTTGTCTGGATCTCCTCATTCCCCGCCATACCGTTTGCAAGAAGGAGCACAGTGTCATTGGTGGAGGTATCCCCATCCACGGAAATCATGTTATAGGTGTTTTTGATGTCCTCTTTTAAGGCTTCCTGCAAAAGCTCTTTGGATATAGCCGCATCCGTGGTAACAAAGCTTAACATGGTGCACATGTCGGGATGGATCATTCCGGAACCCTTGCACATGCCGCCGATGGTGATAGTCTTTCCTCCGGCTTCAAATTGAACCGCAACTTCTTTCTTTACCGTATCTGTAGTCATAATGGCTATGGCCGCTGCCGTCCCGCTTTCCTGGCTGCTATCAAGAGCCGGCACCATGGCTTTCACACCTGCTGCAATGCGGTCCATAGGAAGCTGCTTCCCGATCACTCCGGTGGACGCCACCAGTACGGAACTGACAGGGATAGAAAGGCTTTCTGCTGCCGCCTCTGCTGTTTCCATACAGTAACGAAGCCCTTCCTCTCCGGTACAGGCATTGGCGATGCCCGCATTGACAACAATTGCCTGGGCGCAAGTGGAATTTTCCACAACGACCTTATCCCATTTAACCGGGGCTGCTTTTACAATATTGGTGGTAAAGGTTCCTGCTGCCTTACATGGCACTTCGCTGTAAATCATCGCCATGTCTTTTCTGTCTTTATATTTAATTCCCGCTGCTGTAGATGCTGCCATAAATCCTTTTGCCGCGGTTACTCCGCCGTCTATCTGCTTCATATCAGTTTTCCTCCTTTGTTCCTGTGACCGTATACCCTTCGGCCTCCAGATGGTTCAAAGCCTTTTCGTAATTTTCCTTTTTCACAAGAATGTAATCTGTATTAAATGTAGATACTGCAAATATTCCGATTCCATGATCTGCCAGTACCGTTGATATTTTCGATAATATCCCGATGAGGGAAAAATCCAGGATTCCTTCTATACGGAATGCCAGAAAACCATCCTCCCGCTCCACAACATTTTCGGGAACTGAGGAAGTTTCGCATACCAGCGACAGCTCCTCGTCTGTCTTTCCCAGAAACCAGAATCCGGAAATCATGTCAAGTGTTCCAATATCCGCTGGACCAGATAGCTTGCATACGGAAAATTCTGCAGATATTCTTTTTAAATTCATCTCATTTCCCTCACTTAATCAACAAAATTTACGGAGTTAACTTCATTTAGGTCAAAATCATAATAATTGAGATCATTGCGATATGTCCAGCCGGACTTGCTCCAGAATTCATTTCCCACCGTATTGGTCTTAAAGGCAATCAGGTTTACCTTGCTGATCCCTTCTTTTTGTAGACGTTTCATTGCATCCAAAGCCATCTTATGCCCTACACCGTTCTGTCGGTATTCCTCTGCCACACAAACATGATACATACAGCCCCGCCGCCCGTCATGCCCGCACAGGATGGATCCAATGATAATTCCGTCCTCTTCTGCCACCACGCTGGTTTGGGGATTTCTCTTTAAAAACTTTTCCACACCTTCCTTTGAATCATCTATCGTACGGATTCCAAATCCTTTGATTCCTGTCCATAGCTTATGTACCTGGTAATAATCATCCAATGTCATGGTACGAAGTATCATATATGTTCTCCTTATCCATCATTCATTAGTTTTATTTAAGTTTAATAAGATTAATATTAAAGCATTTTGTGCCCACATGCGATTTTCTGCCTGATCGAAAATAATAGAATTCTCACTTTCTATAACATCTCTGGTGATTTCATAATTTATGTGCATCGGCATATCATGCATAACAGTTATATTAGAATTTACATCAAAAACACGGTGGTCTAACTGATAAGGCAGATACTTTTCAATAATCTTCCTATTTTCTTCTGTCTTATTCGGATCATTAAAATCTTCCATGTTTATCCAGGAATCAGTATAAACAATATCACTCTGCTGAATACATTTTTCCATATCATCAGAGGAAATAAACCCTTTTGTCAAAAGCTGTGCTTCTTGCTTTTCAATAACAGTTTTTTCATCTGGAGATTGACAGCTATTAAATATTCCATCAGGAACAAGATAAAATGTTCCTCCGAATTTTAAAACAGCTGATGCCAAATCATTACTCACATTTGTTCTATTACCTACATAGGCCAGTTTCATTCCATGAATGGTACCAAATTTCTCTTTGATTGTCATTAAATCAGCTAGAACCTGGCATGGATGAAATAAATTGCAGCAGCCATTTATTACTGGAATTTTTACATTCTCAGAAATAATATTAAAATCATCATTTCTTTTAAGTCTTGCCATGATAATGTCTGTGTTTCTCTCTATATATCTGATTTCATCTTTTAATTCAGAAAGAACGATATTACTGGAATCATAATTTAAATAAATAGCATGGCCTCCCATTTTGGAAAATCCGCTTTCAAAAGATACTCGTGTTCTTGTTGAAGTTTTTTCAAATAACATTAATAACGTTTTTCCTTTACAGGCATCTAAATATTTTTTGTAATTATGTTTATAGTAGATACCAAAATCAACTATCTCTTCAATCTCATTGCATGTTAATTCATATATGCTATTTACTATTCTCATATTCTCCCCCTTTTTCTTTTCGCTCCTATTGAATTAATGTAATTATTTCTTTCTTTACTCAGCCTTCACCCGCAATCCCTACGGAAACAAAGGAATAAGCTTAAGCCCTTTATTCTCCGGCAGCCCAAACAGAATATTCATATTTTGCACCGCCTGTCCTGCGGCTCCCTTTACCAGGTTATCCATAGCACCCATCATGACTATCCGGTTAGTTCTTGGATCAATCTTGAAATTCACATCCACAAAATTGCTTCCTTCCACCCATTTGGTCTGGGGAACCACATCCTTTTCCAGCACCCGGACAAAGAATTCTTTCGCATAATATTTATCATAGACCGCCTTTACTTCCTCATAAGAAACTGACTTGGTGAGAGCCGCATAGGACGTTATGAGAATGCCCCGGTTCATGGGCACCAGATGAGGAGTAAAGCTTATGGTGACCGGTCGGCCCGCCCCATAGGATAACTGCTCCTCGATTTCCGGTGTGTGTCTGTGAACGCCTACGCCGTAAGCCTTGATGTTTTCATTGACCTCACAGTATAAGTTATCCACCTTAGCTCCTCTTCCGGCACCGGAGGTTCCTGACTTGGCATCAATGATGATTGTGCTTGGGTCAATGAGTCCTTCCTTTACCAGAGGATAAATGGATAAAGTGGAGCAGGTAGGATAACAGCCCGGATTGGCAATGAGTCTGGCATTTTTGATTGTCTCCCGGTTGATTTCCGGAAGCCCATAAACTGCTTCCTTTATAAACTGATGTGTCTTGTGCTCCATCTTATACCATTCTTCATAGACAGCCACATCCTTGATCCGGTAATCTGCGCTTAAATCAATCACCTTTGTCTTATTTAAAATCTTCTCATTCATAAGAGAGGCGCAAAAGCCCTGAGGCGTTGCCGTAAAAATTACATCTGCGATTTCAGCCAGGGCCTCTACATTATCATCCCGGCAGGAATCGTCCACAATCTGAAACATGTTTTGGTAAATAGAAGCGTATTTCTGATCTACATAGCTTTTTGATCCGTACCATAGGATCTCTATATCGTCTCTCTGTAGCAAAAGCCTTGCAAGCTCGCCGCCTGCATATCCGGTGGATCCTATTATTCCTGCCTTAATCATATTCATCTCTCCTTATATTTTTTCATAAATCATCTGTTTTTTATTTCTGCCGTCTTCTGGCATTTTATACCTTATTTATACAGGCTATTCCATTAAAAAGAACGCCTTTCCAGATTCTTCTATCACTGATAGTTTATAATTATACATTGATAACGTATATTATGCAAGTTTTTTTTATATTTTTTATTTTATCCTTGCATTTTTCATGGTTTTGGTGTATATTTATGAAAGTTCAACGAAAAAAATCCATTTAAAATCGAGGAGGATCTATAAATGAAAGAGAAAGTTATTTTAGCTTATTCCGGCGGTCTTGATACCACAGCCATTATCCCGTGGTTAAAGGAAAATTTTGATTATGAAGTAATCTGCTGCTGTATCGACTGCGGCCAGGGAAATGAATTAGACGGTTTGGAGGAACGAGCCAAATTATCCGGAGCTACCAAATTATATGTTGAAAATCTGGTTGATGACTTCTGCGACAATTACATCATTCCATGTGTGCAGGCAAATGCGGTTTATGAAAACAAATACTTATTAGGAACATCCATGGCACGTCCGGCCATTGCAAAGAGACTGGTGGAAATCGCAAGGAAAGAAGGTGCTACCGCCATCTGCCACGGCGCTACAGGAAAAGGAAACGACCAGATCCGTTTTGAGCTGGGAATCAAGGCTCTGGCTCCTGATTTAAAGATCATTGCTCCATGGCGTATGACCGATGTATGGACTATGCAGTCCAGGGAAGATGAGATTGAATATTGCAAGCAGCACGGGATCGATCTTCCTTTCTCTGCTGACAACAGCTACAGCCGTGACCGTAACTTATGGCACATCAGCCATGAAGGCCTGGAGCTTGAAGATCCGGCAAACGAACCTAACTATGACCATTTATTAGTACTGGGTGTATCTCCTGAAAAGGCTCCCAATGAAGGGGAATATGTGACCATGACCTTTGAAAAAGGTATTCCTGTCAGCGTCAATGGGGAGAAGATGAAAGTTTCTGATATCATTGCCAAGTTAAATGAACTGGGCGGCAAGCACGGCGTCGGCATCGTGGATATCGTGGAAAACCGGGTTGTGGGAATGAAATCCCGCGGCGTTTATGAAACTCCCGGCGGAACCATCTTTCTTGAGGCTCATCAGCAATTAGAGGAATTGGTATTAGACCGTGCTACTATGGAAGTGAAGAAAGATATGGGCAATAAATTTGCACAGATCGTTTATGAGGGAAAATGGTTTACACCTCTGCGTGAAGCAGTTCAGGCATTTGTGGAATCCACCCAGAAGTATGTGACCGGAGAAGTAAAGCTGAAGCTTTATAAGGGTAATATCATTAAGGCAGGAACCACTTCTCCTTACTCCTTGTACAGCGAGTCACTGGCTTCCTTTACAACAGGCGACTTATATGACCATCACGATGCAGATGGCTTCATCACTCTGTTTGGACTTCCGTTAAAGGTTCGTGCTATGAAGATGCAGGAAATCGAAAAAGCAAAGAAATAAGTAAAAAAAGGACATACACAGATACAGGCTCTGTGTACGTCCTTTTTTATGATTATGAATCAAATATCCAAAGTTATTCCGCCAGCTCTTTTAAGGCATTGCCAGATATCCGGTAAACCGTCCAGTCCTCCATAGGCTCTGCTCCCATGGAACGGTAAAAATCAATGCTGGGTTTGTTCCAATCCAGGCACCACCATTCCAGCCTTCCGCAGCCCCGTTTCACCGCGATCTCTCCCAGCTTCTTTAATAATGCCTTACCAATTCCACAGCCTCTGTACTCCGGATTTACGTACAAATCTTCCAGATAGATTCCGGCTCTCCCTAAAAATGTGGAAAAGTTATGGAAGAACAATGCGAATCCAACCTCTTTCCCATCAGCCAGGGCAAAGATCACCTCAGCTTTCTGCCTGTTAAAAATCCAGTCTTCCAGCAGTTCCTCTGTGGCCACCACCTCATCAAGCATTTTTTCGTATTCTGCCAGTTCTTTAATAAATTTAAAAATAAGAGCCGTATCTTTTCTTTCGGCATATCTGAATGTCAATTCCATTTCTCTTCCTCCTGATCGTAATCTGTTTTTATAGAATACTATAAATCCTATCTCATTTCCAGTACCCGCCTGATCCTTGGGATCATTTTTTTTGTGTAAACGTAGCCGTTTTCCATACACTCTTCCATACATTCAAAGGTCAATAGTCCCGCACCTTTTGGCATGGGCGGCTTTAACAGAAGGATCTCACCTTTGGAACGGCAGTCCTTAAGCTCCCTGCTCATAATGGAAAAGGAATGGAATGCAGTCTCAATGATGGAATAATCGTGTGGCATTTCATATTCTTCTCCGATATCCACCGCAATGACTTTTCTTTCCCCTGCCGCGATCAAAAGGTCTACAGGAAGATTGTTCGTCACACCCCCATCCACCAGTAAAAAGCCGTTCATCTGCCTTGGCCTGAATACGGCAGGAACTGAGGAACTTGACATCATGATATCACAAAGAAGTCCGCTCCGCTCCCATTTTACGTGCTCCTGCCTTAATGCGGAAAGGGGAATTTCTTCTGCAAACATGTTTGTAAAGGCTACCGTATCCCCACTGTTAATATCCACAGCCGGAACCAGCAGGCCCTTGCAGCAGTTTCCCTGTATCTCCATCCCATCTGTTAAATCGCAGAGAAAGCGCTGAAGCCGGTTCCCTTTTATAAGACCTTGAAGCGTTGTCTCCCTTCCCATCAGGAACTGGGGAAGAAATAGGGCAATTCCTAAAATATCCGGATCGATCATGCTTCTGCCATGTTTTATCAGCCACCGCACCGTTTCTCTCAAATCTCCTAATGTCATGCCTGCTGCATAAAGCCCTGCGACAATACTTCCGGCACTGGCCCCTGCTACCCTGTCGGGAAGAAGTCCCGCTTCTTCCAGCGCCGATAAAACTCCCACATGAGCTGCTCCCCTGGTTCCGCCACCTGCCATCGCCAGTCCATAATCTGCCATGCTACCATTCTCCTTGTTACTCAGCCGCATTTCAGGAAAATGTATGCCATTTCATATTCATTTATGCCTGGTCGGGCAAATGCAAAAAAGAACAGGCTTTGAGTCAGGCTCAAAACAACTGTTCTTCTTTGATTTATTTATAATATGCATCAATTCCGTCGGCAATCCCTTTTACGATCTTATCACGGTATTCCTCGGTAGCCATCTTCTTATCTTCGTCCGCATTGCTCATGAATCCCATCTCCACGATGGTAACCGGTATATTACACCAGTTGATGCCGCTCATGGAATCCGTCTCCTGAACTCCCCGGTTCTTAAATCCGGTCTGATTGCAGATTCCGTTCACAACGGCCTTGGAAAGCGCCTGGCTCTTGCTGTATAAGTTTCCGTTGTAAGGATTCTTAGCCGTCTGGCACATGGTAAGAGCCCCCTGAACGCTGCTGTCATTTAAGGAGTTGGCATGGACCCGAACAAAGATATCTGCTCCGCTTTTATCCGCCATCTGGGCACGTTCTGCATTGCTGATGTTTACATCATGGGTTTCCCGGATCATATAAACCTGATAGCCCCTGTTTATAAGCTCCTGCTTTAGTTTTAAAGAAACCGCAAGAGTGAGCTGGTATTCCGGGATACCGGTTGCCGTTCCCTGAGTTCCGGAAGCCACCTTTGCCTTCATCTCAGAAGAGCCTGGCCCGATGGGCTCCTTTTCGGAATTGCCCTTTGCCTGATGGCCTGCGTCGATGGCAATGATCTTGCCCGTCCCGTTTCCGGAAACAGCAGGAGCAGCGCTCGCCGTCTCCTGTACCGGCTTGTCTTTTGACACGTACCGGGAGGAAATATAGCATTCCTTGTCCTTATAAACCACCCGGCTCCAGCTATCACTGGATCCGGTCCGTTTAAGGGCAGCACCCTTATCAAGCTTGTCCAGAATCTCTCCGTCAGCAGAAGGAAATTTTCTTATATTTACCTGAGAACCGGTAACATAAACGGTCTCATCGGCCACCTCAAAAGAAGGAGCTGTCTCCATGGTTACAGTAGCTTCATGGGAGCTTGTCTCCGCTGATTTTCCGGTCTCAGTATCTCCGGTTCTATCCTCTGCAATGGACACGGGAGCCGTTTCTTCTCCCTCCTCCTGGCCTAACCCGCCCTGGGCTTCTTCCAGAGCAGGTGCTTTTACTGATTCATATTTTCTGGCGCATCCTGCAAGCATAAATGTGCAAAGAAGGATAGAGGCCAATAACAGCCAACCGCGACCTTTTCTTATATTCCTCAAAGTATGGTTCCTCCTCCGACAACATAGTCTCCATCATAGAATACCACGGCCTGCCCAGGAGTGATGGCCCGCTGAGGTTCGTCAAACTTGCATTCCACCACTCCATCCTCCACTTCCTGTATGGTACACATGGCACCCTTATGGCTGTAGCGGATCTTTGCCGATACCCGCATGGTTTCTCCATGAAGTCCGGGAACTGCCATCCAGTTGATATGGTTGGCCCGCAGGGTATGGTCATAAACGTCATCGCCCGTTCCGATTACTACTTCATTGGTTTCAGGCCGTATCTCCACCACAAAAACCGGGTGGCCCATAGATAAGCCCAATCCTTTTCTCTGTCCTACGGTGTAATGGGTGATTCCCTTGTGCCTTCCGATCACCTGGCCGGAAATATCCACAAAGTTCCCCTCCGGCGCTTTTTCCCCTGCACTTTCTTCAATGAATCCTGCATAATCATTATCCGGAATAAAGCAGATCTCCTGACTGTCCGGCTTATGGGCAACCATTAAGTTGATCCTGTCCGCGATCTCACGGATCTGGTCCTTGGAATAAGCGCCTACCGGCATTAAGGTATGGGCCAGCTGGTTCTGTGTCAGATTGTAAAGAGCATACGTCTGATCCTTTGCCGCTGTCACGGACTTTTTTAATGCATACCTTCCGCTTGGAAGCTTATCGATCTGGGCATAATGGCCTGTGGCAATAAAATCCGCCCCTATATCCAGGCTTCGCTTTAAAAGAGACTCCCACTTGACATAACGGTTGCAGGCAATGCAGGGATTGGGCGTACGCCCCTTCTGGTATTCTCCTACAAAATAATCAATGACCTGGGATTTGAATTCTTCTTTAAAATTCATGACATAATAAGGAATCTCTAAGTCCCAGGCCACCCGCCTGGCATCGTCCACGGCGCTTAAGCCGCAGCAGCCTCCGTTTTCCTCCTGGGCCCCGGTATCCTCATCCTGCCATATCTGCATGGTAACACCGATGACTTCATACCCCTGTTCCTTTAAGAGCCATGCCGCCACAGAAGAATCCACACCTCCAGACATTCCTACTACTACTTTCCCTTTGCTCATAGCTTTATGTTTCCACTTTCTAGCCGGATAAGCAAAAGCCCGGCATCTTAATATTCTTCTTCCACTTCTTCCTCACCGATATCAGACTTGGGTTTCTTTAAGCCCTCAATCTCAAGTCCGTTTTTCTTTGCATAGTCCCATAAGGCAGCGTGAATTGCTTCCTCTGCCAGCAGGGAACAGTGAACCTTTACTGGAGGTAATCCATCAAGCGCTTCACAGACTGCCATATTCGTCACCTCCATGGCCTCCTGAACGGATTTTCCCTTTACCATCTCTGTAGCCATGCTGCTGGTAGCAACCGCGGCTCCGCAGCCAAAGGTTTTAAATTTCACATCACGGATAATCTGATCTTCATCAATATCCAGATAAATTCTCATAATATCGCCGCACTTGGCATTTCCTACGGTACCCATACCGCTGGGGTTATCAATTTCCCCTACATTTCTTGGATGCTCAAAATGATCCATAACTTTTTCTGTATACATAATCTATTTTCTCCATTTCAAGGTAATCAATCTGCTTTGTTTCTGGCCGCCAATAGGCGGTGCTTTGAATTATTTCGCCTGATTCTTGATATAATCCTCATAAAGCGGGGACATACTGCGCAGTTTTTCCACGATCTCCTTAATGGATTCCACAACGTAGTCCATCTCTTCCTTTGTGTTGCGCTCGTCTAAGGTCAGACGAAGGGAGCCATGGGCGATTTCGTGAGGAAGGCCAATGGCAAGCAGCACATGGGATGGGTCCAAGGAACCTGAAGTACAGGCAGAACCGCTGGAGCCGCATATACCTTTCATATCCAGCATGATCAGCAGGGACTCTCCCTCAATAAACTGAAAAGCAAAATTTACGTTGTTGGACAGCCTGTTTTTCCTGTGTCCGTTAATTCTTGTAAAAGGAACCTCTGCCATAACCCGGTCCATCAGATAATTCCGAAGCTCGCATTCCTTATTTGCTCTATCGTCCATGCCTTCAACCGCAAGCTCCACAGCCTTGCCGAAGCCTACGATTCCCGGCACATTCTCCGTTCCGGCACGGCGTTTTCTTTCCTGTGCTCCTCCATGAATGAAGGAACGGGATTTGATGCCGCTTCTGATATAGAGAAAACCAATGCCCTTGGGTCCGTTGATCTTATGGCCGCTGGCACTGAGCATATCAATATGGTATTCATCTACGTTAATGGGAACATGACCAAATGCCTGGACAGCATCTGTGTGGAATAATATTCCACGTTCCTTTGCAATCTCTCCGATTTCTTTGATCGGTTCTATGGTTCCTATCTCATTATTGGCAAACATGATGGAAATGAGGATGGTGTCAGGGCGGATCGCTTTTTTAAGCTCCTCCAGCTTTATAACCCCATTTTCATCTACATTTAAATAGGTTACCTCAAAGCCCTGCTTCTCCAAATACTCACAGGTGTGAAGCACGGCGTGGTGTTCGATTTTACTGGTGATGATATGTTTTCCTTTTGAAGCATAAGCCTCAGCAGTTGCAATCAGTGCCCAGTTATCAGACTCTGAACCGCCTGCCGTAAAATAGATCTCGTTGGCCTTGGCTCCCAGAGCGTTTGCAATGGTTTCTCTGGCTCCTGAGACAGCCTTTTTTGAGATGCCGGAAAACTCATATACGGAGGATGGATTTCCATAATACTCCGTAAAATAAGGCAGCATGGCTTCCACGACCTCGGGCCGCGTTTGGGTAGTTGCTGCATTGTCAAGATAAATCAATTGCTTCATATTGTTAGTTCCGCCTTTCTGTAGTCCTAAAGTTAAAAGCTTCATCTACAAATTCTATTATACACACATTTCCTAGAATTTCAATAGGAATGATTCTCATTATAATTACAGCACTGCCATGCATAAAAATTTGTACAATCGGAGATGGCATAACTGAACTGCAACAGATGTCATGAAGAAGAAGCCCATTCCATATATTTATAATAATTCTCATTTTCAGGAGATTGCATGAATGATTCTCTGAAATTTCCCCAGAAACTTTCGCCAAGAAAATATGCACTTCTCACCGGCACCCTTCTTTTGACTTCTGCCGGGCTGATCACCCGGTTGTTAGGCTTCTTTTACCGGATTTTTCTCTCACGGACCATTGGCGCAGAAGGACTTGGAATCTTTAGCCTGATCCATCCGGTGTTTGGCGTCTGCTTTGCCTTATGCGCCGGTTCCATTCAGACCGCCATATCCCAGTCCGTAGCCGCCAATGTGAGAAAAGGCCGTTCCATTTTCCGAACCGGCCTTATTATTTCAGTGGCTATTTCCATGATCCTGGCATATGCCATCATCCGGTTTAAGGACTTCCTGGCCGTCAATATCCTGATGGAACCCCGCTGTGCCCCTCTTCTTCTCTTTATTGCGGTATCCGTCCCCTGTGCGGCCATTCACGCCTGTATCAATGGTTACTATTATGGTATGCAGCGGCCTCATGTCCCGGCATCTGCTCAGGTGATCGAACAGTTCATAAGAATCGGAGCCGTGTTCCTCATTGCAGATATCATGATAGAATCCGGGATTAAAATCACTGTCCAGCTGGCAGCCATGGGGCATCTGATAGGAGAAATTGTTTCTTCCCTTTATACGGTCACGGCCTATCGCTTTTTTTCACCAAAAATGCCCGAAGGCGTCACAGCGGTTGCCTCTTCCTTCCATGAAACTGCTCCCGGGCTTATGCACCTGGCAATGCCTCTTATGGGGAACCGTCTAGTCCTAAATATCCTTGCAAGCGCAGAAGCCATCCTGATTCCCAGCAGACTGCAGATGTCAGGGCTTTCCGATTCAGGAGCATTTTCCGTATACGGTGTTTTAACCGGAATGGCTTTGCCCTTTATTCTGTTCCCTTCCACCATATTTAATTCCCTGGCCGTCCTTTTGCTGCCAACGGTAGCCGAGGCCCAGTCAGAAGGGAACAACCGGAGGATCGGTGATGCCATTTCCATGTCACTGCGTTACTGCCTGTACGTGGGAATCCTGTGCATCGGCATCTTCACCCTGTTCGGTAATGACTTGGGTGTCAGCGTATTTAAGGACAAAACCGCCGGAACCTATATGACAATATTAGCATGGCTTTGTCCCTTCCTCTATCTTGTAACTACCATGGGAAGCATTTTAAACGGCCTGGGAAAAACCTCTGTCACCTTTGTACAGAACGCCATTGCATTGTTAATACGTTTAGGATTTGTTCTCTTTGGAATTCCAAAATATGGGATCTTAGCCTATCTGGTGGGAATGCTGGCCAGTGAGCTGCTTCTGGCCATGATGCATGTGCTGACCCTGCGGAAAAAGGTGGGGTTTGTGTGGAACGCTTGGGATATGATCCTAAAACCGGCGGCCCTTATGGTACTCGCCATCGGTATCTACTTTGCGGTGTTTTCCGTAGCAGATCCATTTCAGAGTATGCCATTATTTATAAAAACTGCATTCCATATTACAATATTAAGCATTTTCTATCTGGTACTCCTCCTTGGCGCCCATATTATGAAAGGGGAGAAACCCAGGGACCTTTAAGGATTATTTCTTTGATGAAGATTTACGTTTTACATATTTAAAAAATAAAAAACGGACTGTCAAACGTCCGTTTTTTATAATTTCTGCTTTTAATCAATCCCGATCATTACAGAAGTCGCTTTAATGATGGCATAGGCATCCTTTCCGACTTCCAGTCCTAAGTCTTTTACCGCTGCCATGGAAACTGTGGCAGATACGATATTACCGCCGCCGATATCAATGGTAACAATGGCATTTACCGCACCTGGTTCAATTCCTATAACTTTTCCCTTAAACTGGTTTCTTGCACTGAGCTTCATCTCATATGCCTCCTCTCATTCATTCCTGGCCTATTAAATATACTTCGGTATACCTTTACGCCCGGTAAAACAGGGGCGGGCTCTGCCAAAAAAGCATGGCAGGAAAGTGGAAATATATAGAAGTAATTATGGATCGTAAGCCAGAAGATTATACTGCTTTTTCATAAAATGATTGTAAGCATTTCTATTCTCATTGTCAATGGTTCTCACAAACACTATAGCAAAAGCAGGAGGTCTTCCTTGGGAAACTTGATGAATGAGGGAATATTTTGAAGCTTTCCTTCTTCAAAGTCCATTTTATCCTGGATCCACCAGATCTTTGAGGAGGTTTTATCATCTGAATTCTGGAACAGGTACTGCCTTTGGAAAGGCGTATCGGCAAACCCAGCCAATTCAATTCCCATGACATTTTCCTCCGACCGCTCCTGGACCGGAATCAGGTTATGGCCCCGGATTCCTACGTACTTAATGGAATCTCCGATTTTCTCCTCAGTTTTAAGCTTTATCTTCCATTCACAGGCATAAAGCTCATAATCACTTATTTTCTCTATGGATGATATATTTTTGCAGCCGGTCAGCTTTGCTGCTTCCATTCTTTCCGGTCTGCGGAAAATGTCTTTTGTGCAGCCTTTCAATATGGTTTTTCCTTCTGAAAGGAGCATCATATGGTCACAGAATTTGTAGATTTCATCTCTGGAATGGGATACCATGAGCACATCGCCGCTGTATTCCCTGATCAGTTCCAGCATTTCCATCTGAAGCGTGTCCTTTAAAAAGCCATCTAACGCAGAAAACGGCTCATCCAGCATAATAATATCCGGTTTGTATAAAAGCATGCGGGCAAGGGCCACTCTTTGCTGCTGCCCTCCCGATAGCTGGGAGGGATATCTTTTTTCCAGCCCTTCCAGCTGAAAGCGCCTTAGCTGCTCAGCGACAAGGGGAAGCTTATCCCATTTTTTTCCCGGAATCACGATACTCAAGTTTTCCTCTACAGTCATGGTGGGAAACAGAGCATAGTTCTGAAACAGGTAGCCGGTACGGCGTTCTCTGGCAGGCAGATTGATCCCTTTTTCCGAATCAAACAATACCTTCCCGTTTAAAACGATCCGGCCTTGATCCGGCGTTTCAATTCCTGCCACGCATTTTAAAGTCATGCTTTTCCCGCAGCCTGAGGCTCCTAAGATCCCCATGCAGCCGGCCTCAGTTTCAAATTCCACATTTAATTCAAATCCTGAAAACTTTTTTCGGATGTTTACCTGCAATGCCATATCAAATCCACCTGTTCACATGTTTCATATTTTTTCCGGATATATAATTTATAACAGCAACAATAAAAAATGACAAGATAACAATGACACATACCCAGAATCCAGCCGTATCCCAGTTTCCTGCCGCAACTTCGGAAGCAATTGCAACGGAAACCGTTCTGGTCTTTCCCAGGATGTTTCCTGCCAGCATGGCGGTCGCCCCGTATTCTCCGATGGCTCTGGCAAAGGCGAGCACGGTCCCGGAAGCCAGTCCAGGTGCCGCAATGGGAACGATGATTTTCCAGAAAATCTTCCTCTCCGACAGGCCCAGAGTCCTTCCAGCATGGATCATGTCAACGTCCACCTGCTCAAAAGCTGCTCTCGCATTCCGGTACATCAAAGGAAATGCGATTACAAAAGCAGCTATGACACAGCCTGGCCATGTTTGTACCATTTTTATATTAAATTCTTCAAAAAGAAATTTGCCGAAAGGCCTTCGAAGACTGAAGATCAGCAGAAGAAAGAACCCGGCCACAGTAGGCGGGAGTACCAAAGGCAATGTTAAGATGCCGTCTACAATGGATTTTGCCGTGTTATTCAGCTTCATAATCAGCCTTGCGGCGCCTATCCCCAGAAAAAAGGTCAGTACCGTTGCCAGAATCCCCGTTTTAAGAGAAATAAAAAGGGGACTCCAATCTATTGTTTTCATCAGTTCAAGCATAGATTTTCACCCCCTTTTTTATGTATTATTTATTTAGAAGATTTTGCGAATCCAGCATCCGTAAACAGCTTCATAACGCCTTCATCGTTTACCAGAAACTCTTTAAAATCAGCGGCTGCCTTTGCCTGCCCTTCTGATGCCTCCTTGTCAATGATCAGGCCTACCGGATAAACAGCAGGATCAATCATGGTATTATCTGCTTCTGCAATGATTTCAACCTTGTCCGCCATGGAAGCCGCATCGGTTGCATAAACAACTCCAACTTCATTGCTTCCTTCTGCAACAGCTGTCAGAACAGCAGTAACATTGGCGCCTTCGTTAATTTCCATCTTCATTACCTGATCAAGGGTTCCCAGATTGGTGAACAGCTTTCTCGCATACTGGCCTACAGGTACATCCTCTCCTGCCAGAGCAAGACTTGAAGCCTTAGTAATATTGTCAAAACCGGTTACTTCTGTTTTCCCATCCTTTGGCTTAATCAGAACAATCTTATTCTCAAGAAGGTTGCTGATGGAGCCCTCTACTACAAATCCGCCATCCTTTAACGCATCCATCTGCTTGGTTGCCGCAGAAAAGAAAATGTCACACTGGGCACCTTCTTCGATCTGGGTCTGAAGAGTGCCTGAGCTGTCTGCATTGTATATTATGTTTACGTTTGGATGATCTTTTTCATAAGTTTCCTTGATCTTTTCCATTGTGTTTTTTAAGCTGGCTGCAATAAAGACATAAACGTCTTCCTTCTCTGCCTTTGCTTCGGTGGTTTCTTCTGCCTTCGTAGTTTCATCAACCTTACTGGTTTCCTCTGCTGCAGTTGTCTGATCCGCCTGCGTAGCCTTTGTACCGGTTGAACCGCACCCCGCAACCGTACCGGCTGCAAACATGGCTGCCATCATTACTGCCAGTAATTTCTTTCCTTGTTTCATACTATTTCCTCCTGTTTTTTTGAACAACAATATAATTTATTGTTCATTTTAGTTATGTTTTGTTGGGTTTTGACCCGTTTGGTAATTACCAGTTCATTTTAGATGAAATTTTATGGAATGTCAATGCCAATCTAATTATATAATAACATCGAGATTTAGACCGGCTTTTGCAGCTTTGATTGACAATGAAATGAAATATGCTATAACTATTTATAACTGATGGAAACCACAAGAAATAAAGAGGAAACCGTATGGAAAAAATATACACCACCCAGGAAGTAGCCGATCAGCTTAAAATTAAAAAATCTACTGTATATGAACTGATAAAAAGGGGAGAATTAAGGGCAAATAAGGTAGGCAAGCAGATAAGGATCAGCCAGGATCAGCTGGATGAATACTTAAAGGTACCAAACAGCAGCAGCTCTTTCCAGGCAGATGAGCCACTTCCCGGGATCATGGATATCCCCCTTTTTACCGCTGATTCCGCGATCCGGCAGATGGATTACCTTCTTAACGCCAGCGGCCTGATCATAAGCAGCCAGGAATCCAGAGTTGTGGAACTGTTTCGCAGCCAGCTGAGCCTTCGTCCGGACAGCCTTCCCATCCTGCATTCCTATATGAATGATTATAACAGCCTGTATTCCCTGTACTATGAAAAGACCCATATGGCCCTCACCTCTTTCTGCACCCTCCGGGAAGGACAGGAAATCCAGCAGATTCAAAGCCTGCTGCCAGGAAAGGAAATCGTAATCCTCCATATCTGCAGCCTGCAGGCAGGTTTTTATATCAGAAAAGGAAATCCAAAGGGCATACACACTTTAAAGGATTTATGCCGGCCGGATATCCGGTTCATAAACAGGGAGAAGGGAAACGGGTACCGGATCTATATGGACTCCAGCCTTTCAGCCCAAAGCATTGAAAAGACCGCTATCCCCGGATACCAGAGGGAATGCCTCTCCCATATGTCATCCGCGAATGCGGTCGCATCGGGAGCCGCCGATGCGGGCATCGGCGATATCTCCCACCTGGCTGCATACCCGCAGCTGGATTATGTCCCACTGTCCTCCGCCTCCATGGACTTAGTCTTTTCTAAAGAAGCTTTGAACCATCCGGCCTTTCAAAGAATTGCGGACACGATTAGTTCTAAGGAATTTAAAAGCGGTCTTCTTCCATTTAATGGTTATGAAATTGGCAAGACTGGTAATTGTACATTTGTGGATCACTGACAACTTTTTCCATTGATATTAATTATTCATAAAGATTTTAGTTGCACTCGCAACTAATTATGTGTTAAACTAGTCATGATCTAAAAAGAGTCTGCAGGCTCATGCACAATTCTGTGCAAATTATCATTCTTAAGAATCCCTATCATTAAAGACGGACAACAGGAGGTATCTCTTTGAATCAAAAATTAAAAGAAAAAATAGTAGAATCCCTATCATCTGTCCTGCCCGTTACATGTATCGTGTTGATCCTGTGCATAACTATCACTCCCATGCCTCTTGACCCACTGATGCTGTTTCTGGTAGGTGCAACCCTTTTAACCGTTGGAATGGGCTTTTTTACACTTGGTGTCGACATGTCCATGATGATCATCGGGGAAAAAGCGGGTGCCCACCTGGCAAAATCCAAGAAGCTGCCGCTTATTGTTTTTGCCTGTTTTATCATTGGTTTTATTATTACCGTCGCAGAACCGGACCTTCAGGTCCTGGCGGGACAGACGCCCGCAGTTCCTGACATGATCCTGATCCTTTCTGTGGCCGCAGGAGTAGGGGTATTCCTGGCAGTTGCATTTTTAAGAACCCTGTTTGGCTGGAGCTTATCCCATATCCTTATGATCTGCTATGCCATACTCTTTATTACATCCGCTTTTGTTCCAAAAGAATTTCTGGCTGTGGCCTTTGACTCCGGCGGCGTCACAACAGGCCCTATTACGGTGCCCTTTATCATGGCTCTTGGCGTAGGTCTCTCAACCATCGGACGGGGTAAGAATTCGGATAGCGACAGCTTCGGTCTGGTCGCCCTATGTTCCATAGGACCGATTCTTTCCGTTATGATACTGGGTCTGGCCTATAAATCCTCTGCCACTGATTATGAACCCTTGATGATCCCTTCCATAAACAATTCCCAGGATCTTTGGCTGGCTTTTCAGCATGAACTTCCTGATTATGCCTGGGAGGTCTTCTTGGCTCTTTTCCCGGTTTTGCTGTTCTTTATCATATTCCAGCTCTTCTTTCTGAAGCTGCGAAAAAGACAGTTGATCAAAATCCTAATAGGACTCATCTACTCCTACATCGGACTGACGCTTTTCCTTACCGGCGTCAACGTAGGCTTTATGCCTGCCGGTAATTATCTGGGACAGCAGCTTGCCTCACTCCCTTATAATTGGGTCATGGTTCCCATCGGCATGCTTATTGGATACTATATCGTAAAAGCCGAACCGGCTGTACAGGTTTTAAATAAGCAGGTAGAGGACATTACAGGAGGCTCCATCTCGGAAAAAACCATGATGACCGGATTATCCATCGGCATGGCTATCTCCCTTGGATTGTCAGTTATAAGGATCATGACAGGCCTGCCCTTACTGGCACTCCTGCTTCCCGGCTACGCCCTGGCCCTTGGTCTTTCCTTTGTGGTCCCGCCGATTTTTACATCCATTGCCTTTGATTCAGGCGGTGTAGCTTCCGGTCCTATGACGGCTACCTTCCTGCTTCCCTTTGCCATGGGAGCCTGTGAGGCTTTAGGTGGAAATATTGTGACCGATGCCTTTGGTATCGTAGCCATGGTCGCCATGACGCCCCTGATCATTATTCAGCTCATCGGCGTCTCCTATAATTACAAAACTAAAAAAGCGAAGGCTCCGGCGAATGCGCCGCTTCTTAATATGGATCTTGAATTTATTGACTTAGGAAAGGAGGAGGCTGATGACTTCCAATCGTAAAATAAACTGGATAACGATTATCGTTGACAGGGGAAAGGGCGAAAAAGCAGCTTCTGTTTTTAGAGAACATCATCAGGAACTGCTTCTCATTACCAGAGGACATGGAACCGCAAGCTCTGCAATCAGGGATTGCCTTGGGTTTGATGAGCCGGAAAAAGATCTGGTTATCGGAATTGTGGAGGAAGCGGCTACCAAGCGCTTATTATCTGCTCTGCATGAAAAATTAGAGCTTG
>POVV01000232.1_pt1 | contig 44532 bp, 34 predicted proteins | sample 1560271 | NCBI WGS metagenome assembly POVV01 (sample SAMN08337232, study PRJNA429181) | Bioreactor metagenome, whole genome shotgun sequencing project. | biome: cows' rumen and soil; feature: anaerobic; isolation source: anaerobic chemostat enrichment culture, galacturonate as sole carbon... | reverse complement strand
CCCAGAATGCTTTCGAAAGAATTGCGTGATCTGGAAATGAACGGCATGGTTAAACGGACTGTTTATAATACTATTCCCGTAACTGTAGAGTATGAATTTACCGAATCGGGGATAGCATTCAAAAAAGTATTAGACACAATGGTAGAATGGGGATTGGAGCACCGTAAAAACATGTTAAGTGCGGGAGACTGAGGATGTATTTGCCTATCAAAAATAAAATTATAATTATTGGTGGTCGCACCAGTTAATTAATCTTTACGTTAATACTCACTCGCTCCGATAATGTACACTATTACTGGCAGTTAGGCTGTAAGCTGTTTTTCCAAATGTTTCCAAGGGGAATATAGGAATGAACCTATCCCAATATAAAAAATGATAACTCTTTTTCGTGATTTCTGATAACCCCTTTAAGTTGGATTAAATTAGAAGTCTTGTATGTCTTTTATAGGGGACTCTGTACTTTACACAATGCTTATCCAAAAGGCTTTGTTATGTTCCATTAGATAAATCATTCTCTACAACCTGACCTATTCCGTTTCTGCTGACATTTGAGTTTCTGCTTTCACATGAGCATAGACCAATAGCTTCCCAGAGGGACTAGGAGATTTAATTAAAGGTATTGAAGCAGGTAAGTTAGATGGCTAAATTATTAATGCTTCAAAGAAGAGTACAAAAATATAAAGGATAGTTTCTGTTATTTATTTTTTATATAATACTTTCTGTTTTTAATCCAATGAATAGCGATGCGAACAGGCTCACCGGAGTCCGAGAATGTAAGATTATGTCCCAATGTTGAGAATAGGCAGTACTCGTAAGGTTTGCCTTCAACCTTAAGCGTATTTAGACGTTCTATTGATAATCTTGCAGGGATTTGTATATCCTTCTCCCCAAAAAGCCAAAGCCCCGGAGTTGAAAGTCTGCTTAGAGTTTCGTAAGAGTCTGTGTCAATAAACTTGTAAGATTCTATTTTATACTGCTCATCAAAGCGACTATTGTGATGCAAACTTTCACGAGCCTCAGCTTCGGTATGGGAATTCCAAAAATCAGGGTCACCATTTGTGAAAAACTGAAATCGTAGTTGCTCAAGTGTTGAAATTATAGGACCACTAAACAGCACCATGAAATCGACAGATGAATTATTGCTTGCAGCAATAGGAATGATCCATCCTGCCTGACTAAAACCAACTAAACCAATTGGTATGTTCTTGTTTCGCTCATGAAGTGTATTTATGGCAGCATTTGCATCTTTAGCTAATAGTGTAAGATTGCAGGAGTCAACATTATTCGTGCCCACCTCCGGACCCATATAAGTTCCACCCGATTCACCTACTCCTCGCTTATCGTAGGTTAATACTGAAATTCCATTTTGTGCTAAAAGGGATGGAAATTCATTCATTCTATGCTCCTGCCCCGAACCATGTACTAAAACTACCGCAGCATCCGAATGTTGAGGTGTGTAGATCGTGCCGGCCAGAGTTATTCCCTCGCTCTCAAATCTGATATTCTCAGTGGTAACTTCCTGCGATTGAGCTTTTATATGATTTAATGAGGTTAAAAGTAATAGCAGAATGAAGACTCTTCGATTAAGAAACGGAACATTCCTTAATCCTTCAATGTTTTTAAAGTAATTTATTATAGTATTTTTATTAATCATATCTTCTGTGTGTTTTTAGTTATCTTTTTATTCTTTATAATCATAGGACACAGCATATATAAAAAAGGTTACACTTCTATTATTAAAAAATCTAGCTGGAATGTGATGTGGGAAAATATATTAAGTGTAATATAAAACATTTACTGTCGCATGTCATCCGGAGTGTAACGAAGGCTCTCGATCGATAAGAGATACATCACTATCTGTTTACTCCCTCGATTCTTCGAACTCAGTATGACAAGAAACACGACAGCAATCTCTTTTTATAACTTATATTCCTAAAGCAATCTTTCCTTTGTGATTTTTATATATAAAAATTGTCTAATATAGAAGCAGTCACCTTTAAGAGTAATTTCTTCAGAGGGAAAAAGTGACAATAAATAATATACAGACACCTGTTACTTTTGTTACTTTTTATGTTGGGTGAAGTGCTTTGGTTGCTGAATATGAGATCGTAGCACGAACCTGAAGAAAAGAAAATAAAAAGCTGTAAAACTGCTTTTTAATGATAAAAATAATATATTTTTGAAGAAAGAATATTAACTCAAAAAATATCAGGTATGGGACTTTTTGATAAGCTAAGAAATGAATTAATAGATATTATCGAATTTTTAGATAATACGCAAGATACTATTGTTTACCGTTTTGAAAGGTACAACAACGAAATAAAAAACAATGCGAAACTGATTGTTCGCGAAGGGCAGATAGCCGTATTTGTAAATGAGGGCGAAATCGCTGATACTTTTACTCCCGGCACTTATACGCTTAACACTCAAAACCTGCCGATACTCACCACGCTGAAAGGGTGGAAGTATGGATTTAATAGTCCGTTCAAGGCAGAAGTCTATTTTGTGAGTACAAAGAACTTTATAGACCAGAAATGGGGAACCAAGAATGCCATAATTTTAAATGACAACCGTTTTGGAATGGTCGAAATAAGAGCATTTGGGATGTACTCATTCAAGATAACCGATGCCCCTGTGTTTATTAGGGAGATCGTTGGAACGAATCAGACCTTTACTACCGATAATATAAAAGAACAACTGAAGAGTATTATTGTTACCCGCTTTTCGGATGCAGCAGCAGAGTCAAATTTGCCGATAGAATCGTATGCCGCTAACCTGAATGAACTTTCGGAAGTTATATTCGGCTATATGAAGGATGATTTTGGTGCATACGGTATGGATGTAACCAAATTCCTGATAGAGAATATCTCTATGCCTGATGAGGTGAAGAAAGAGATATTCGAACTTAGCCGTCTTGATAAAATAGATTTGGATAAACTGACCATAATAAAGGCTGCAAAGGCTATGGAAACGGCTGCCGAAAACCCTTCGGGTACGGCCGGTATGGGAGTCGGGCTTGGTGCAGGTATGGCAATGGCCAATCAGATGGTGCAATCGATGGCTAACCAGACACATCCAGCAAATCAAAATCCTTCGGGACAAGCTGTGCCACCACCACTTCCGGGTGCTGCTTCTTACTATGTGGCAGTGAACGGGCAGCAAGCAGGCCCTTTTGATAAGGCCGCATTAGTAGAACTGTCAAAGAGCAATACACTGACCCGTGATACTTTGGTTTGGAAAAGCGGATTGGCAGATTGGGCTCCGGCAGGAAATCAGCCGGACTTGCAAGATCTTTGGACAATGACACCTCCTCCTCTGCCAAAACAAGATTAGAATATGGCGGATAACGTTCAAATTACATTGAATGGCAGCGACACATATCAATGTCCGCAATGTGGCGCTGCTCTTAAATACAAACCGGGAACAGATTTTCTTCACTGCGATTACTGTGGGATGGATACTCCCATCAATAGTAAAAAGGTTGATGACGTCCAGGAGCTTGATTTTGATACGTATGCAGAGCAGGCTGAGACTCTAAGCACTAAAGCGACAAAAGTAATCAGTTGCCGTACTTGCGGTGCAGAGTCTACCTTCGACGAAAGCATGAAGTCTGTAGAATGTCCTTATTGTGCAACACCGCTGATTGTATCGGATGCCCACGAGGAACGCCTTGTTCAGCCATCGTACTTGTTGCCATTCAAGATTTCTGATAATGAGATCGGGAGCTATATGTCTGTTTGGATATCCAGACGATGGTTTGCTCCCAATAAATTAAAGTTAAGGGCTTTGTACGATCGCAGACAACAGGGTGTTTATATCCCTTGTTGGACTTACGATGCTCAGACCGAGACGGATTATACGGGCGAACGAGGAGATGATTATACTACCACGGTAGGAGTCGGTAAAAATCGTCGTACCGAGACACGCACACGTTGGAGCGATGTTAGTGGACATATATCTTTGTTCTTCGACGATGTTATGATTCCTGCATCCAAGATTATCACAACACAAGTGATGACCGAGATCAGCAATTGGGATATGATGAACATGGTAGAGGCAGATAATCGCTTTCTTAGTGGCTTTATTACAGAGAAGTATAATATAAATATGCAAACCGGATATGCGGCAGCCAAAAGTAAGATGGAGTCGGATATTGACTATGCAATCTATCAGGATATCGGAGGTGATAGGCAACGTGTACATTCTAAAAAGATGTCCTTTAGCAATGTGAAGTTCAAGTTGATATTGTTGCCTGTGTATATGTCGTCTTATACATATAATAACAAGCTATATCATTTCTTTGTGAATGCACGTACGGGACGTGTAACAGGCGACAGACCATATAGTGTTGCTAAAATAGCTTTGGCTATTACGGCGGGTCTTATATTACTGGCTCTGTTTATTTGGTTCGTAAATAATTATGGATGATAAACGTATAGACTGTTGAGCTGTATGATTATAGCCTGAATCCTATATCTAGTTGTTGATAAAGTACCTGACAACTTCTCTAAAGAAAAAGAAAGACAGGATAATTGCAACAACTAGTTTCATTATGATTCCCGCTAAGAAGCCAATAAAAGCACCAAAGCCCGCCTTCAGCGCGACACTGAACTCTTTATTGTCCAATATCTCTCCTATTACTGCGCAGACAAAAGGGAGGACAATAAAACCCCAGGGAGGGAAGATGAAAAGACCTAGTACCATCCCTATAGCACTTCCCCATACACCGTACGAACCTCCTCCCAGTTTTTTCGTGCCCCAAATAGGAATGTAATAATCTAATAGTTGGACAATTAAGATAATTATACCCCAAGCAACAAGAAATTCTGTGGAGAAATTTATTTTGGACGTAAATTGTAACAGAACAATTGCGATGTAATTTAGCGGAACTCCAGGTAAAGCGGGTAAAATACACCCGATAATTCCGATGATGACAAGGACTGTTCCGATTGTAATAAGAATAAAGTCAAGAGCCATATTGTTTTGTTATGAGATTTGGTAATTTTGTTTAAATGGTTGATTCTAAAAGCATATCATTCAGAGTATTGATGTATTTATTCATTATTAATATGAACGAAAAGAGACCATGTTTATGATCTCTCTCTTTTAATACTCTATTCGACTCCTTTTTTTACTGTACCAAGACTTCGATTGAGTCTTGTGGGCTTTGTACTAATAATTTAGGATTGTACAATCTTCAATGGTTTTCCTCATTTTCTTACCGTCACATTCTCCTGTTATATTTTAGTATTTAAACATAGAACAGGCAAAAAAGTTTTTAAAAGGTCATTTTTTATTCAGAAATACGATGATGCATCAGAAGAGAAAACATCGTTTATGGTCATTTTTATGAAGTTTATACTTTTATCTTTTTACGTTAAGGTAGCAAATGAAAAAAGCCTCGCATCATTTTATGCAAGGCTTCCACTTTTCCGACTATTGGAGAGTTTTATTTTTTTGACCAATTGCTAGATTTATTGTCCCATTTATATAGGGTAGGAGCTGTTGGCTGATTGTTTTTATCGTAGCTATATTCATATTTTTGAACACCGATCCATCCTTTTGCTCCATCCCATTCGTAAGTAGCTTTTTCTTGCATACGTCCGGTAGCATCATAGTTATAAACCGTCTTGGTTAAAGGGGCGTTGGTGTTTTTGTCACATAACAAGAATTCCTTTACGCAACCTGTTTCAGTTGTTTCTATATTGCTGAACATCACTGTTTCCGGATCATTAGCATATATGCTCAATGATAAAAATAGAACTGCGAATAATAATAATTTTTTTAGGTTCATGGCTTTATTTATTTAGTTATACAAAGATACTTTTGTTTCTTTATATATAAGACGTATTTTGTGACAAAAAGTTACAAATTCATAGTTAAATATAGTTAATATAATGTTCTTGTGTTTTATATATCTTTGTTTTTGGTTGTTTTGTATTTCAAAATGAAAGAAATGTTGGTTCTAGATTATATCTGTGCGAATAGAATAACTTTTAAGGTAGAAAAGAGTAATAAAAAGTCATCAAAAAATATCAAAAATTTAAAATAAGTAAAAATATAAGAAGAGGTTCGTAAAAATCCTCCTTGATGAGAATTAATCTCTTTCATATATCAAAAAAAATGACGAAATTTGCGTGCCTTAAAAATGAGAATATTAAACTATATATAATCAATAAAAACAAATGAAAAAAAGTGCGTTACAAATTGCAAGAGCTGCTTATAACCCTAAAATGCCAAAAGCATTGTATGGCTCTGTAAAAGTTGAGGAAGGAGCAGCTACTCAATCCGTAGCAGATCAGGAAGAGGTGAAAAAGTTATTCCCTAATACATATGGGATGCCGACTATCAAGTTTGTAGAAACTTCAGAAAAGGTAAGCTTACCTGCTATCAATGTAGGAGTTATACTTTCTGGAGGACAAGCTCCTGGTGGTCATAATGTTATCGCCGGTCTTTTTGATGGTATAAAAAATATGAATGTCAGCAGTCGTCTTTTCGGATTCCTAATGGGTCCGGGCGGTTTGGTTGATCACGATTATAAAGAACTTACAGCCGACATTATCGATGAATATCGTAATACAGGAGGTTTTGATATTATCGGTTCTGGTCGTACAAAGCTTGAAAGCAAAGAGCAATTTGACAAAGGTCTTGAAATATTGAAAAAACTAGATATAAAAGCTCTTGTTATTATCGGTGGTGACGACTCGAATACAAATGCTTGTGTGCTTGCTGAATACTATAAAGAAATCAATGCAGGTGTTCAGGTAATCGGTTGTCCGAAAACAATTGACGGTGACTTGAAAAACGAAATGATAGAAACATCATTCGGTTTCGATACAGCTTGTAAAGTATATGCTGAAGTTATCGGTAATATACAACGCGACTGTAACTCTGCTCGCAAATACTGGCACTTTATCAAACTAATGGGACGTTCTGCTTCTCATATCGCATTGGAATGTGCTCTTCAGGTACAACCAAACGTATGTATTATCTCAGAAGAGGTGGAAGCTCAAAAATTGTCTTTGGATGATATCGTTACAGATATAGCAAATGTTGTAGCTAAACGTGCAGAAGATGGTAATAACTTCGGAACAGTATTGATTCCTGAAGGTCTTATCGAATTTATTCCTGCCATGAAAGGTCTTATTTCAGAATTGAATGATTTCTTGGCACATCATCAACGTGAATTCAATGCTGTTCCTAAAGATGATCAGCTTGCATATATCCAAAAGAACCTGTCTGCCGAAAATGCGAAAATATTCGCAAGCTTACCTTCGGGTGTAGCTCGTCAGTTGACTTTAGACCGTGACCCTCACGGAAACGTACAAGTTTCTTTGATCGAAACAGAGAAGCTATTATCTGAAATGGTAGGTAATAAACTGGCTGAAATGAAAGTTGCCGGTAAATACAAAGGTAAGTTTGCTGCTCAGGAACACTTCTTCGGTTACGAAGGACGTTGTGCAACTCCTTCAAACTACGATTCAGATTATTGTTATTCGTTAGGATACACAGCTGCTGCTCTTATCGCTGCAGGCAAGACTGGTTATATGTCTTCTGTGCGTAACACAACAGCGCCTGCTAGCGAATGGATTGCCGGAGGTGTACCTGTAACAATGATGATGAATATGGAGCGTCGTCATGGCGAAATGAAACCTGTAATCCAGAAAGCTTTAGTGAAACTTGACGGAGCACCATTCCAATATTTTGCTGCACATCGTGAAGAGTGGGCTGTTGGAACAGAGTTTGTATATCCGGGACCAATTCAGTTCTTCGGACCATCAGAAGTTTGCGACCAGCCTACAGTTACATTAAGACTGGAACAAGGAAGATAAAATATTCAAAATATTTTAGCAGGAGGCTGTAATTTTGTTACAGCCTCTTTTTTATTGGCTATGAAATGATTAGAGATGTTGTTGTGTCAATAATCTTGTGAGACCCGTCTTCTTTTATAAGAAATTCAGCAAAAACATATCGAAAAGCTTTGTTTATTAATAAAAAACTTCTACTTTTGCACTGCTTTTGAAGCAAATGGTATTGTCTCATGGTGTAATGGTAACACAACTGATTTTGGTTCAGTCGTTCAAGGTTCGAATCCTTGTGAGACAACTACAAAAATAAGAAAAGAGCTGTATATTTTGATATACAGCTCTTTTCTTATTTTATCCTTACTGTTTCTTTTGCGTTGTCACTACTATTTTGAGTTCAGCATAAAGTATTCCAGACTTTTCTTGATATCATCTATTTGAGAATCTCCAAAGCTTTCATACTCGGTAGAAATAAGCCCGTTGAAGTTTTGCCTTTTCAGTTCATTGATTACTTCTTTTACTTGCAATACACCTGTTCCCCATGTTGTATCCTCCATTGCTTCGTTGAGGTCTTTCATGTGTACAACCTTTATTCGTCCATCAAACTTCTTGAGAGCCTCTATAGGATCGTTTCCTGTTCTTTTCCAATGTCCGATATCAGCACATACGCCCATTATCTTATTTCGTCCTTCGAGGGCTTTTACAAGTACATCCGGATTTGCATAGACAGAAGGCTCAGGATGGTTATGTATGGCTACTTCGATATTGTATTTGAGTGCAAGTTGTTCAACAAAGTCAAGTTGTTCTAATTTTGGTTCACATGTTACGGTATGTACTCCCATATCTTTCGAGAAACTGAAAAATCGCTCCCATTCTTCATTCGTATCATACGATGCTACACCGAAGGCATATAAGGTTATATCCCGGTCTTTAAATTCCTTTTTCAGTTGTGCTTTTGTTTCTTCCGACAAATCAAAGTTCAGATAGGCCGTATCAAGAAAATTTTTTCCTAAAGCCTGAGAGAAGAATGCTTCGGCATAGTGGATACCCAGATCTTTTGTTTTGTCGAGCGTTTCCATCAGCGTGAATTTGTGGAATGTATATGTCTGAATACCCATTTTCCATTCGGGTTGTTTTGTCCCTTCTTTACATCCTATAAAACATAAAGAGATGAGTAATAATAAAAGCTTCAAATTTTTCATATTGTTTGGTATTAAAAATAAGTAGTTATAATCTGGGCGTTTCTCGATTCGTGCGTATAATATTCTTGTACGAAAGAATATAAAAGTATACCAAAGATATGAATATTATCGAATTAAATCATCCTTGACATACTCTTGATATCTGAGTTAAGGCATCGCAGGCAAAGCCCATCCATCCCTATATGTATGTCTTATGTATTCTGCAGCGGTGGCTTGTGCATTTGATGTTATATATTCTCTTTCAAAGTGAGGATGCCCGTCTTCTACACGGAAGCTATCTTTTGATACAATTTTTAATTCTTCGTTTGCACCTATATTTGTAAACTTCATTTTCTCTCCATCCCATTTCAAAATTTTATTCAGGCTTTGTAAACGTATGGCAAGAACACCAAGTAAGACCATTTCATTGAATGGCCCGGCGTATCCGAAGTTGCTCGATGTTTCAACCCTGTTGTCTGCAGATTCTTTACAAGCCCTGATCCAATCCTGCTCATGATATCCGTCAGAATATCCTGTAGCACCCGGAACACGTCGAAGGGTTTGAGGAACATTTGGTGTACGTCCCGATAGCAAGCGAGGATTGAATCCACCACAATCAGTTAGCAGCGTATCTTTCGAGCCAACAAATAAACAGCCACCAAGCCCATCTCTCATAAGATCAGTTCCATCGGGGAGTAAATCGGGGCGATGAGGGAAAAGCCCGCCATCATACCAATACACCTTTACCTCGGGCATTGCTACTTTAGGCATATTGTCTCGTGATGGGAATGTAAATTCTACCTGTTCGCTCTGAGGCGGAGATTCGGTATTGATAATGGAAGAACTACCCTGTATCTTAGTCGGATAACCGAGCTTTAGTGCTTGGTAGATAGGGTCGAGCACATGGCAAGCCATATCGCCAAAAGCTCCCGTGCCGAAATCCCACCAGCCACGCCAATTCCAAGGAGTATACACGGGATTGTAAGGGCGGAAAGGAGCAGGCCCTATAAAGTTATTCCAATCTAATGTTGAAGGTACTTTTACTACTTCTTTAGGACGCTGTAACCCTTGAGGCCATATCGGGCGGTCTGTCCATGCATGCACTTCGCGTACTTCGCCTATTTCTCCGTTCCATATCCATTCGCATACCTGACGTACTCCATCGCCCGAATTTCCCTGATTCCCCATTTGAGTCGCTACCTTATGTTTGGCAGCCAAACGTGTTAGCAGCCGGCTTTCGTATATTGAGTGTGTTAATGGCTTTTGACAGTAAACATGTTTGTTCATCGTTAATGCCGTTGCTGCTATGATGGCATGTGTATGGTCGGGGGTAGATATCATTACACCATCAATCTCTTTACCTATTTCATCAAACATTTTGCGCCAATCCTTGTAACGCTTGGCTTTCGGAAAGTCATTGAAACAGTTTTTAGAATAAGCCCAGTCTACATCGCAAAGACCTATTATATTTTCAGTATTCATTCCTACAAGGTTGGGATGTCCTTTTCCACCTACGCCTATACCCACTATATTAAGTTTGTCACTAGGGGCTTTATATCCCAATCCGCTGATAACATTTGATGGAAAAATGTATAACCCAGCAGCGGCTATAGCTGATTTTTTTATAAAATTTCTACGAGAAGTCATATAATAGTTGTTTAAAGTTCTTTGATCATAAGATTTTGATACCCTACTTTCGTTCTGTGATTTATTTTGTTTATAATTAATCAACAAGAAAATGAAAATTCATGGATAATTAAGGTTGCAAAAAGTCACTACTTATTTTGTCTAAAAGTATATTTTTCATCATATTAAAACAAAAATAGTGAATGCGGAGAATAAAAAGATAGACTATTTTTGCTAAAAGGATGGATTATTATTGCTATTTTTATTTGATATCTAAAAACAGGGTGAAATGATGCAAATAAAACATGGCTTTCAGGGACAATGGAGCATAATACTACCATACTTTATTGTCGATAGAATAGGTAAGAATCCGATGATGAATGATTTGTATTTTCATTCGTTAGGATATTTTCCGAATGCAAAATATCATTATATAAACAGACCCGAGGGATGTCCCGAAAACATTCTTATATATTGTACCAAAGGTGGAGGATGGATCGAACTAGATGGAAAGATGCAGGCTGTAGGCGAGAATCAGTTTGTTATATTACCTGCAAATAAAGCACATCGTTATGGTGCTAATGAGTTGAATTCATGGTCAATTTACTGGATACATTTCAAAGGTTATAAATCTGAGTTGTTCTCAAAAGTATATGGGCAGGTGATTTCTTTGGATTCGGAAAATACGCTGCGTATTGATGAACGTTTCAAATTGTTTGAGGATATTTATAATGTTTTACTCGATTCTTATGATGATAGTGCACTACAATATGCGAATTCTGGATTGGCTTATTTTCTAGCCTCTATTTTATACGTGAAAAGATCCGGAGACCCTAAAACAGAAAATAAATACGGGACTTCTCTAATACATCTGGCAACGCACTATATGAATCAAAATATAGGAAATAAACTAAAGTTGTCCGATATTGCAAGGCACTTTGGATACTCTGTTTCTTATTTTTATCGTTTGTTTTACAGGAATATGGGAATTGCTCCGATGGAGTATTTCAATCAACTTAAGGTGCAACGATCTTGTTACTACTTGATCAATAGCACAATGAAAGTGAATCAGATATCCATCATGGTTGGTTTTGATGATCCTTATTACTATTCTCGCCTTTTTAAAAAGATGATGGGTGTATCACCTGTAAGGTATCGGGCTGTAAACAAGCAAGCTACTCAGCTTATTTAAGGATAAAAGTGCTTAATACTGCTCTATGATCTGAAGGATAATTTTTAAACCGGATATCACTCAGTGGGCTTTCTTCTCCTACAATCTGAGAATTTTTCAACTTCATTTTTTCACCCGAGAAAAGGACAAAATCGATGCGGTCGAGAACTTCTTTATATGCAGAGGTTTCAGGCAGTGTTGTCCACGTGTGCCCCGGCTTTTTTACTTCATCGGGATAGAATGTTCGATACGAATCTTTCATGCCACCCTTGTCTGAAAATGCCTTTGTAGAAGGCCACTCTACTGCTGTTTTGCATAGTCCTGCATGAGCTGCTTTTTCCGTCCAGTCGAGATAAGAGGGCTCGTTGAAATCGCCTGTGAGAAATATCGGATAGCCCTCTTTCCGAACTTCTATTATATCGGCAATATTTGAGTCTACGGTGTTCCCTCTCGATTTGATAGCGGAGGCTATAGCTTCTTCTGCAGAGTAGAGTATTGGGCCGCCACAATACTCTATGCCATTCAATTGGTAAGGCTCGTAAGGGCAATACATCAGATGAACATTGAACATCCAAACAAAATGGTCTTTATCGATCTTTATCTTTACTCCGTGATTGTTTGCCGAGGTATCTACAATCGGATATTTTGTCACGATGGTTCGTCCTTCGAAAACGTATGAATGCCACCCCAGGCTATCGGCAAGATGAACGGCTGTATTTTTCCCTTTGTGTGTTGATTCCTGAATGCCAATTATATCGGCTTGGCTTTCTACAAATACTTTTCCTGTTGCACCAATGGACGAGCCTCCTCCGTGCCAGATATTAAAACTCATGACTTTCAGCTCTACGGGCGCGACCGATTGTGCCTTGCTGTATGGGCATACAATGAAAATGAAGAATATAATTAATAGTGTTTTGTCGATAAATCTCATTTGGAATTGGGCTTAGGTTAATAAATTTTTGAATGATTTTAAGTAAAACCAAATCAGGATGATTCAAAGGTATATAAAATTGCTTTCTTTCGGTATATTTTTAATGTATTTGTCATACTGAGTGTTAATCATGAATCTCGATAAAAGATTTTCCTCTATATCCAAAGGGAAAAAAGATACAAAAAAGAAAAGTTTGGAACTCTTCATAAAATAAATTGACTTTTGCTCGTATGCTCTGTTAGTTTATTATATTTGTGCTGTTTTAGATCTAAACTATTAGAAATAAATATATAATGGAAGCAAAAGCTAGCAGTCGCCTTTTATCTCTCGATGTTTTGAGAGGTATCACCATCGCCGGAATGATACTTGTAAACAACCCCGGATCATGGGGGCATATATATGCTCCGTTGAGACATGCCGAGTGGAATGGATTAACTCCCACAGACCTTATCTTTCCGTTTTTCATGTTCATTATGGGTATTTCTACCTTTATCTCGTTACGAAAATTCAACTTTGAGTTTTCTGTGCCCACCCTAAGAAAAATACTGAAACGTACATTCGTTATATTTCTTATCGGTCTGGGACTTTCTTGGTTGGGTGTTTCATTCGGCACATATCATGGTTTAGCTGCTGAGAATCTGGGATTTTGGGAACGGTTGAGCAGATCCGTCACCAATTTTGAACATCTGCGTATTCTCGGTGTAATGCAACGCTTGGCACTTACGTATGGAATAACATCTCTTATAGCAATATTTCTAAAACATAAGTATATACCGTATATAATTGTAGTCGGGCTGATTGGTTATTTCTTACTTTTACTTTTCGGAAATGGCTTTGCCACCGAAGGATACAATATCCTTGCAGTGACAGATCAGAGTATTCTGGGACTGAATCATATGTATACAGAGTTCGGTCTCGATCCCGAAGGTATTTTAAGTACAATCCCAGCTGTGTGCCATGTGTTGATCGGTTTTTATTGTGGGAAAATACTGATGGAAACAAAAGATAACCAACAAAGGATGCTTCACCTGTTTATTATAGGTGCAATACTTACCTTCTCTGGCTTTCTGTTGAGTTACGGCTGTCCTATAAATAAGAAGATCTGGTCTCCGACATTTGTTCTCTCTACATGTGGATTAGGTGCTACCTTCTTATCGCTGCTTATATGGATCATCGATGTGAAGGGGTATAAGAAGTGGTCGGTCTTTTTCGAATCGTTTGGGGTGAATCCTTTGTTTATATATGTCCTAGCAGGCGTTATGGCAACTCTTGCAGACGGAATACATTTCAGCAGCAATGAGGCAACGACTAATCCGAAATCTTATTTATATAACGATCTGTTGCAACCAGTATTTGGCGATTATTTTGGATCCTTGCTTTTTGCACTAATTTTTGTTTTTGTCGCATGGCTGGTAGGTAATGTTTTGTATAAAAAACGTATATATATAAAGATATAATAACCTGTTTAAGTTTTAGCTAAACACTTTATTATGGTTGTCTTTTATATGCTCTTTCCTTAGTTTAGATCACATAGCCCGCTATTATCACTTCGTGAAAGGAAAAACATATCAAAAGCTACTCCAAAAGTCTGAATGAATAAAATCTAAATAGTTACTTAGTCTGTTTCCTCTAAAAAGAAAATTTCTTCTATTGGTTTCCCAAATACTTTTGCAATCTTCAGAGCTAGTACTGTTGACGGAACATATTTATTAGCCTCAATAGCATTAATTGTTTGACGACTAACAGAAATTATTTTAGCCAGCTCTTCCTGCGTCAAATTATTAATTGCCCGTTCTATTTTTATATTATTCTTCACGACTCTTCTTTTTTGAAGATTTATATAACAAAAAATTAAATCGTATTATAAAAATTATAAGAGTTGTAAACATATTATAAATCAATACATTCAAAAAGTTCAGACCATAAACAATAAAAATAGCAATAAGCAATAGCAAATAGTTAATGAAAACAGCCCAGAGGAGTGAACTTAGCCTAAGGTTTGCTATATATTCATCTTCTACTTTCTCCTTAGAAAATGCAAGTATTACTCCCCCGATGATTAATAATGAACAAGTAAGAGTAAAAGTTATATTTACTTCGCCTTTATTGAAACCAGACCTTCCCAATAGCCAACTTAAATCAACTATTAAGTAATTATCCAGATAATTATTAAAGACAAATCCAACTAAAATACCCATCAGCAGAATACATAGACCAATTATCTTACATTTGTGCGGAAATAAAAATCTTGTTTTCATAATAATATTAAATTATAGAATTATCAATACTCAAATGTAAAGAATACTTTACTAAAAGACAAGTTTATTTTACTTTTAATTGTGAAATTTTAAATATGTAATTACCGACTGTCTTTTAATCTACATCTATTCTGTAAACATTTGTTTCACGGAGATTGAACCCTAATTTCTGGTACAGCTTGTTGGCTGCTATGCGGCTTGGGCTCGAAGTGAGATTGATACTTGCTACATTCAGCTTTTTAGCAAAGTCGATAACGTGCAATAGCATCTTTTCGCCAATAGATTGCCCTCTGGCATCTTGGTCTACAATAACGTCTTCTATCCAGGCTCTTGTTCCCGATGGTATCTTTACGATTACTAAGGTGATGGTTCCCACTATCTGAGGATTGGAGGCGATAAAAATATATTTGTTTTTATCATTAACGATATGGCTTAAGTCTTCCATCTGAGGAGCTTTTAAATGCGGAGCAAGTTGTGGCATCAGTTGGGAGAAGGCTGATACTATTTCGGGGGTTACTTCTTTTATTTGTTTTATTTCTACCATCTCTATTTAAGCATTAAATTCTAAAAAAGGCATTCTTGTCGCATTCGCTCTCATCTATTTTTTTACCACAGAGTAAAAAGAGTAACACAGAGTTTTTTGCAATACAACATTAATTTTTACTAATTACTTGAGTTGTATTGCAAATATAGCATCTTTATTTTTTAATGCTAAAATTGTCTATTATAAAGGGTCTTTGACATATTATGATTCGTACATTAGAGCGTATGATGATACATTAAAAGGTAACAGGAGAAAACATCCTGAAAAGTGTTACTTTTGTTACTTTTTTGCTGTAACTTATATGTAGTTAGGTGTTTGTGTTTTTGAGAGTATGTCACTTTTATATATATGGAGAACCAAAATTTCAATATTTAATACTAGCGCAGCAGATTAACAAAGAAAATCCTTATTTTGTAGTCCGAATAAATAATTCTAAACTATAGAAAATATAAAATGAGCTATTGTGATTATATAAAAGGACTTGCCCACGGAGAAAAAGATCAGCATAGGACGTATCATGACAACCACTATGGTTTTCCTATTGAGGATGACAATGAGCTTTTCGAGCGTTTGGTGCTTGAAATCAATCAAGCAGGGCTAAGTTGGGAAACGATACTAAATAAACAATCCGGCTTCAGGAATGCTTATAATAACTTTGATATCACTACCGTAGCAAGCTATGGAGATGAAGAGCGAACCCGATTGCTCAATGATGCAGGTATAATAAGAAACCGACTGAAGATAGATGCGGCTATACACAATGCGAATGTGATTCTATTGTTGCAAAAAGAGTTCGGCTCTTTCAATGGCTGGTTAGATTTACATCACCCCAAAACAAAGGAAGAGTGGGTGAAGCTTTTCAAAAAGACATTTAAGTTTACGGGAGGAGAAATTGTAAATGAATTTCTGATGAGTACGGGTTATTTACCGGGAGCTCATGATGAAGACTGTCCGATATTTTGTGAGATAGGAAAACACAATCCCAAGTGGATGGAAAAGTAGACTGGTTATTGGGATATTACTTTTTCAATGTTATTTTTATAACATTTCTGTTTCCATATATCGAAGCAGCGTCCTTATTCTTAAGCACTTCCACTGACTCTATGTTGTTTGGGTCGAGTGAATCCATATCTTTTTTCGAAGATTCTTTTCCATCTATTAGTATTAATAGTTGATCCGGCAAATCATTTGATTTTTCGCTTTTCTTTGTCGATGGCAAAATGGATATAGTACCCTTTTTGTTTCCCAAATTATTGTTTGTTACAACAAGAGAGTCGGATATATGAGTGTTGCGCTTTTTCTTTGTGGTTATTAATATAGCACCTCCTCTGGCATCATTACCAAAGTGGTCTGTTGCTGTTTTGTCTTTTAATACAGATATACTTTCTATCTCATCAGGGCTAAGATCTTTTATACCATCTTGCGACTTTATCCCATCTATAATATATAGAGGTTGTAGCTCTTCGGCATTCGTAAAAGTGACTTTTTCTTTCAATTCTACTTTTATACTGTCCTTAGCTCTTAATACAAGGATCTCAGGCTTGTCAGGGTTTCCCTCTTTCTTTATCGGTATAATTGTACTTTCTATCGGTTGTACGATGTAATTGGGCACAGCCGAAAGCCATATAAATACTCCGAATACAGGAACAATAGTAAGGGCAGAGATTCGCTTCCAAGGCGAGCTTTTTTCTTTACTTAGCATATTTAGCCGGTTGATCGGTTTATGATCATTGAATGAGCTGGTAAAAGAAAATACCTGCCCCTGAAATCGTTGGTTGATAAGTACTGCCTGATATATTGCCGGAGAAACACCCGATTCTATAACAGCTTTATCTGCCAGAAACTCGTGGTTTTCCTTTAGTAGATGTACATAGAACCAAGATAAAGGATTGAACCATTGTATAAGCAATATACACTCGCTGCACAGGAGGTCTAACCAATGTCTCTGATTGATATGCATGATTTCATGCTGTAGAATTAGCTCTTTCTCTGTTTTGGAAAGGCTCTGAGAATTTAGTAATACATAGTTTAAGACGGAAAATGGAGATTTGATATGATTGCTTTCTATTATATTAATATTGTCTTTTTTCGCATGTGTACCATTTTTTACAAGCAAGCGAAGCTTTCTGTATGCCATAACATTTCTGCCTGATACAATAAAGAAGCCTGTGAGATATACGATAAAGAGGATTGTCCATATATCCGGCGATTGTGATTTGACCGTATAGGCTGTTTCTGATATCGTTCTTTCCACTGTCGTTAATGCTGGAACGAATACATCGTAAGTATAACGGACAGCCGGTATTATGAATGACATTATAAAGCCCGATACTAAGAATATTCTATTGAATCTATAGAACGTAGTAGGGCGGAGGAAGATAATATATACGATGAGGAATATGCTTAGGCATATACCCGATTTGACAATATATAAAAGAAAAGCTTCCATCGTTATTCAGGGTTAGTATCTTTTTCTTCGAGAGTTTCACGTGTTTCTTTCAGAAGCTTATCCATCTCTTCTATACTGAGATTGGTTTCTTTAGCAAAGAATGAAACCATGGAGGAAAAAGAGCCGTTGAAATAGTTCTTAACGAAGCCAAACAATTGCTTTTTAGAATAATCATCTTTTGTTACAATTGCTTTATAGATATTTGATCGACCTTCGCTACGATGTTCTACAAAGTTTTTGTTTTCGAGTATGCTGAGTATTGTAGCTATGGTAGTACGTGCAGGTTTGTTTTCGTCAAACTTTTTTAATATATCCTGAACAGTACCTTCTTCCATTGTCCAAAGGATCTGCATTATTTGTTCTTCGGCTTTCGTTAGTTGCATGATATAAAAATTATATAGGCTATAAATATACGTCTATTTATTTAGACTATTCGGTGTTTGTGATTAAAAAATCATAAAATAAAAAAGGAGCTACTAATTAGTAACTCCCTTTTCAAATTATATAAAAGTCTTTTTATTCAGCTTTTCCTGCACTACCTAACACAGCTTCAATTTTGTGTTTGTATAGTTTCTTCATATTGTCGCGAGCTGGCCCAAGATATTTACGTGGGTCAAACTCAGCAGGTTTAGTTGCAAATACTTCACGAACAGCAGCAGTCAAAGCAAGACGGCTGTCAGAGTCGATATTGATTTTGCAAACAGCTGATTTTGCAGCTCTACGAAGTTGTTCTTCTGGGATACCGATTGCATCTTTAAGTGCACCACCATATTTGTTGATAGTTGCTACTTCTTCTTGAGGAACTGAAGATGCTCCGTGAAGAACGATAGGGAATCCAGGAAGTTCTTTTTCGATAGCTTCAAGGATATCGAAACGCAATGGAGGTGGAACTAAATGACCGTTCTCATCTCTTGTACATTGTTCAGGAGTAAATTTGTTTGCTCCGTGAGAAGTACCGATAGAGATAGCCAAAGAGTCGCAACCTGTTCTTGTAGCAAAGTCTACTACTTCTTCAGGTCTTGTATAAGTATGGTGTTCTGCAACAACTTCGTCTTCTACACCTGCTAATACTCCAAGTTCGCCTTCAACTGTTACACCAAACTGATGTGCATATTCTACAACTTTCTTGGTTAGAGCAATGTTTTCTTCGTATGGAAGGTGAGAACCGTCGATCATTACAGAAGAGAATCCTGAGTCGATACAGTCTTTACATGTTTCGAAAGTATCGCCGTGGTCTAAGTGAAGCACGATTTGTGGTTTTTCCCAACCTAGACTTTTAGCATACTCTACAGCACCCTGTAGCATATAACGTAATAAAATAGGGTTAGCATATTGACGAGCACCTTTTGATGCTTGAACAATTACCGGAGATTTTGTTTCAGCAGCAGCTTGAACGATAGCCTGCAATTGTTCCATGTTGTTTACATTGAAAGCAGGGATAGCATATCCTCCTTTTACAGCTTTTGCAAACATCTCTTTAGTGTTTACTAATCCTAGGTCTTTATAACTTACCATTGTTGTTAAATTTATTATTATATAATGTATATTTATTGAAATTCATGCCTTTTTGCTATCCAAGGTGTACAAATCTCGTTAATTCGTGTTGTCACCTATAGATTACTATGCAAAAGTAACAAAAAATAGTGATAAAAGATTTCAAAATAGTATAAAATAACCTTTTAGGTTTATTTCCATAAAGGAGTCGGATATTCACCTTTTTCTACTAACTTTTGAAGCTTTCCTACTACTCCATCTCTATCTTCAGCATATGTCACACCAAACCACTTGGATGGAGTATCCAATACCTTAACGTCTGCTGTTTTGTTCAAAATCAAATGATCTACTAACAGCGGGATAAAGTACTCGGCTTTGTGGTTTCCTTCATTTGCTTCTAAGAACTTAACAAAGTACTTGTCAGAATGTTCGAAATAGTCGGGAGTGAAGCCCCACATATTCATCGAAACGGGAGCATTTTCAGGTAATTCGAACCAATAGTTTTCTGCATCTTTGTACTGAATAACACCGTCTTTGCGCTCGATGTGGGTACGTTCTACGATGCTCGACAGAAAATGATTGTTATCTGTTTCGCAAACACCTCTAGCTACAGCACCACTTTCCGACAAGGTATTGCTTAATCGGTATCCAACCATGCAATAATGGTTTTCAGTTCCGGTCATTGCTATTAATTGTTTTGCTAGTATTTCATAGCTTTCGCGTCCATAGAAGTCATCAGCGTTGATTACAGCAAAAGGTTCGTGTATAACCTCCTTAGCCATCATCACAGCATGATTTGTACCCCAAGGCTTTTGTCTGTCGGGATGTAGTGTAAAACCCTCAGGTAGGTTGTCCAATTCCTGATATACTACTTCTACCGGTATATGCTTTTCGTATTTGGATATAATCTTTTCACGAAATTCTTTATCAAATGATTTTCTGATAACAAAAACTATCTTTCCAAATCCAGCTCTAAGAGCATCGTAGATCGAATAGTCCATAATGGTTTCGCCATTGGGACCAAGACCGTCAAGTTGTTTCAATCCGCCATAACGGCTTCCCATGCCGGCAGCAAGTACGTACAAGGTTGGTTTCATAAGTATATTGTTTTTCGATTAGTAATTTTCAGGCGCAAAGATAGTTTATTTATAGATTAATAAGAATAGTGATACGATATATTCTATTCACATTTGTTGTGTAATCTTATCTGTGTCTTTGCTTTATTCTCTCGGAAAAGATTTGTAGAAGACCATCTGATTATTGATTGAATGCAGAAATGGGATGGAATTCTTAATGATAACTTAATGATTTTTTATAAGTTTGCGTACTTCGCCTCCGACCTAAAAAAAGGTTAAGATTTGCTTAGAGTCTGTTTAAACTTTATTCAATAATAATTTTATAGTCGATATTTTGATGATCTGTTCGGCTGCATTTAAGGATGTTTCATTATTTTTACATAAGCTTCTGTCATTATCAAACCAGGTAACAGTTTGTTCTATTACCTGATGTTATTTGATTGGTCTGAAACCACCTTTGAATATTGTTTTAAGTATCCGACAAACAGATTGTTTTATAACAATTCAATGAAATTTAAACAGACTCTTAGTCCTTAATTTATATTTCCTATTTCATCTGCTTATTGTGCTGAATGAAGTCCTAACTTATTTCCTTCTGTATCCATAAACAGTGCAAAAAATCCCATTTCAGGACTGATTTGGGTTTTCTCTACAATGATTTGCCCTCCAATTTTGCTTACCTTTTCGAGCATTGGTTGTAAGTCATATCCTGCATTCAAGTAAAGAACCGCTCCATCACTTGTCGGTTTGTAATCAGTGCCTTTAACTAAAACTACATTTACGGTTTCCCCGTCACTCGGCAAAACCCCCATTTGTGTTCCGTCCATATCGACTTCTTCGATCGTAATGCCTAAGATCGTTTGATAAAAATGAACTGCTCTTGAGAAGTCTGTTGTTGGAATTTCTACTATTGAAATTAAATTACGCATAATTTTTTATCTTTTGTTATTTTTACAAATTAGATTGATTAGAAATTGCAAAGATAAAATACCGTTAATCTTCAAAATTGTAAAAATGCGACAGCCTTAATCTTTTTTGTAGAAAAGGGATGACAGCACATTTTGTCTATCTTCTAAAAACTCCTTAGGATTGGTTCCTGTAAATTCTTTAAAATCTTTGATAAAGTGCGCCTGGTCGTAATATTCGTTTTCGTAAGCGATTTGAGTGAGTGTTTCGGTTTTATGGTTGAGTAACATTTTCAGAGCCGTTTGCAGCCGGATTACTTTTCCTAATTGTTTGGGGCTGATTCCGATTTGCTTCATAAAATTTCTTTCCAATTGTCTGCGCTTGGATAAATTTTCTTTGAGGATTGTACTAATCGATGAATTTCCATTTGTTAAGAAAAGTGTATCAATAGTTGATTTTACAATATTGTCGATTGTCGCTTTCTCGTTGATTTTGTTCAATAAAAAAGTTTCGACAATCTTAATTCTTTGTTGCGTGTCAGTTGCGTGAATGATGTTTTGTTCCAACTCGTTTGCTTTTGTTACTTCAAAAAGCTCAGTGATCGGGGTTTCCTTATTTGCAAGATCTTTGATAGACGTTTTTACAAAATTTGCAAAACCGTAAGGATAGAAACGAACCGCAAAAGTATTTACATAGCCTGTTGGTTGAATGTAAAAAGGGTCTATGATCTGACCAAGAACCATTGCACGAGGTTGGAGTATAAATTCACATTCGGAAGTAAAACGTCTAATATCGTCTCCGAGAATAAAAGCCATTTCCAAACAGCCATCGGGTACAATTCGTTGTTTCTCTGCGTTGTTTTCGGCAGGAACTTCCAACGTCCAGTAACATTTAACTAATGATTTAAGGACATTGCTTGGTTCAAATGTTTCGTAGTGCATTTTTGCTAAGAGTTTGTTTAAATTTCAATGAATTGTTGTAAAATAAGTTTTTTATCATATTTATCGTTTGAATTGGTTATGAGTAAGATTTATCCAACCGACATAACCGATAACCAATCACAATATATTGAAAAAAGTTTATTAAGGAAAGAGCGTAAACGAAAACATGATGTAAAAGAGATATTTAATAATGTTTTCTAGTTGGTAGAAACAAGCTATTAATGACAAATATAACCTAAAGATTATTCTAAATGAGAACCGGTGTATTATTATCGCAAATGGTTATTCGATGAAGAGTTTGGTCTATTACTAGGTGAATTGTGAGAATTTGTCTGATTTAGGCGTAAGCAAAACTGGGAAGCCTGTTTTGGTATACTAGATAGTCAAAGTGTCAAGTGAGGGAATAATAAGGCAGCGAACAATTATATTTGTTTTAAATATGAAGTTTTATAACATTTAAGAGAAAATAGTTTTAGAAGAAGTCGAATTATTTCATATATTTATGTGTTTTGAAGTATGAAGATTGATTTTAATACAAATAAGGTAATAAAATGATAGAAATGGATTCAAAGGAGATACAAACTGAAGCAGGTTCGATAACCAAAACTATTGCTCTATGGATACAAGACTTTTTGATAGGATTGGGCGTTCCCGAACAAGGGATAATATATACCAAACTGATTGTGTTATTTGCATTAGTTGTAATAATAGTATTGTGCTTGCAATACTTATTAAGGAGGATATTGCTTTTTGTTTTTCATAGAGCGGTCAATATAACAAAACTATCTTTTATTAATTATACAATAGAAAACAGGTTGCCGCATTATCTTGCACTGATAGGCCCTTATTCTTTTGTGAGAGGAACGATTCCAGTGATATTCTATGATTTCCATACAATGATTACCCCGATGCTTAAAGCTACCGATGTATATATGGTATTCATGGTTATCTGGATTATTATGTCAATTGTTCGGTCATTTGGTGGTGTTTTGCAAGAAAAGCCTGCTTTCCAGAATAAACCTATGAAAAGTTATTTCCAGGTTGTTCAAATTGTATTGTTTATTTTTGGAGCCGTTGTTATCTACTCTATCCTCACAGGCAAGTCGGCTACTACATTTTTTGCTGCGATGGGAGCGGCTTCTGCTATTCTGATGTTATTATTCCAAGATTCAATAAAGGGATTTGCCGGGAGTATTCAGGTTACAACAAATAATATGGTTCAAATCGGTGATTGGATTACGATGAACAAATATGGTGCAGATGGCAATGTAGAAGAGATAAATCTTACAACCGTTAAAATCAGAAATTTTGATAAAACAATAACAACCGTACCTACTTATGCCTTGATTTCCGATTCGTTCCAAAACTGGAGAGGAATGCAGGATTCGGGAGGAAGACGTTTTCGTAGAGCACTGAACATAAAACATAATACAATACGATTTCTAACTGATGACGAGCTGGAGAAGTATAAAGAGATTGATGGGTTAAAAGAGTATATCACAGCTAAACAAAAGGAGTTTTCGAAGATGCCTAAGCGAGAGGGCTTATTATCAAATATGTATCGGATAACAAATAGTGACTTGTTTCTTCAGTATGGGATATATTATTTACGCAACCATCCGAGGATTGATAAGAACCTCACTTTGCTGGTAAGACAATTGCCTCCCGGACCTCAAGGGTTACCAATAGAACTATATACCTTTACTAATACTACCGTATGGGCCGAATATGAACTTATATTATCTGAAATAGTAAATCACTTTATTGGCATTGTCAAATATTTTGATCTCACAATATTTGAAGAATCTTCCGGAAGTGATATTTTTGATGTATATATCAAGGAAAATGTAAAATAGTAAATTTTGGATTCTCTTACTGGGAGCGCCTTTTCGTAAATTATAATAGCGAAAAGGCATTTTTTTTGTAAATGAATGTTATTTATTTTTTAAAAAACGTTAATATTGTAAATTAATTTGGTCGCATTGTGCGCTTATAATAAGTGTGCTTATTACTTTTGTCCCGAAATATAAAAACTATTGAATGGTGGGAAATTGTAATAAGTTAGAAGATTCCAATGATGATATAGGTTATTTAATTTGGAAAGTTTCTAAATATTGGCAGAGAGGGAAGCTCCGCCTGTTAGGTGAATTTGGTCTAACAGGGTCACAATTGGAGTTGCTTGGAGCGATCTATCATATGTCGAGAGAAAATACTGAAGCTACACAAATTATTCTGTCGCAAGAGACAGGCATTGATCCTATGACTACTTCTACTATATTAAGAATTCTTCAAAAGAAAGGCCTTATAAGTAGAAGGGAAAGCGCAACAGATACCAGAGCCCGGATTGTGGAAGTGACCAAATCAGGCTCGGAACTCTTCGAAAGAGCTATTGCTAAAGTAAGGGAAGGGCAAAGCTTATTATTTGAGAATATTGATTGTGAGGCACTGAAAACTCAATTACAGATTCTTTTACAAGAAATAGAACGATTTAATAAAGTAACAACAGGTAATTAAATATTGATTAGGTATGAATTTAAGACAGATTGTTTTTGGAGCAATGGCTCTAATGGTTATAACATCATCTTGTGGTGGAGGAGCCAATCCTTTTGCGCAGACTAATACGGCACCGCAAGAATATAAAACAGCCGTGCTAAGTGAAGAAAGTGTAGAGCTGGAGTCTGTATATCCGGTTACTATCAAAGGCCAGGAAGATATTGAGATCAGACCGCGTATAGATGGATTTATTGATGCTATTTATATAGACGAGGGGTCTGTAGTAAGAAAAGGGCAAGCATTGTTTAAGATTAACTCGCCTTCAGCTATCCAGGCTGTAACAACAGCGAAGGCTGCAGTAGCTAGTGCCGAAGCTCAGTTACAAACAGCGAAACTGAATGTAGACAGAATTAAACCATTGGCGGACAAAGGCATTGTTAGTACAACACAGTTGGCAACTTATCAAAATGCATACAATGTGGCTCTGGCAACAAAGAACCAGGCTGAGGCTACTTTGGCAAATGCTAATGCAACATTAGGCTGGACAAATGTGACAAGCCCTGTTGATGGAGTTGTTGGAACCATCGCCTTTCGTCAGGGAAGCTTGGTTAATAACTCAAATGTTTTAACTACAGTTTCGAGCATAGGAAGTGTGTTTGCTTATTTCTCATTGAATGAAAAAGATCTTGTTTCCTTGTTAGCTAACTTGCCGGGAAAAAATCAGGCTGAAAAGATAAAAAATCTGCCTAAGGTATCGCTGAGAATGGCTGATGGAACAATGTATCCGGAAAAAGGAGTTATTAAAACGATATCAGGTCAGGTGAATGTAACTACCGGCTCTGTAAACCTAAGAGCTGAATTTACTAATTCTGAAGGTCTTTTGCGTAGTGGTTTCAGCGGAAATCTTTTGATTCCTAAACACATTGAAAAGGCTCTTGTTGTACCGCAGGCAGCTACATTGACCAAACAAAATAAATTGCTCATTTATAAAGTTGTTAGTGATTCTATAGCTGTTCAAACTCTTATAGATGTTGCTGCTACGCCTGATGGCAAAAGATACGTTGTTACAAGCGGGCTTGCGCCTAACGACCGAGTTGTAGTAGACGGTATTGCAACATTGTCTGACAGTGCTAGAATTATTGTCAAGAAATAGATAATTTATTTAATAAATAAAATAAGGAAATAATGTTAAAGACATTTATAGAAAGACCTGTGCTTTCTACTGTTATTTCTGTCATCATTGTAGTATTAGGTATTATTGGGTTGGCAACGTTGCCAATAGAACAATATCCGGATATTGCACCTCCGACAGTACAGGTTCAGGCTACCTATCCGGGTGCAAATGCGGATGTGGTATTGAATAGTGTGGTTATTCCCCTCGAAGAACAGATAAACGGTGTGGAAGGGATGACATATATGACATCGTCAGCCAGTAATGGTACGGCTACCATTAAGATACTCTTTAAGCAAGGAGTTAATCCGGACATTGCATCTGTAAACGTACAAAATCTAGCTGCACGTGCTACACCGTTGCTTCCGCAAGAGGTGACTCAGCTAGGGGTAATTGTATCAAAACAGCAGAATAGTACACTATTAGGTTTGACTTTGAGCACAAATAACCCTGATTATGATGGTCAATTCCTTCAGAATTATGCTAACATTAATATCTTACCTCAGATAAAGCGTGTATATGGTGTTGGTAATGCCAGTGTGTTTGGCGCAAGGGACTACTCGATGCGTGTTTGGTTAAAGCCTGACGTAATGGCTGCATATAAGATTTCTATACAAGAGGTTTCAGCAGCATTAGTAGATCAAAATATAGAAGCAGCACCGGGTGAATTGGGGCAAAATAGTGATCAGTCGTTCCAATATACCATGAGATATACAGGAAAACTGAAAACCGAAGAAGAATTTGGTAATATCATACTACGCTCTCAAGACGGACAAATTTTGAGATTGAAGGATATTGCTAAAGTTGAGCTGGGTTCGTTGAGCTATAGCGTTGTTTCAGAAACAGACAAAAATCAGTCTGTATTTATAATGATCAACCAGACTGCAGGATCAAATGCACAGGAGGTTATTAAGAATGTTAAGGCTGTATTGAATGATGCTGAAAAAACATTGCCTTCGGGAGTTAAGATCAATTATATAATGGACTCCAGTGAGTTTTTGGATGCATCTATAGAGAAAGTAATCCATACGTTGATTGAAGCCTTTATATTGGTGTTTATAGTCGTGTTTGTATTCTTGCAGGATATAAGATCTACTCTTATTCCGGCTATAGCTGTTCCTGTTGCCATTATCGGTACATTCTTTTTCTTACAGGTGTTTGGGTTCTCTATAAATCTATTGACACTGTTTGCTCTCGTGTTGGCTATCGGTATTGTGGTCGATGATGCTATTGTCGTCGTCGAGGCAGTACATGCGCAGCTCGATGCCGGAGAAAAAGATCCGAAAGTAGCTACGATCACTGCCTTGAAAGAAATTGCACCTGCGATTATATCTATTACACTTGTAATGTCGGCGGTGTTTATTCCGGTCAGCTTTATTGGAGGGACTTCTGGTATATTCTTTAAGCAGTTCGGGCTAACTCTTTCTATTGCAATTCTTATTTCGGCGATCAATGCATTGACATTAAGTCCTGCTTTATGTGCTCTCTTTTTGAAGCCACATGATGAGGAGCATAAGAGCAAAAGTTTCATCCAACGCTTCTATTATTACTTTAATATGACTTTCAACAGTGCGACTCAAAAGTACAAGAAGAGTCTTCACTTCCTTGGAAGAAAAGGACATCGTTGGATTACAGTAGCTATAATCATCGTATCGTCAGTTGTTTTATTCGGATTGATGAAGTTGTTGCCTACAGGTTTTGTGCCTAATGAGGATAGTGGTGGTGTTCTTGCCTTTGTAACATTACCTCCGGGATCTTCTTTAGAGAGAACAGATTCTGTTGTTAGCGAGGTTGTTAAAATAGCTCATGATATAGAAGGTGTAAAGAGTGTTACAAACATTACAGGGGTTAACTTTATGGCTGGTATGAACAGTTCTTACGGTACCCTAGTGGTGAAAATGGAACCTTGGAATGACCGTAAATTGTCAACAAACGAAGTGTCTGCAATCCTAAAAGAAAAGACAAGCAAGATAAAAGGTGCTACCTTCTTCTTTGTGGCCACTCCAACCCTTCAAGGTTTTGGTTTGGGAGCAGGGGTTGAGATGCAATTGCAAGATCGTACGGGAGGTGATATCAACAAATTTAATGATGTTGCTCAAAATATCCTTCAAAAACTGCGGGCTAGAAATGATGTTGTCCTTATGGCCATGACCAACTTTAACCCTGCTTTCCCTCAGAAAGAGATATCGGCCGATTTGCCAAAGATAAAAGCAGCCGGTCTTACTCTTAGTGAAGTAATGGGATCATTGCAGGCTTATGTAGGTAGTTCATATGCTTCAACGTTCAACTTGTATGGAAAACAATTTAGGGTGGTACTGCAAGCATCTCCTGAATATAGAAGAAAATGGGATGATCTGAGTGGCTTGTTTGTGAAGACAAAATCCGGAGAGATGGCTCCAATTACAGAATTTCTTCATGTAGAAGATATTGTTGCTCCTCCAACATTGAGCCGATTCAATATGTATTCATCTATCGACTTGACCGTTATACCTAACCTAATTGATGGAAAGAGTACCGGTGACGTATTACGTCTATTGGAAGAATGGTCGCAAGATAAGACTATTTTCCCTGATGGATATACTTTCGAATATTCAGGTATGACTCGAGAGGAGGCTGGTAGTGGAAGCCAAACAATATTAATATTTGGCATTTGCTTGATATTCGTTTATTTATTGCTGTCTGCCTTGTACGAAAGTTACATTATACCATTGGCCGTGTTATTCTCTTTGCCGGTGGGTCTTGCCGGAGTATTTATATTCTTGATGATATTCGGTCTTTCGCGAGGAATTGTAAATAACATATACGTCCAAATATCGATGATTATGTTAATCGGGTTGCTGGCAAAGAATGCTATCCTTATTGTGGAATATGCATTGCAGCGACGTCAGCAAGGTATGAGTATTGTGGAAGCTGCCGTAAACGGAGCTGTAGCACGTCTTCGCCCGATCTTGATGACTTCCTTTGCTTTCATTGCAGGTATATTACCACTGATGTTTGCATCAGGAGCAGGAGCCATCGGTAACAGATCGATCGGTATTAGTGCAGTAGGGGGTATGTTTATTGGGACTATGCTTGGGGTACTGGTTATTCCTTCCCTATATATTATATTCCAGACAATACAGGATAAGATAAGTAAATCGGGTATGATTAACTCTAATGATGAGTTTATTAATAAAAACCAATAACAATGAAGAGAAAATATATAAAAGGTGTGGTTCTGTTGGGAGTAATACTCTCAATGGGATTCACCTCCTGCGGAATAGTAAGTAACTATAAAGCTCCTGAAATAGACTCGCAAGATATGTTTAGGGGAGAAAATCCCACAGATACTACTACGATTGCAAATATCCCGTGGAGGGAATATTTTACAGATCCTGCCCTTCAGGCTCTTATTGATGAAGGATTGGCTAATAACTTTGATATGAGAATAGCTTATACCAGAATCCAACAAGCTGAAGCAGGTCTGGTGGTTGCTAAGTCTGCATATTTTCCAACTATAGCTTTAGCCGGTCAGGTGACGCACACACGGGGAAGTATTAAAAATGGAAAAGAGAGAGTATTAGGATATGAAACCGGTACTCAGTTTGGGTTGGGTTTTGCCGTACAATGGGAAGCCGATCTTTGGGGAAAACTTAGTAGCAAGTCGAGAGCTCAGTACGCTAATTTGGTTAGTACACATGCTTATCGTAACTTGATACAAACTTCATTGGTTGCCAATATCGCAACTACTTATTATTCCCTATTGGCTTTGGATGAGCAACTGAAGATTACAAAGGAAACTATAGGTTTGCTTAAAGAATCTACGGCTACTATGACCGATATGATGCAGGCAGGATTGCTCAACCGTGCAGGTGTTAAACAGAGTGAAGCATTGTTGTATAGTACGCAAGTTAGCGTGCCTACACTTGAGAGCCAAATAAGAAAATTGGAGAATTCTCTTTCTGTTCTTGTTGGTCGCAAGCCAGGTCCGGTATATAGAACTGCTATCAAAGATCAACCTGTTCCTTCTCATTTACAATATGGCATACCAGCACAAATGTTGGCGAAGCGTCCGGATGTAATTCAAGCTGAAATGGGATTCAGATATGCATTTGAAATGAGGAATGTTGCTCAGCGATCTTTGTATCCTTCATTAACATTGGGTACGTCAACAATAGGGTATGCTTCTAATACATTGTCTCAGTTTTTTCAACCAGCCAATATATTAGCTAATATAGTAGGAGGCTTAACTCAACCTATTTTTGCAGGAAATCAGTTGAGAGGACAATATAAAGTGGCTAAAGCTCAACAGGAAGAAGCACTGTTAACATTTGAACAAACAGTCTTAAAAGCAGGACAAGAGGTTTCTGATATAATGTATACTTACGAATCATCGTTACGTAAAAACGAAGATAGAGCCAAGCAAGTGGAAGCCCTCTTTACTGCGGTGGATGATACTAAAGTTTTGCTGAAAGCCGGAGAGGCGAATTATACAGAGGTGCTAAACGCAGAGCAAAATCTGTTGCAAGCTCAACTTGGCCAGGTAAATGACAAACTCGAACAGCTTCAGGCAACTGTTAATTTATACAGGGCGCTTGGAGGAGGTGTAGAGTAATACAATCTGAAACATACCAAATATTTAATAAGGATATTCGTGATGAATATCCTTATTTTTTTAGGCTGAGATTTTATCAATTTAACTAAAAAAACATTTTTATTTAAGATTTGGCTGTCCTATTTTTTTATTGTAACTTGCCTCCTGAACAACGACATAGAGCAAAATTGAAGACAAATAAAGCTCATAATTATATAAAAAGGAATCGTTAAAAAATACAGGAGTGAAAGGATCATTCTTGTATCTTTTGTTTATGTGAACTGACACTATCTGGAAATTCCTGAAATTATTATCTAATGTATACGAAACCGGAAGGCAATTACTGAAAATTGGACTTATTAATATTCTAGAAAAAAAGAGATTTTTGATGTATAGTGTATTCGCTATAGCCAAATGAAATAAATGAAAGATGAGACAAGATAATGATCTACATAAGCTGCTAAACTTATTTTTAATAACCTTAATTGCTTTGGTCTTGCTTATTTGGTTTTGGACAAAATAAGATTTAATACGTATTGACATTAAGCCTCTCTCTACTACGAAGTATGGCTTGGCAAGGGTATAAGACAGAAAATATAAGCAATACGAGAATACCTTACTCTGACTTTTACCTAAATAAAGATATCTGTGCCACCTTATGAAATTTATTTCAGATTCGGATTTAGCTATTCCCTTTCCGATTGTGACAATCTGGTAAAACCGACTCAAGATGTCTTAAGCAAAAAATACGGATTCAATGACAAGCTTATTCGTAAGGCTTTTGTGAAAACCTAAATTGTAAAGAAAGGAAAGGAGTATATTGAGTTTGTGATTAAGACGATGCCAATAAATAACAGAATAAAACAATGAACATAGAACAAAGAGCTATATCCGGACTTTTAGATATTTAAAGAAGATATATACAATATAGAACTTGTGACAGATGTAGTAAGGAAATCATGATTTTAGACAGTCACGATAGAATAAACCCCACTAACTGTAATAATTGGCAGGCGTTGATTATTAATATATACATGATTGGTGAAGTCTGATTGTATAGAGTTGTTTTTTCATTAATTGTAAAACTTTGAGCAATACATTCGAACATATTGTGAACACTATCAAAACAAAAAAAGGTTGCCCATATTAGACAACCTTTCTTCTCTATGTATTTTCAATAAATTCTACTTTTCCAATTCATTCAGGTTCTCATCAAGAGCCTCTATTTTCTTAACAAGCAACTCCATCTCTTCTTTCAGCTTTTCAATCTTATTATTTACATCCTTCAACAGTCCGCTTGCCCCTTTAGACGAAATAGACAAGAAGTTCATGTTGTTTTCATAAGTCTGAAGATCTGATTTTACTTTATTGTACTGATGCATCAAATGATCACGCTCTCTGTATAAAGCTCTCTTAGGATTATCCTGTTTCGAAATGTCTTTTATATTCGACTTGAAAGATTCGAAGCGGCGTTCTGTCTTATCCACTTTCAGACGATCATAATGAGCATCAACAGCCTGATGGAATTCTTTATAAATTTTATCCTTTTCTTTGAATGGAACAAAACCGATCTTATGCCATTCGTCTGCTAACTCACGCACCTTAGCGATAAGTTCAGATGGATCCAAAGACTGATCAACATTTTTGATCTTCTCTATTATTTCTTTTTTAGCAGCCAGGTTGTCCAATTCTTCGCTCTTCTGAGAAGACTCATTCTTCTTCTTTTGTTCGAAGAAATAATCGCAAGCCGTTACAAATTCTTTCCATATAGCATCCGAATATTTGCGAGGCACAGGCCCTATAGTCTTCCACTCTTTCTGTATAGCAATCAACTTGTCTGTTGTAGATTTCCAGTCTGTACTATATTTTAGGGCTTTTGCCTGTTCTGTCAATGCACGTTTCTTGTCCAGATTTTCGTCCATTTCGCCTCTCACACCCTTAAAGAATTCACTCTTCTTTTCGAAGAATGCATCGCACAACGAACGGAACTCTTCAAATATCTGATTATTTACTTTTTTAGGAACAAAACCGATTGTCTTCCACTTAGCTTGAAGCTCTATCACTTCCTTGCTCTTTTCATCCCATTCTTTGAAAGAAGTCAAAGTAGAATAATCTATGTTTTTCAAGGCTTCACAAATTGCAGTCTTTTCAACCAGATTTTCTTCTTCCCTACCTTTCAGTGACTCGAAATGAGTCTGATATTTTTTATTTATAGCTGTAGAAGCATTCTTAAATCGAGTCCAGATTTCTTCTCTCAGTTCTCTGGCAACAGGGCCTATCTCGCGCCATTGTTGATGGAAATTCTGTAACTGATGAAAAGCCGAAACCGAATCAGTATCATCTATCAGTTTTTCTACCGACTCGCAAATCGCATTTTTGAGTTCAAGATTCTTCTTGAAATCATAATCACGAAATTCATTGTTGATCTTTATCAGATCATAAAACTTCTCTGTATATATTTGATAAGATTTCCACAATTCTTTCTCTTTCGACTGAGGAACCGAGGTTACATCATTCCATCCCTGCTGCAAGTCTTTAAACTCTTTATACAGCTTATTGAAGTCATCAGAACTTTCGGTCAAGTTCTTAATTGACTCTATTATCTGAAGTTTTTTATTATAATTTTCTTCTTTAAGATTTTCTTCGGCTGCTGCCTGGTTTGCACGTTTTTCTTTTAATTCACTCAAGAAAGTTTTCAGCACATCCTCACTCGGATCAGGTGCAGGAACAAATGCTTCGGCATCGTTTCCGGCTTCAATAAATTCGGCCTTTTGCTCTTCTATAGCAGCAGAACGCAACTTATAAAAAGCTTGCTTAAGCGACTCTACTTCAGCTCTCGAAGGAATTTCAGTTTGTGCGGTCAAGTTTTTTAATTTTTCAATTATCTCATCTTTGGTCAAAGATACTTGCTTTGCCACCGAAGTCTCTGTAGATGTTTCCGATTGCTCTTTCGCTTCCTCTTCAACAGATTGGTTTGTAACTTCCTCTGGTAGATTATTTTCTGGCAATTCAGGATTTAGGTTCTCGTTCATATAGTTAGTTTTTAGGATGAAAGGCGTAGCCTCTAGTAATTGATAAGGCAAATTAATGATTTTTTTTTGTTATTTCAACTATCAGAGCACACCTTTTTTAGTTTTTGATGCCAAAAGCTCATTTTTCATCTTTTTTCTTTCAAACGCTGCTTTCTTCTTTCTTCCGCTTCGCGCTCTTTTTGTTTGCGTTCCTGTTCTTTATCCTTCTCTTTTTCCTTCCGTTCTTTTTCGCGCTGACGCAGGCGTTCTTTCTGTTCACGTTCCTTTTGCTTACGGTCTGCCTCTTTCTGTTTACGGGCATCTTCACGAGCCTTCACTGCAGCTTTGGCTGCATCTTCTTTTTGTTTCTCTTCCAGTCGTTTTTGTTCCTCAGCCTGCTTATTCGCAGTCTTAATGGAATCTTCGAGTGCTTTTTCTACATTCGCTATCGAGTCTGTTCGGGCTTTCTCTACTTTGTTGATAGAATCTAAGCGGATTTTTTCTATTGCTTTTTGTTGTTTTTCTTGTTCTTTACGCAACTTCTCCTCTTCCTTGAGCGCTTGCTTTTCTTCTTTTGTCAGTTTTTCCCTATTCTTGTATCGGTCAAACAAACTCTTAATACCATCAACAGGGTTGCTGACAACATTAGATATATCATCTATAACCTCATTTATTTCTCCGGCTTTTTGTAATTGATCTTTCGACAACAAGTCATCCCCTGTTATCTGTTTATCATTTACTTTCGTTTCAGGTTGTTTTTGTACAGGCTTTTCAGGCACGACAGGTCTTTGGGGTATAATAACTGGTTCTTTTACCGGTTCTTCAAGACTTTCCACCTTACTCTCCTCTTTAGCCTCAACAGCTACTGCTATTTCTACAGGCTGGGTAGATTCTATATGCTTCTCACCACTCCATGAAGCTATCAACTGAGGGAATTGTTCTGCATAATGCTCTCTAAAGTATGCCATATATTGCTCTAAGCCAAGACGAGGAAGCACATTAATATAATTATCCGTTGATATCGGCACTACAAGAATTGCCGTATCGAGATGCTGTATCAACCCTTCTTTGCTATATGCTTTCGATAGATATGACCTTATCGCAGCAAAAGAATTAAATCCTTTCATCTGCAATACCTCATACGGAGGATCTGTATCGAAGCTCAGGTCGAATGTCTGAATAACATAATTGGTAAAGTTATAATCAGCCACCTGATACAGTAATTCGTTTCGGTCTATCGTCTTTGGTTTAAACATGAGCATCAACACATAAGGCACATCCAACGTGTCGGAGTATTGCAACGTTTTTCCTTTAGAAGCAAGTAAAGAATCAGCACCCTGATAAGCCTTACTCCAGTCGAATCCGGTTACAGGAGAGCCATCCGAGAGTAATATTTTCCCGCTTTTCAGGCGTTCGAGTATTTCGTCGGCCAAAGGAGTAATATCAGACTTCGGATACTTTTTCACTAAATCGGTCAAGCTCGCTTCCAGATTGCCCGCATCACGTTCTTGAGCATAAGTCAATGCATTCAGTAAAGTAAAATTAGGCATCAGGTCAGTAAACGGATACTTGGTATTCATCGCTGTATAATTGCGCCTTACAGTTTCCACATCTGCGTGTTGATATCCTTTATAAGCTTCGTTGTAGAGCGAATCCTGCAAGCTAGCCATGTTTCGGAAATTCCATTCATAGTCGGGTTGAGAAACAGGCCCGGCGTACTTACCCGATGCAAACTCATTCATCAGTTTAGATCGGTATGTAGCCATCATATTATTATCTCCCAAACGCATATAAATAAGGAACAGTTGATAGTAAATTTCTTCCAGGTTAGGCGTATTAGGGAAGCGGTGTATATTTGTATTAAAGGCATCGATAGCCAAATCCATATCTTGCAACTTATCTTTATATATCAGCCCCATCTTATACAAGGCATCCTCGATAAGAGCATTTGATTCTGTAATAGCTTCGGGAGTCAGAGGTAATTGTTGCAAATAATACTCAACGGAGTATACGTCATCAACGGCATTCTTTGGTTTGTTGAGTTCTTCATTCTGAGCCTGAAGCTCCTTTATCCGATGCACTTCTGTATTCAGTGAATCGGTTTCTTGCGCGGCATCTACCTCATCAAAAATCGCTGTAGAGCGCTTATTACGTCTGCGCCAATCATCTTCCAGCTTACGATTTCCCCATTGTTGTTGAAATGCTATCTTACCCTGATTTACTGCTTGTTCGTTATAGAAATAGAATGTAGCTGCACCTTGCTGTGTAATAACAGGGGGGGCTACTGGCGTCTTGTTAGATTGGTCAAACAGTTGTTCATTTATATCATCCCACGACGATATACGCTCCTGCCGTTCTTCGATCCGCCTTTGGGTATCCTCTTCTTTTTGTCTTTTTGCTTCTTCTTTTTTAAGATCTTCTATTTTTTCATTGATAATGCGAAAACGTTCCTCTTCGGGAAGTTGAGCTATATATTGCAAACTATCTTGTTCTTCTACTACTTTAACATGTACAACCAGCTCATCTAGCACACTCGACCTTAAAGCTACCTTCGGATAATCGTGATGAGATTTATTCAATTGAGGCAAAGCTTCTGAGTAACAAGGTTGAGCCAAGACAAATTTGCGCTTAAGAAAATATAGGTCTCCAAGTTTTATCTGAGCAATTGCCTTGTCGTATCCATTACGGGTACTCTCTTTCACTCCTTTTTTATAGCTTTCAATAGCCTTCAAGGTATCTGTTTTCTCAAGATATATATCTCCCAAAGTAGTATATATCTGATCGAGATATTCTTTGTTACGTGATTTCTTAGACATACCCGACAGTATGGATAATGCCTTTGTCTTTGCCGGAGAGTCATCCAGCTCTATTTGTCTGAGTTGCGCATTGAATGTATACTTATAAGGTGTACTCATACCCTTAACAGACGCAAAAGCCTTATCTGCTTTGGTTTTGTCTCCCAGCTGAGCATAAAGCTGCCCCAAAAGATATTTCATGCGGGTCTTTTGATGCTTATTCTTTTCGCTCTTTATGGCTATCTCCAATTGAGGTATGGCATCATCATACTCATTATTATAAACCAGATAGTTGGCTTTCACCAATGCATAAAAACCTTTATGTTTTTCGGGGGCTCCTCCTGCTATCTCTATTTTATGTAAGATATCTCCGGCTTCATACATCCATCCCATTTCGGTATATGCACGGGCTATCCACAACTGACACTCAACTACAATCTCGGGATTGGTACTGTATATTTTGGTTATATACAGGAACGTACTGACAGCTTGCAAATAGTTCCCGTCCTGAAATTCAGCTTTCGCCAGCAACAACCATACCTGATCCATAAACGGAGTATATTCTTTTTGACGAAGCCACGCCTGATATTCGGCATCGTTTCGCCTATCGGGATCACGTTTGGGTTTTGCAGTTATCGAATGCAGCTTGATCGCTTTGGTTGTTTTGTCTATAGTGGTTGTAAAATTCCCCGATGATGCACCAAGCGAGTCCGTACTTTTCGGGAAAATATAGACCAATTGCGAAAGATTGTCTTCCCTCCCCCTCTCTTTTGCTTCGAGCGCTTCTTTGTAAGCTATATCAGCATTGTAATGTATATTATAGCGTGTATTCACCGAATGGTAAAAACGTGTCAAGGCGGTGTTCTTCTTATTAGAACATGACGATGTGATAAGGAGGATAAACAATACACCAAATCCTATGTATAGTGTACGTACTAGATTATTTTGTGACACGTATAAACCAACAGCTGATTAATCATATATAAAACACAAAAATAAGCATTTTATTGTTTTATATCCTATCATCGCTTTTGTGCAAGTCTTCAATTATCAATATCCGGATTTAATCTTTTTCATTATACCCAAAAGTATATATACTATCTATATATGAATACAGATATAGTCAAGCCCCAAAAGAATGGTTACCAAGAGCTAAAAAATAAGCTTTCAGCTATACAAACTTAACGTGTACATATATAAACCAGTACCAGCACAAGGAAAAGTGCAGCAGATACAATTAACATTGCTTTTCTCATATTCATTTATGGTATTAGGATTTCCACGAAGATATAAGATTTTAGATAAATAGAAACAAAAAGAGCCAAAATTTAACTTTCGGCTCTTTCTATATTAGAATAAAGGATATTTCCTTATTTTATCTTTTCCATTATTTCGTTCAAAGCCTTTGTCAAACCTTCGGTATTTTTACCACCGGCTGTAGCAAAGTGAGGTTGACCTCCACCTCCACCTTGAATATGCTTAGCGGCATCACGCACCAGTTGGGATGCATTGAATCCGTGATCCTTTACTAGGTCGTCGCTTAGCATCACAGTAAGTAATGGTTTTCCTTCGTATTCGGTAGCTCCTACAAAAGCTGTATTTTCTGCGAATTGACCTTTTATCTGGAAAGCGATATCCTTTACAACTTCACCCGGAAATGGGCCATTCAATACATAGAAATCAATACCATTTATAACCTGCTTTTTCTTTATCAGAGCATCTTTAATCTGAACTGTCTTTTCCTTTACATACTCTTCAACAGTCTTCTTCATTTCGGCATTTTCCTCAAAGAATTTACGAAGAGCCTGAGTCAGATTTGGAGTATTGTTAAACAGGGATTTCACCTCTGTCAATATATCTTGTTGAGCATAAAAGTAGTCTTCGCAAGCCTCAGCCGTAATCGCTTCTATACGGCGAATACCGGCAGCAATCGAGCTCTCGTTGATAATACGGAACGAACCGATACGCCCTGTAGAAGATATATGAGTACCTCCACAAAGTTCTACTGAATCGCCAAAGCGTATTACACGTACATCTTCACCATACTTTTCGCCAAATAGAGCCATTGCACCCATTTCTTTCGCTTCGGCAATAGGTACATGACGCATTTCCTCACGGATGATGTTCTCTCTGATCTTACCTGTCACATAACGTTCTACTTCACGAATCTCCTTGTCTGTCAACTTTTGGAAATGAGAGAAGTCGAAGCGAAGAACAGACGGAGAAACATACGACCCCTTTTGTTCTACGTGATTACCCAGTATTTCACGCAGTCCTTCATGCAACAAGTGCGTTGCAGTATGGTTGCACTCTGTTGCAGTACGGTTCTTCAGATTGATACGGGCTATAAATGTAGCTGTCAGATCTTGAGGAAGCTTATTAGACAAATGTACTGCCAGATTATTTTCACGCTTAGTATCCGATATTTCGATTGTTTCGTCATCGGTTGCAAGCCAACCACTATCACCTACCTGTCCTCCCATTTCTGCATAGAATGGAGTGCGACTCAGTACAATCTGATAGAACTCGCTATTCTTTTGTTTTACCTTACGGTAACGCAATATTTCGGTTTCACATTCAGTGAAGTCATAGCCTACAAACTCTGTATCACCGTCTTTCAAGGTCACCCAGTCTTCTGTTTCTACTGCTGCGGCATTGCGGGCACGGTCTTTTTGTTTTTGCATCTCTGCCTTAAAGCCGGCTTCATCTACAGACATGTCATTCTCTTTCAGAATCAGCTCTGTAAGGTCGAGAGGAAATCCATATGTATCATATAAGGTAAAGGCTTCAATACCGCTTAGGACTGTCAATCCTTTTGCTTTTGTATCAGCGATTTGCTTGTCGAGTAGCTTTATACCCGTCTCTAATGTACGCAAGAAAGACTCTTCTTCTTCCTTCATTACTTTTTCAATCAGCGTCTGCTGTTGGATAAGCTCAGGATAAGCATCTCCCATTGTTTCGATCAATGCAGGAAGCAGCTTATACATAAACGACTTGTGCTGATCAAGGAACGTATATCCATAACGAACGGCACGGCGAAGAATACGACGAATCACATATCCCGCTTTTGCATTCGATGGCAACTGCCCGTCTGTTATAGAAAATGCAATAGTACGCACATGATCGGCTATCACACGCATCGCAATGTCTTTCTTCGTATCGTCACCGTATGTAGTGTTAGCCAAAGCCCCAAGAGCCTTTATTATAGTCTGGAATACATCTGTATCATAGTTCGATGTCTTCCCTTGAACAGCCATACACAAACGTTCGAATCCCATACCTGTATCAATCACTTTAGCAGGAAGCGGATCAAGCGACTTGTCGGCTTTACGGTTGTATTGCATAAACACGAGGTTCCAGATTTCTACAACCTGAGGGTCACTCTGATTCACCAAAGTCAGGCCGTCAACTTTTGCACGTTCTCCATCAGAACGCAAATCTATATGTATTTCGGAGCAGGGACCACAAGGACCGGTATCACCCATTTCCCAAAAGTTATCTTTCTTGTTGCCATTGATAATCCGGTCTACCGGCAAATACTTTTCCCAATAGGCTGCTGCTTCATCGTCACGAGACAAGCCTTCGGAAGGGCTGCCTTCGAAAACAGTAACATAGAGACGGTTTTTATCTAATGCCAAAACTTCTGTCAGATATTCCCACGCCCATTCGATCGCCTCTTTTTTGAAATAGTCTCCAAAAGACCAGTTTCCAAGCATTTCGAACATCGTGTGATGGTAAGTATCGTGCCCTACCTCTTCCAAATCGTTATGCTTCCCACTCACACGAAGGCATTTTTGAGAATCGGCTACACGTGCATACTTGATTGGCGCATTACCCAGAATAACATCTTTAAACTGGTTCATACCCGCATTAGTAAACATCAGTGTAGGGTCACCCTTGATCACCATCGGCGCCGATGGTACAATTTTGTGCTCTTTAGATGCAAAGAAGGATTTAAACGATTCACGAATTTCTTTAGAAGTCATCATATTTTTAAAATTAGTAAATTAGCGAATTAGCAGACATCGGATACACTCCTAACTGTTTGCTAATTTTCACATTTTCATGTTGCCACATTAATTTCTGTTTCTTTATTATAATCAATTTGCAAAAATAGCGCAAAAACTTTACTTTTGTCGAACTCGCGAAAATAAAAATGACAGGAACCATAAAATGAAGCGAAAAGTATATTATAGATACAATCCGCAAACACTCACATATGACAGAATTTATCCTAGCCGCAAAGATAGGATAATTGTGGTTTTCCGTCACCTGATATCGGGTATTGTAGTTGGTATAGTCGGTCTGATAGCAGTTACCTATTTCTTCGATACGCCTTGGGATAAAGCCCAGAAGAAAGAAGATGAACTGATCCGTGCGCAGTACGAAGTCCTGTCTAAGCGGATGGACGAAGTCATAAATGTGATCGGAGACATACAGCAACGAGACGACAATCTCTACAGGGCAATATTCCATGCAGACCCTATCCCCTCCTCTATCCGAAGTTCGGGAGTCGGAGGTATCGGAAGGTACGATTACCTGATGGAGTTGAAAAGCCCCGATTTGATTATCCAAACTACAAAGAAGATGGACTTCATCGAAAAGCAAATCTATATACAGTCTAACTCGTTTGATGAAGTGCTCAGTCTTGCCAAAAGCCAAAAAGACCGTCTGAAACATATACCAAGCATACAACCTGTACCCGACAGATACCTGAAACAAGTAGCCTCGGGATACGGCACACGCATCGACCCTATTTATGGTACAGCTCGCTTCCACGCAGGAATGGACTTTGCCGCAAATATAGGAACACCCGTGTATGCGACCGGCGATGGTACAATAATAGAGGTAGGCTGGAAGCAGGGATATGGTAAATGTATTATGATCAGTCATGGTTATGGCTATGAAACGTTATATGCTCACCTCAACGAATACAAGGTACGCCTAGGACAAAAGGTTACCCGTGGCGAGCTGATCGGAGAAGTGGGTAACACCGGAAAATCGACAGGCCCGCATTTACACTACGAGGTACATGTAAAAGGTCAGCCCGACAACCCGGCCAAGTACTACTTTATGGATCTCTCTCCTGCTGAGTATGATAAGATGTTACAAATTGCCGCTAACCACGGACAGGTAATGGATTGATGCTGCTATGAAAATCGATTTCGAAAATAGTAACCGCCTGTACTACTCCCTGCGAGAAGTTGCTTCGCACTTTAAAGTGAACGAATCGCTGCTCCGTTTTTGGGAAGGTGAGTTTGACATCATCAGACCAAGGAAAACGGAAGGAGGTACACGCCAGTACACAAAAGCCGATATCGAAAACATTGCCATCGTTTATCATTTAGTAAGAGAAAAAGGTCTTACCCTCGAAGGTGCACGCCAGACCCTAAGACAGAAAAAAGACGAAGAAGCCCGCAAAATTCAGGTTATCCAAAAACTGGAACAAATAAAAAAAGAATTGATGGATATGGAACGGGAGTTCGACGACTCTATTGATTGAGATAACCTATATTTTCACCTCGCTTTGTCTTATTCCTCCAACTATTTCTATAAAAAGTAACAAAAGTAACACATATCCCCCTTTTTCAGTTGTCACCCTCTGTAACGGTATCCGGGAGGCAACGGCCCTGTGTTCAGATTGGGAATGGTAACGTGTTTTGATTTTTTCTTTGGCTGAGTCTCTACCTCCGTATCAGCATGCTTTATTGCTAAGGGTTTATCTGCCTGTTTCATTGGCTGATCGTCTACAACGGCTTCCTCTTTTTTCTTTTGTTCTACCGATTGATTATTTCTAAGATTTTCACGCAAAAGATTTAAACTCTCTGCTGTGTTAGAATCGCGCACCACGATTGTTAAAGCAGGTTCTTGCTTATACTCTGCCTCTTTCTCTTCTTTGGCTTCATTTTGCAACAATACCAGTTTTATAGCATGGGTATCCGGAGCATATTCCTTTTGCCTGACAGTCCGGGATTTTAACACTAACTTTTCAGGATTGCTCTTATCGGGTACATACACTGTCCGGGTTTCGGTGAGAGTATAGCCTTCCAGCTTCTTCTTCAACGAATTGCGTGCCACCATCAAGAGTTTGTCATCTCGACATTCCATCGCTCTTTCAACAGCCTCGTTAAACTCGGGTTTTGTTTTACGCCATTCATAGAATGTTTTTCGATTTATATTCAATATATCACATATTTCCGAAATACTATATGTATCTTCTTCGATAAAAGAAATTATCCTTTTTAACAATCGCTCCGTGTACTTTGCCATATCTATTATAAATTAAGTGCTAAGAATAAATTTATTGTCGCCTTTTTATCATCCCGAGTCTTTAAAGATTCGGGATACTTCGTTGCCTCACCATAACAAAAGACTATAAGACAATAATTATGATTGATTACTATAATAGATAAAATTGGACAAAAATGATAAAGGGTCATTTTGAAAGGAAAACAGGGGTCTTGCTATTCTATGTTGAAATTTTTCATACGAGATCGTTCGTTTTATCCAGTATAATAAATTGTGTTTTGGAAGTAGGAGCAATGGCTTGTTCCTGCCCATTTATATCCGGGCAACCACAAGCCACTGTCCCTACATACGCATATACGAAAAGCACCTCTAAGTCTGATTTATAGACTTAGAGGTGCTTTATATTCATTCTTCGGGCAATTCTTATATACCCAAATCTTTACATACTTGTTCTATTTTCTTTTCAGTAGCAGCATTCACTGCATCGTATTCTTCACGTGATTTCAACTTATCCTGCACTTCAATGTAGAACTTTATCTTCGGTTCTGTTCCCGAAGGACGGATTGAAACTTTCGTTTTATCCTGAGTAAAGTATTGAAGTACGTTCGAAGTTGTAGGCATCTCGAGAGTATATTCTTCATTGATGCTAAAATCTTGTGCCTTCAATGTCACAAAGTCTTTGATCAATATCACTTTCGAGCCGGCTATTTCTTTGATCGGATTTTCTCTGAAATTCTTCATCATCGCTTCTATTTCTTCAGCACCGCTCCTACCTTCTTTCGTTACCGAAATACCTTTCTCTTTAGAGAAACCATATTCCACATAGATATCCTGAAGCATTTCGTACAATGTTTTTCCGTTGTCTTTTGCCCATGCGGCGATTTCTCCAAACAAGATGGCAGCAGAAACAGAATCCTTATCACGCACAAAGTCTTCGGCCAAGAATCCGTAACTTTCTTCGCCCCCACCTATATAATTACGCTTGCCTTCCAGTTCACGCATTACAGCAGCTATCCATTTAAAGCCGGTGTAGCACTCAAACATCTCCACGCCATTCTTCTCAGATACAACCTGAGTCAATGCACTGGTAACGATTGTACGCACTGTATAGTCTTTCTTTGAGAGCAATCCCAATTCCTTACGGCGTGTGATTATATAATAGATAAGGATAAGCATTGTTTGGTTACCGTTGAGCAAGATAAATTCTCCTTTATCATTGCGAATACCTGCACCAAAACGGTCAGCATCAGGGTCGGTAGCAAATACCAACTCGGCATTTGTTTCTTCTGCTTTTTTCACAGCCAATGCCATAGCGGCAGGATCTTCAGGGTTTGGAGATATCACTGTAGGGAAATCGCCACTCAACACATCCTGTTCGGGTACGTTGATAATATTGGTAAACCCGCATTCTTTTAATGCTTTCGGGATAATTGTAAATCCTGTACCATGCAGAGGGGTATAAACAATACCAATATTTGCATGACGCTTGATCGAATCGGGAGAAAGAAGCAATGTTTTCAAGTCCTGTATATAGGCATTGTCCATATCCTTGCCTAGTATTTCAATCAGCTTTTTATCACCGCCTTTAAATTTGATCTGATCCACTTTCACTCTGTTCACCTCAGCGATAATGCTCTTATCATGCGGAGGGATAACCTGAGCACCGTCTTCCCAGTATACCTTATAACCGTTATATACTTTCGGGTTGTGAGATGCTGTAATCATTATACCACTCTGACAGCCTAGCTTGCGGATAGCATACGAAATTTCGGGAGTAGGTCGTAAGTCTTCGAACAGATATGCCTTGATTCCGTTTGCAGCAAAAATATCTGCCGAAATTTCGGCATACAAACGGCTA